>Ga0307507_10008371_pt1 | contig 14351 bp, 10 predicted proteins | sample 7_EM_MG_FD_207223 | JGI IMG/M metagenome (GOLD analysis project Ga0307507, IMG submission 207223) | Populus trichocarpa ectomycorrhiza microbial communities from riparian zone in the Pacific Northwest, United States - 7_EM | ecosystem: Host-associated > Plants > Roots > Unclassified | place... | reverse complement strand
AACGCACACTTAAATCTCTCAGAAGCCTTTGCGCTATTATCGCCCTCATTATATGACTTGTTGCATAATTATATTTTAACTAATAATAACTATGTCGGGGCTGTGAATCGAACACGTCACCTTATAGTCGGAGGCACGTGACTATCATCTTAAGCTAGACCGAGATATATCTTTTGGTACTTGGTACCTTGACTGATTGTTACACAGGGGTCTGTGCGTGAGCTTTTTATGGGTCGGCATTCTTGGTATGCCTAACAACTGACGTGTACTTCGTAAAATCGTCGATGAAGAGTTTAAAGTATATACATCCTCCTAGGGATTTCGTTTGCATTGGTCCGCAGAGGTCTGCATGGACTAGCTCCAATGGCGCCTTGGTTCACTGGGTTGACGCTTGGAATGGTGTATGCGTCATTTTTCCAGTGATTTACGCTGTGCAGCGATTCTCTCCATTATTCGCTTGCAAACCGGGTATGCCACTCACCACCTCTGTGTTACTCATTTTTAGTACAGCTGGCAGGTATAGGTGTTCAAGTCTATGATGCCAGAGTGCAGTGCTCGTGTCGTCTTTCTTCGAACTAAGTAGACCAAAATCAAGATACTTTCCACTCTGTATCAACTTGTAGAGTTTGTTCCATTTCTCAGCAATGGCGATTAGAATCCCATCCAGATAAAACTCTGCTGCGTCATCCGTAAACACAATCTTAACACCCTTTTTGGTTAGCTGGCTGACCGATATCAATCGAGCTTCCGTCGCTCCAGGTACATGAAGTACTTCGGTTAGAAATAACCGATGACGACCACCCCCAGGCGTCCAAGTGTAGGTTTGAATTGTGTCAATACCAGCAGCAGAAACTAGCTCCCCTGTCGCTGTCTTCATTTGGCGTCGGTTTGCTGGTAGAGAAACGTAGGTCTCCTTGACAAAAGGATTGCGGTCTCCAGTCATATGGTTTGTACACCCAGAAACGACCACCCATTCCATCTCGTTAGTCACGCCTTCCCCTCCCACCACCCTTTCAACAGTGTATCCATGGTCCACTTCGTCTCGAGAATAGATCTCTCTCTCTCCCTCTCTCTCTCTCTCAAAGTGTCCACCTTGCATTCGGCAGCGATAGCCGCCAGCTCTTCGTTTAGTAAAATACGATCATTGATTTCTCCGAAATCCCGCCTCCGTTAGGGTAACGATTGTTGTCTCCTTCATTCCATCCTTCATCCCCCACTGGCTGTGGTGTTGTTCCGGTCTTGCCAGCATTCGGCTTTCTTATGCCCTTTCTTGCCACAGCCGTGACATATACCACTGAAGGAATTAGGGCTCTGACTTTTTCCTCTTATTCGTGATGTTGAAGAAGTAGTCGGACTTGCGCTCTCCTGGCGTCTTAGGTTGCTGCGTTTGCCTTTTGTATATAGCGCTTGGTCGGGAAGTAGGGATCTCTCTCTACGAAGCTCCGCTTCATAAGCTAGAAGTAGTTCCTTCAACTCCTTAAATGCGGTGAGTGAATTCTGATCCAGAAGTGCCGCTTTGGTTACCATAACCCATGTCTTCAATTCTGGCGTCTTTGGTAGCCCTTCCAATGTGTGAAAGATTAAATGCGCATATGATGGGCTCTGCCCGCCCATCACAAGCTTGTCTCTGAGTTCTTGAATGTGGTTGATGAACTTGAGTACTGTTCCCGACTCTTCAAGCGTAGATTTGTATAGCTTTTGTTGCAAATGATTCGAGTCGTAGTTTGTAGACGTTTGGTAACTTGCGTGCGCATCAAGCCAAATACTTGAAGCTGTGGTCCAATCCTGTTCGTCATAGTACCGAATCGCAATAGCATCTGTCATTGCCATCCTGCGAGTACCACATGCCTTTTGCATCCGAAGCTCTTGCTTCTCGTACTTCTCCAAATATTTTTCGTACTCTTTGACGTCTTTCTCCTTCTCCTTCTGTTCCGGTTTCTCCAGCACTTGCTCACGACCATTGACTAGGTTCCACAAGCCCTCTCGCTGAAGATAATCCGTCATCCTCATTGCCCACAGCCTGTAATTGGTCACGTTCAGCTTCACAAAGCTCATGCCGACCAACGATGATGAACCATCTTGTCCATTCATCTTCGCTCCTACTACCAACGGTGCTGCTTCTCTGAGCTAGACACGGAAGCGTACGTAGGACTGGGTAGTGTGGTAATAGGTGATACCAGAGAAAAAACAAATTTCACTACAGAAAAAACTGCGTGTAAAAATAAAAATATAAACTTTTCTCTCTTGTTGTGTGCTTGCCAAAATTTCTCCTGTTAACAGCCAACAATCCTAATAGATTTGGCCGGGCTCATAACCTGATCGAGGTCTGGTTTAGGCGTAGGGAATTATGCTGTCGTACAAGCACCACAAGGACACAGCTATGAGCCGAACTGTCGTTACGAGAAAGATCGGGTGAGTAGCTGATAGGATAACTGAGATGTGTTCGATATTCGATATATATGACAAGTGTGTTCGCAAAGGAGTGTAAGGTGATCGGAAGTGATGATACAGAGAAAGGAACGCAGCTCAGACTAGATACAGTTTGTGATGGCCTGCACAGTGGGCTCCTACCACACAACACCAGTCACCGCAGCGCGGTCTGGTTAATAGCCCTGCTCACACTTACAAGTGTGCCCTAACCTAACATACCACGATGGGGTTACTCCATCAAATTTGACACCCCACGCTAGCATCACGATGGTTGATTGATTGTGTGAAAGACTCTCCATAACAGGTTCATGTGCACGAGAGGCGATCAGGAATCATGGGGATGGATCTTACCATAAATCCGATGTATTTTCCACTTCCGGCCATCATGGGATATTGGGAGGGACAATACCGTAAAAACTCTTGAAATCCACCATCTCCGGCAGCCCTCTGATCCGGATTCTAAGTCAAAGCATCCGGAAGGGGATTGGCTTTTTCCAAATACAGTAAAAGCTCGGCCCGCTAGACACCTTAGATCTCGCTAACCGGTATTCGCAATTCCACCCACCTTTCAGGCCAAACTCATCCCGGGCGAGAGCGCTTATCATGGCTGACAATCTGATAGCGGATTCCAAGAGTTTTTACAGTACCCACCTAAAGGTGCATTCTCTCCGGTGATTAGATTACCTCTACTGGTTAGGATAGGATAACGCACTTTATTGTCTTTACACATATAGTACCTACTTCTGCTTCGCACATGAAATTATTGGGTGGCGGAAGGAACCTTACGCGGCGGTCACCCGCAGTCACCCGTAGTCACTCATTGTCCCCTACGCCAATTTTTCTTACGTTGTAGGGCTCTTGGCAGTCGCCCCTTGGGCCGTTGAAAGCACTGGAGCCCGGAGAGCTTTAGACGGAGGCTAAAGAATACAAACAGGTTCTGTCGTGCTCTGAGACCTAGAAAGTGCATATCAGAAAGTACTATTTCAATAAATTTGATGGGCCGGCAGTCTGTTTAGAAGACTCAGATGGTAGTCAACTTGGGGGTGATGGATTGTATCTGATCAGAGGAAGTTAGAGGACCTTAAGGCTAGGCAGTTGGCATGGAATTATCGGATGACATAGCGGGAAGATCAGTCGTGTGAGTACCTCCCCGAGCATACCGGCAGAAACGATGCACGTGAATTGTGTACAAAAAAGTGCTTTGTTTTCCTTTGAGGATGTGCGTGTTGAGGTCGGTATAGGCAGGAAGCATTTTTAGGATGTGACTTAGGGTCTTGTGTCGGGGGCCAATTTTAGGAGCGGGAAGTTACATAATTTGCGCAAGTGAGCTAATATCAGTTCTTTAACACCGGGGAATCTAGGGAAGTCGAGACTGACTTATAGGGGTTTTGATGAAACTACTGTAACTGTGGTGCCCTAGTAAGACCCGGTCAAGAGGTCAAGATGTCATTTCCCCCCTCTAGAGGGGAGGATAGCGTTGTTTCATTTTTTTGACTTGCAGTGAATTTGTAGGTCTTGAGAGTGGGTACAGGAAACACTAACTAAATTAGCCTTGAGTAGTAGAATGAAATATTTGTTAAGCATTATGTCAGTATGAGGTACGGGTTAGCTGTCCTCATGGTCGGGCAAAGTGTCCTCACGGAATGGGTGAAGTGTCCTCATGGTTGTTAGTTAGCAGTCACCTTAGCAGCCACGTATGTAGGCTTGGAAGTCATGTATTTCCCTATATATAGCCCCATTCCTGGCTTGTAGCTAGAAAAGAGAATCAAGTCATTCTTCCACCATCTCAGGTTCCAACAGGTTATGAGCCTTTGCGGTTCCCTTTTTCTCTTCTTAATTCTTCAATAAGAATTATTCGTTCTTTGGCTCCTCTCTCGCTCTCATAATGTCACAGGTACTGGATGGGCATCAGCAGGTACGCCTGGTCTTTCCTCTGTTAGGAGACAACAATTTCGGTCCCTGGAGACAGCGGATGTCGGATCAGTTAAGAGAACTGGATTTATGGTGGATAGTCACTGGGCGAGAGGTTGCCCCTACAGCTGATAGTACAGAACAAGAAGATGTTGCAGCATACAATAAAAGGCTTCGCAAATGCTCTCGCACAACAGCAAGAATTCGAAACGCAATGGAACCAGACATATGCGCACAATACGCATCAGACATTTACGACGAGGACCCTAAGGGACTATGGGAGAAGCTCGCCGACGGATATCGGAAAGCTCTAGGCTTAGAGCTGTATTACTTTCGCCGCTCCCACTTCGAATCTTCACTTGAAGCTCACGGGACGGTGGCCAAGTATATTCATGAGATTGATAGAATAGTTGAATGCTTGCGTGAAGCAGAACAAGTGATCAAGCCAGAAGAAAAGACCTTTTATCTTCTTAATGGCCTACCCCCCTCATGGCGTGAGTGGCGTGACTTACAGGCATCCGTGATTAAGCCAGATAACCCAGAGGAGCTTGTGGCAGCAATTAAGGCTCGTGAGGCGAGTTTGAATCAGGACCAGGCAGCCTCTAGTGACACTGTCCTGGCTGTTGATAGCCAGAGACTGGCGGGGCGAGGAGCATACAAAGGTGGAAAGAAGGCTGAGCAAGGTCGTTTTGTGGGTGAGAGACACGGCAGGAGTAGTACAGACCTGAACATAACCTGCTATTAGTGTCAAAAGAAAGGACATAAACGCAGTGAGTGCCGGAAGTTGAAGTCGGATTGTGAGCGAGGTGTTCATGGAAATCGAACGGGCATCCCAGTCTCAGCTGCCAGTGTAGCTTCAGCGATAGACACAATAGGCCATTCTGTCTTTATAGCTTTTACGGCAACAACTACTTTCAATGGTTCCGAACAGTGGCTCCTGGATAGCGGATGTAGCACTCATGTTACCGGAGTGAGAGAATATTTTTCCTCTTACACCCCGTTTCAACCTGGACCTCGGAGAATCCGTGTCGTCAATGGCATGGAGAGTGATGCTCTGGGGGAGGGTGAAGTTATACTTACTGTAAGGGATCAGAGAGGGCGGAGGGAAACTAGCATAGTGATTGCTGGAGTACTGCATGTCCCCGATTGCGGGAGGGTCAATCTACTCTCGGTCTCACAGTTGTGTAACTCGAGTTACTCTGTGGACTTCAACAAGAATGGGGGAGCATTATTGAAAAAAGATAATCAGCTAATAGTGAAGCTAGAAGGGGTGAATGGGCTCTATGTCTTACAGGTGCGACCGAGACAGGAGAATGGGAAGGCACTCGTAGTGCAAGAGGATGGTGAGAATGCAGAGCAGGCAGGAGCCAAGCGAGCCGCCTTGTGGCATTTCCGTCTTGCACATCTGGGTACCGAGGCAGTACGAAAATTATCTAGGGAGGATAATGAGATACCGAAATTGGCTGTAGTTCCGCGTTGTGTTTGCTTGGGCTGTATATACGGCAAGATGAGCCGGAAGCCTTTTCCGTCATTGCTATTGGATTCACGAGCTACCCAGCCATTAGAGATTGTCCACACTGACATAACGGGGCCTGTTACCTCTCAGTCCCTTGGTGGAGCTATATATTTGCTGATGTTTACCGATGGCTACACACGGTTTAAGATCGGTTATTTGATCAAGCGCAAATCTGAAGCACTGAAATGTTTTCAGGAATACAAAGCACTTGCAGAAAAGCATCACGAAAAACCAATAAGAAAACTACGTACGGATGGGGGAGGTGAGTATACCTCCAATGAGTTTAGCCATCTTCTCAAGAAGAAGGGTATTGAGGCACAGCGCACAACGCCATATACCCCACAATCGAATGGGATGAGCGAACGTGCCAACCGGACTATCGTAGGCACGACGAGGGCTCTCCTTCATGCGGTCAGTGCACCAAAGCAGTATTGGGGTGAAGCGGCAATGACTGCCATTTATGTGCGCAACAGGCTTCCTACAAAGGTACTAGCACATGGGCAGACCCCACATGAGAAATGGTATGGAAGAAGGCCATTATATGGCCACCTGCGGGTTTGGGGTTGTTTGGCTTAGGCTCGAATCCCAAAGGAGACTCGGATGAAGCTGGATAAGACAGCACTGAAATGCATGTTCGTTGGCTATACAAATACCGCGAAGCAGTACCGACTCTACGATCCGGTACATAAAAAGTTTCTCATTTCACGCGATGTAGTCTTTGAGGAATCAATTTCCTATTATCCTTCAGAAGACTTAGAGCAAGCTCCTGAACCACACTACTACACCCCAGTAATCCAGCCATGGGAAGAACATTTAGCCTGGAGTGATGAGTTTGACGAGCTGGTGGAATCTGAAAAGCCTACAGCAGTAGGCAACAAGGAGAGCAACGAGACACAGTTCCAGAAAGAGGGAGAGGCTGAAGGAGAAGATATCGCCGAACCTAGTGAGACTCCGCCACCACTGTGCACCCCAAAAGAGCCGGCGAGTGGAGAGGTTAGGGTTGCACAGCCGGTCAATAGGGATATAGCAAGGGTACTCACTCGCTGGCGATATACAAGCTCAAGTGTAGACAGACCGAGCCACGCCATGATCTCGACAGTGTATATGGTAGAGCCGGGTCCAGTCAACTATAAAGCAGCAATGGAGACAGCTGAAGCTGGGGAGTGGCAGGTTGCAGTGGACTCTGAGTGTTCCTCTCTTGTGAAGAATAGAGTTCTTACGTTTGTTGATGTAATTCCGGCTGGGAAGAAAGCAATCCCGACGAGACTTGTATTGCAAAGGAAACTGGATCCCAGGGGAGAAACTACAAGATACAAAGCCCGACTTGTAGCGCAGGGCTTTCGCCAGGTTGAGGGGTTAGACTTCAGAGAAATGTTTGCCCCAGTGGCGAGTTTATCGAGTGTGCGGATCCTACTAGCAATTGCTGGATCTCGTGGGTATGCAGTTTACCAGATGGATGTGGTAACTGCCTTTCTAGGTAGTGAATTGAATGAGGAGGTTAATATTAATCTACCATTAGGAGTATTGGGAGGGCCAAGACTCGCACGTCTCAATCGTAGTCTCTATGGGCTGAGGCAGTCACCACGGTGTTGGTACACAACGATCGATGAGTTTCTCGTTAAACAGCTTGAGTTTAAGCGAGGAAGATTCGACTGCGGTATTTATACACACGTGAATGGCACAATACTCGCCCTCTACGTGGATGACATTCTCATAGCAGGGGAGGAGGGTATTGTTTCTAATATACGCAAAAGACTTAAGGCGAGATTTGACATGGTCGACTTGGGCTTGGTTGAGCACTTTCTAGGCATGGTGATTACTCGTGACTTCTGTGAGCGGAAGGTGCATCTCACCCAGGAGGGTTATATTGGGCGTATCCTTGGGAAGTTTGGAATGCTGGATTGCAATCCTATTTCTACGCCTCTGGATAAGGAAAAACCGCATGCAAGGTTGGAAGAGGAAGAGGCCTGCGATAAGGGACTTTACCAGCAACTTGTTGGGAGTCTCGGCTGGATAGCAATTGGCACCAGACCGGATATATCATTTGCTGTATCTTACCTGGGTCGCTTTGAAGCCGACCCATCACAGCAACACTGGGTGTGTGCAAAAAGAGTTCTCCGGTATCTGGCGGGGACAAGGCATCTAGGGCTTAGTCTGGGGGGAGAAATACCAACGCCAATCTCGTTGGACGGTTGCGTGGATGCAGACTTCGCCGGAGATGCTAGTTCTTTGAAATCAACCACTGTATATGTTCTGTTTCCAGGGACCGGAGTTGTTCAGCGGCATTCTAAGCGACAATCGATTACTGCTACGAGTATGGCTGATGCTGAGTTCATAGCTTCCGCAACAGCTATTCAGGAACTCCTCTGGTTCCGCCAACTCGTCTCAGAAATCACAACATCCGCCTTGGTCGTAAGCATACTCTACAATGATAACCAGGCATCTCTATCTACATTTGCAGATACAACCTACAAACCTCACTCAAGGCAGGTTGGGGTTCGTGTTTGTCAGGTTCGCGAGATCATTGAAGACGGAAAAGAGGTGGTTATGGACTACTGTGGTACTGATAAAATGGTGGCGGATGGATTGACCAAGCCATTGGTTAAGGCAAAGCATGTAGTATTTGTTAAGATGTGCGGTCTATGTTGACACAAACATGTTTCACCTTTGGTCAGAAGCGCGTGATTGAACTTTTTTTTCGCATTGTATAGCATGGCATCTCCATGAGGTAGCACCCGTGGGGGAGTGTTAAGCATTATGTCAGTATGAGGTACGGGTTAGCTGTCCTCATGGTCGGGCAAAGTGTCCTCACGGAATGGGTGAAGTGTCCTCATGGTTGTTAGTTAGCAGTCACCTTAGCAGCCACGTATGTAGGCTTGGAAGTCATGTATTTCCCTATATATAGCCCCATTCCTGGCTCGTGGCTAGAAAAGAGAATCAAGTCATTCTTCCACTATCTCACGTTCCAACATACTGGGAGAGGCACACGAGGAAGGGGATAACGGAAAATATCAAAATACTTGCCCTGAGGCTTCTTGATAGATTTGATGAGCATATATCTGCTCAACTACTGTTATTGCAAAATAACCGAGATCGCGGCGGAGGCCCGTACTTTGACAGGGCGGGAGAAGCTACAGGATTGACAGGACTCCACGGAGCAGCATTTCTCGGGGCTGGGGAGATAGTTTTTCCTGTATTAGAGATGAAGGAATGGGACGTCAATGCAGAAGATTGCATGGGGATGACGGCTCCCGCTTGGGCATCTACAAGAGGGCACGAGGAAGTCGTAAAAATGCTTTTGGAACGAGAGGACGTCAATCCCGACTACGCAGACACCGCAGGTGGCAGGACGCCACTCAAATGGGCTGCTACTTGGGGGCATGAAGGAGTAGTAAAGATGCTTTTGGAACGAGAGGACGTCAATCCCGACTGGGCAGACTCCATATTGGGCCAAACACCACTCTCGTGGGCGGCTGGGGGCGTATATGAAGAGATAGTAAAGATGCTTTTGCGACGTAAGGACGTCAATCCCGACTGGGCAAACACCGCGTTTGACCGGACACCACTCTCGTGGGCGGCTGAAAGAGGGCATGTGGGGGTATTAAAGATGCTTTTGGAACGAGAGGGCGTCAATCCCGACCTAGAAGATAGTGAATATGGCCGGACACCACTCTCGTGGGCGGCTGAGAATGGCCATTGGAGGATAGTCAAGATGCTTTTGGAACAAGAAGACGTCAATCCCGACCACGAAGACACTGAATATGGCCGGACACCACTCTCGTGGGCCGCCTGGAGTGGGCATGGGGGGGTAGTAAAGATCCTTTTGGAACGAGAAGACGTCGATCCCGACCGGGCGGACACTGAATATGGCACGACGCCGCTCTCATGGGCAGCGGAGACCGGGCATGAGGGAATGGTAAAGATGCTTTTGCGACGTAAGGACGTCAATCCCGATCAGCCAGACACCAAATATGGCCAGACACCACTCTCGTGGGCGGCTGAGAACGGGCATGAACAGATAGTAAAAATGCTTTTGGAACGAGACGACGTTAATCCCGACCAAGCAGATACCTTTTATGGCCAAACGCCGCTCTCGTGGGCAGCTAGGGGTGGGCATGAGGGGGTAGTAAAGATGCTTTTGCAACGAGAGGACGTCAATCCCAACCAGTCGGACACCTTTTACGGCGCAACGCCACTCTCGTGGGCGGCTGAGAAAGGGCATGAGGGAATAGTAAAGGTGTTTTTGGAACAAGAGGATGTTAATCCCGACCAGGCAGATATCTTTTATGGCCAAACGCCACTCTCGTGGGCAGCTGAGAACGGGCATGAGGGGGTTGTCAAGATACTTTTGCAACGAGAGGACGTCAATCCTAACCAGGCAGACACTGAATATCACCGGACTCCACTCTCGTGGGCCGCTCAGAATGGGCATGACGGAGTTGTAAAAGCGCTGGAATGAGGGGACGTCAATGCCGACTTGGCAGACACTATTTATGGCCAAACCCAACTCCAATTCCGATGCGGTAGGCCCCAGCGGGCAGGCATCTCTCCGGCCGTGTGCTAAGCATCGGAGCTCGTGGTAGAGATTCGATTCCGCGCTGACCGCCTGGGCCCCGACATCAGAATCCTCAACTACCAACCTACGCTCCTATTACCAGACTACAATGAAAACCCCAGAGTATTAGGCTCTAAGAGTTCTGTTTCCTGTTAGATATGTGTCGGGATACGGCTGCTCACTTGGGGCATGCCTTTAGGTTAGACTCGGGTCGTCGTGGTCGGTCTACGTTAGGTTTTTAGTCAACCATTAGTTATGCGGTATTGGGCTTAGCATGTATGTTTCTTATTTGTATAATAGCCGGTTACTCTCCTATTCGCTGGCCCATAGTCGAGAAAACCAAGTGTGACACAAAATCATGTGAGACGCGCCGCTTCCTCCCCCTTCCGACTAAATGTTTAACACATCTACAAGTACCCAAGCAGACCGACTCGTGCCTCCAGGGAATGTCAATCACCTCCTCGATCCCCCTTCCAGCGACTCTAATCCTACTCCCTAGCGACACCAATCCCCAGAGCTAGGCCAATCCTGCTCCCGTGCAAGGTTTATCCTGCTCTCAGGCATGGCCAATACTGCTCTTTGACAAGGCCAATCCTTCTCCTTGGTCCTGTCAACCCTGTAACTTATACAGAAATACAGATACCGCGGTGGATTGATAGTATTATGTGGGCCTCTGAGTGGATAGATTGTATTATGTAATCCTATCTGCATAGAAGAGAAAACAAAGCGGCGCATCACACTTGATTTTCCCGGGTAATCGGCTATTAGCTATCTTGCGCTATTTTAGGGCCGGTTTGGCAAAAAATGGGACCGTTTCTGCTGTGAAAATGGCCCTCTCTCTGTTTTGAAACGAAAGGAAATACATGATATGTATGATATGGCGAAACAAAACGGAACCTTCACATCCAACAAGCCCTGACCAATCCCCTTATTTACAGCCGACAGATATCTTGTCACCTCCTCTTTTATTTATCTCTTCACTTCAGTCCTTCACATCCTTCCTCCCCCCTTATTAGACATATTCTTATTCAACAGGAACTTGCCATGGGGAAGCTGTTACGGCCAAAACCTTCATTAATTTAAATGTAGGTAGACTTTGATAAGTGATTTTTTTCTAGTTTGTTCTAATAGCCGGTTACCCTCCTACTCGCTTCGCTCATAGAAGTATGATATTTCGCAAAAGCAAGCGTTACGCTCAGTTTTTTTTTGGGCACATAGGCTTACATAATACAATATATCTACTCAGAGGTTTACAGTACATATCAATTCTCCAGAGTGTCAGTATTGTTGTCTAAGTTACAATGTTTGACTGGCTAAGAGGTAGGATTTGCCATGGTAGAGGACAGGTATAGCTAGGCCTGGGAGAGGGATTGGCTGGAAGGGAGAGTGAGGTTGCCTGGGCTGGAAGGGACAGTAGAATTGCCTGAGCTGGAAGATAGGTTTGGCTAGAAGCCTAGAACATGGTAAATGATTGCCTCAGGCAGGAAGAACGATTGGCCGGGCTGGAGAGAATTGACTTGCTGGGCTAGGGAGAATTGGATTGGACGGTGTGAAAGGTTGACCTTCCATCAGAGCTGAATTGGCCTAGTGGGCTGGTTGGTGTTCCCCGGAGGAACTCGAGTACCGGTAGGTTTGTGTGGGTTGATGCGTGCAACCCTCCATGGTAAAAAAAAAAACGGAGCGTAAGGCTTGCTTTTGCGTAACACTTGGTTTTCCCGACTATGAGCGAAGCGAATCCCTTGCCCTGTTTTCGAATTACGGACTCGGAGGGGGGGACCAAGACATATAGGGAAACGTCAAAAGAGTTGCTGCAACACGATACCAATAAGCGTATAGATTTGCAGGCCAAGGAGAAACTAGCTTAGATATCCAAAATGAGAAAGGGCAAATCTTTCTGATGCAACCACGGTAAATCTTGATGATACCGGAAGCCTTTATAACACTGCAAACCTCCACACGGCAAACTTTTAGTATATCACAATCCTTCACCACATCCCAAATATGGATCCGTATGACAGCAGTGAAGAAGAAGCAGTCTGGATATTGGGTCAGAGTGTTGATGGCCCAGAGAGCAATACCAACATCGAACCTGCTCATCGTGAGGAAGATCAAGGTGGAAATCAGGCCACATCGCAATAAGAAATACCTTTAGAAAATTGTTCAATAAGTATTACTGAATTCAGAAGTGAATTATCCCTTCCACCTGTTCCTCCATTTACACCATATGAAGACATACATCCAGTGCATTCCAGAAGGGTAGTTCTTCCTTCCACCTTTCCCTCTAGTCCAGAATTCCACTCCGGTAGCCCAGATACCAGCTATGCCGATATCCCCTCACCCAGAAGCTATTTCAGTCTCTTTTTTACGGATGAGACCCTTTGCTCGCTTGCTCAAAATACCAACTTATATGCACAGGGGAAAGGGGCTGGAGAGCAAGGCCGAGGACCCTGGAAGGATATCACCATTTCGCATTTGAAGATTTGGCTTGGGATTGTGATATACATGGGAGTTCACAGTCCAAGGAGTGGGAGTATCCCGAATTTCTGGCGCCGTGATGATCATGGGCCGGTTCACCGCTATGATATTTATTTCTACTTGCAATTAATTTTTTGTTTAGCAGCAAAGTAAATGTATATTAATAAAGTTAATAGAATAACTACCTTTATGACTCTAGAAATGTTCGAACAAATCAAGCGCTTTTTCCACATTTCTGCACCAGTGAGCTCGCTTCCAAGATGTCAGTGGTATCACAAGCTTCTGCCATTAGCAGATGAGCTCCGGCAGAGATTCCAACAGTATCTTATACCTGCAACCGATGTAGCTATCGATGAAATGATGATTAGATTTGTTGGCAGATTATTTCATACTATCGCATTCCCTGGAAAGCCTATTCCATTAGGCTATAAGGTTTTAGCTCTAGCAGAAAGAGGATATACTTTTGGTTTTATTTTCACTTCTCGAGTCGAGTCTTTTTCTGATCAAAACACAATACCAAGTCATTATGGCCCTATCAAATTAAGTCCTACATCACAGGCAGTCCTTCAGCTATGCCTGCAACTACCCTACCAAGAAAACCGCTTTACCTTGTACTGCGACAACTGTTTTTCTAATATTCCACTTTTTCAAGTTCTACATACCTATGGGATTAGCGCTTGTGGTACAGTTCGTATCAACTCAGCTGAATTTCCTCAAGTCCTTAAGGTTGATAAGAAAAAGGTTACATTACCTTGGAACACTATATCAGCAGTACAGGTTCGGGATGTCCTTGCAGTACTCTGGCAGGACAATAACCTAGTTCGACTCTTAACAACTGCGCATAGTTGTCAAGCCAATGATCGAAAACCCAGGTACCGTCGATGACCACGCGAAACAGCAAGGAATAGAATTGCTGTACGTGATGTATGGGGGTCACATGCACGGCAAAGTCTTCCTGTACCTGCACTAACAGCTGATTACAATGACAAGATGGGTGGAGTCGACATTGCGGATCAGCGTCGAATATATTATGCAACTCAACTCCGAGTTGCCCGAAACTGGATGCCTTTATTCTTTTGGCTCCTTGATACAACTATAATTAATACCTACATCATTGCCCATGAACACCATACAACCCATCCTGCATACAAAAAGAATCTTTGCTGGAAATGGCATTAGAATCTTGCCTGTGAATCAGTCTTGGAGGGTTTTTATGAGTTAAATCCACAAGGTGCACAACACCAAGCACTGGGCTCCGAGATCATACATCAGCAAAAATAATACTCTGTGCCAGGGGCGCCCCATGCGTCTGGCGCACCTAGCGCACATAACGTCAATCGCGAATCAGGACGCAACGTCTATCTGACGTTGCGTCCTGATTTTGCGTCACCTGACGTGCCGCGCCCTGACGCTATCCTGACACGGACCCTACGTTCTCTGCGCCCTGACTGCGCCTGGTCCTTT
>Ga0307507_10008370_pt1 | contig 14352 bp, 19 predicted proteins | sample 7_EM_MG_FD_207223 | JGI IMG/M metagenome (GOLD analysis project Ga0307507, IMG submission 207223) | Populus trichocarpa ectomycorrhiza microbial communities from riparian zone in the Pacific Northwest, United States - 7_EM | ecosystem: Host-associated > Plants > Roots > Unclassified | place... | reverse complement strand
CTTGAGTCAGAGTTCTCCGTTTGTGGTTCTTTAGCTGGTATGTGATAGTAAACATATTATCGGGCGCCCTTGCTTCAGCTTCTGGTATCCTGTATTGCTAGTCCTTACGCCTCCTGGCGTTAAGATTGGAATTTCTTTTTCTGGATCAAGCACACCGCGCATTCTGTCCTTAACTGGGCGGGCGTCGGTGGACTAAACTAGTCAAACACATGGACACATGGCGTGAATACAGAATTCTAGACGTTTAGTGCCGTTGATGCGACATTAGGAGAGGAGGTTCGATAATCCTAATCTGCTTAAGGGGTGGCGAGTGTCTTGCCTGAATTAGTGTCACTAACCAATACTCGTTGTGGCTAGATTATGCTTAGCCTCCTACATTAGCGACGCCCATTGCGTCAAACCTTTGCAACTAGAGTTGGGACGACCATGATACCTGAGGATGTCGAGAGCCTGGCATGAATACAGAATTCCAGACGTTCAGTGGTGTTGATTCAAGGTTAGGAGATGAGGTTCGATAATCCTAATCTGGGTTAGGCGTGGCGAGTGTCTTGCTAGAATTAGTGTTGCTAACTGATACTGGTTGTGGCTAGATTTTGCTTTGCCTCCTACATTAGCGACGCCGATCTCACCGAACCTTTTCAACTAGAGTCGGGACGACCATGATACCTGAGGGCGCTGAGATCATGATCATAATGTTGAACAAGTAGAAAACCCCTTTTTACAGGCGAATATTATCTTTCAATACCAAGTGATAGTATGTGATTCTCGCAACCCCCCCCACTATGTCCTAGCGTAGAAGACATGACGCGTCCGTTGAACATAACCACAGATTCCTCATCTTCGCGACACGAAACATACATTCCATTGTTCTACATCCTAATTACTATTTTGCCTAACGATGATCAACAGTTCAGCATTCCACTATGTCTAGAAAACCGCAACCGAATTCACGCAGCCTGCCAACACCCCGAGTAGAAAATCTGAACGGATGTAGACACCAAGTCCGACCCGATGGCATATGATCAGCGAGATCGAGGTTGAGAAAGCAAAAATACCAATCCGGTAGCTCGCCGAGCAGACTGCCGAACGAGCAGCCATCGCTTTTGCGCCCTACACCACCAAAGGCAACCGGAGCACTCGAAAGACCACCAAAGCACCCTCAGAGAAGGACGATACAGAGCACGACGGATACTGATATTGAGACGGAACCTGACGCACAAGTACCAAGGGAAACAGTTCGTCTAAGCGATAATAGCAGTGATGTGTACGAAGACTCTCGGGGATAGGATTAGACTAAATCGGACACTGAGCCAGCCGCGGAAGACGATGATATTCCAGATGCTACTAGAGCAGGGCTGCGTCACCAGTCACGAACAGCGGATGAACAAACAAACAATCGGGTATCGAATGTGCGAGTTTGGACCACCTCCAGATCACAGGAGGCACCACTCTTTAGGCGGATGCCAGCAGCTCAAGGACATATAACACCTGGTAGAGCGTATACTCCGCCAGTGCTCCCGTCATCCAGTGTAGCCTGATATTCATCCCCACTGGCCACCCACAGTGCCACTACGTCGGGAGTTAGAAGTTCGAGTCCAGCCGGCGAATCGAGTATGCCACACTCTGAGGACATCTGGCCGGGGACCCAGTCATGGCGAAATACAGCGAGAGGAGTAGAGGGGGCTCTAGTAACGCAGGCCAAAGCTCTCATTCTCCGGTACACCCTGGTTGTTGACCCAACCCCAGGCCCAATTACGTTGACGTCTGAGGTACACGGTGCTTGGCTTAAGGCGCTTGAGTATATAGCTGATGCAGGAAATATGGAAGCGTCAAAGGAAAACCTAAACAGAGTAAGTGGACAAAGATACACAGAGATGACGCCCTCCTGAAGCCCTGTATGGTACTAATTCTGAAAGATACGCAATAGCCACTCTGGGGTAAGATCCCAGTTTGTTTCCCAAGTTAAAGATGAGATAGGAAAATTATCCGATCTCCCGGAAGATCCCACGGCGATTGCGCACAGGGTGGACTACCTTCTGGAAAAGGATAGATTTATGTGCTCCCCAAACGGATATGAGGTTGGTGCACCTTAGTTGGACAACTTTCTTCTAATAACTAACAGGTATTACACTCGGCTTAGGAATAGACATTTTGATTTGGGGCGCCCCAGATTCTCGAGGCGATATGGGGTAAGTACTTTAGAGGCAGGAAAATGCGTGGGATTGTCGAACCCGATTTTCTTGGGCTAATCAACGGCACAATGATTTGCTTAATGTGTGCAATCCTCTGTCATACCCTACGAGCACAGCAAACAGGAGTATATGAGGAATAATGCCAGTTCAAGCCTGACGCGGTAGGAGGTCTGCCAGAACTAGAACCCACCTCGTATTCACCAGGACGCTAAGATGATCCGAACCACTAAAGACCTTTTTGCCCGGCGAACTCAGAGGTGGGCCGATTGCCCAGACTGGGTACAGACTAGATTTCTGGACAAGATTGGCGGGACCATCCGGGCGAAGATGGGGAAGGAGCACGGCGGGCGACAAGACCGGCGTGACTGGGTAGACCAACGATTGCATCAGGAAAATGTCTGAGTGTGGTCCAAGGTAGTCCTGAACGCTCCTGGTCCACCAAGGGGGGTTGTGGTCCCTGTGGTCCACCTGGTCCACTCCGATCCATTCCGATCCAGACTTTTTGAAATTTTACCGAAAATGTAGACCAGGGTGGATCAGCATGCACCAGGAGGACCAAGGGGACCATAACCCCCCTTGGTGGACCAGGACTGGTTTTTAAATTTCGCTGATATGGGCAGCGGTAGCCGCTGAGCTGCAGAGTCAGGCATCCAGCCAGACTACTGGACGGCCAGCCCAGCAAAGCCAAACTCCCGGCGATTGGCTTGTGGTAGCCGCCGAGCTGCAGAGTCAACCATTCAGCCAGGCAAAGCCACGGCCAGCACACTGAGTTCAAACTCCAAGCAGCCAGCGCATTCGCACCCCAGTGGGGCAGCAGGATAGTCGAAACAATTCGCAGGACAGTGATTCGTCATTTGATTTCCTCAATATGTCAGCTGCCGGGGTTCTGGGATTTCTCGATTCTTCTCCGTCAGGCGCAGATGATTCATTAGAGGTGACCAGGGAACTATCGTTGGACAGAACTGTGAGTCCTACTGCATCGGGACGCCTCTCGCTAAGCCTTGACGGAATAGAGTCAGGACAACAGGAGACCAGTGATAGTGAGTGGGGGGATGTGGAACTGGGGCGGAATGGGAGCGTTGGTGAGGGTAATTAAGAAATGATGTGTTGAATATGTCGCATATGTGTGTAATTAAGCTTAATTAATTAATACTATTTGTTTGACGGCGATGTGTTGATATGAGAACGTAAAGGGTAATCTGGGCGTTCGGAGTCCGAGTAGTAGAAGCAATGAAAGGGACACGCCACGGGGGCGTCTGGGCCATCTTATAGTAAACGTCAGAGGGTAACGTTGGAAAGAAGATGATAGAGCGTGCACAAGGACGGGATTGTGTCAGGCAGAGTTGAGATAGTTCCCCACTGGTCTGGGTGGTATCATGAGGGCATCTAGATATTACGTAGGAGCGTAGAGATAGAATAAAAAATTCAAGCCACGAGCAGGACACACAGCACGTAGAGAGGATGAAATCAGGATAATGGTGCGCCGGCAGAAAGTGTCTGGAGGTAGAAGCCAAAGGAGAGAGATACCAGGACTAGAGAGCTTAGGATCATGGGATCCTGATGTGAGGCGTCGGAACGAGCGAAGCCCCGGCGCAGAAGATAAAGATGGGACGTCAGGACAGAAGACGTCAGGATCAGTGGTGATCTGGATGGAGCGGCGGCTCAGCAGGCGTCGCCCTGGTGCAGCAACCGAGAATCAGAGTTGTTCAGGACGAAAGAGCAGAGGACCAGGCGCATTCAGGGCGCAGAAAACGTAGGGTCCGTGTCAGGATAGTGTCAGGGCGCGGGAGGTCAGGTAACGCAAAATTAGAACGCAACCTCAGATCGAGGTTGCGTTCTGATTCGCAATCAACATTATGTGCTCTAGGTGCGCCAGACGCATAGGGCGCCCCTGGCGCAGAGTATTATTTCTGCTGATGTGGAGGGAGTTACTGGTGGCAAGCCCCGGCCAGTGGGTGCTGGCTGAGGCCAGCTGGGGGTGGCGGGGGCGTTTGCCGGGCGGAGAGGGGGCGTGGTGGTGGAAAGATCAATATACGGGGCTGGAGGGACCTCAGGAGTTGAGAGTCCCAGGTGGCCATCAGCACCCAGATCCATGGCTTCCTCAGTGTCTGGGGAGGTGTTGGATCGGTCGTGATCGGAAAGTGGGGAGACCTCAGTTCGTGGAGGCGGGATTGGTCTAGCCCTGCATTCCTAGGAGAGGGCATCCTGGTCGTCGCCACAGTTGTGGCAGTGGGGAGGGGAGGTGGGGCAGCAGCCAGAGCCAGCCTTGGAGTCTCCAGCCTTGGAGTCTCTAGCCTTGGGGCAAGTGGGATTTTGGCATCTGTGGGCTGAGCGAGTATGATGAAGCGCACAATCTGGGCAGGTGGGGTGTTTCTGAGTGCATCGGGGAGAGGCGTGTCTGAATGAATAGCAGTTGGTGCTCCCGGTGTATCTGTTAGCCTGCGTCTTTTTCTCAACCTTGAGGCCCTTTAAGAAGAGGAAGAGGGCAGGGAGGAGGATTCGAACATTGTTCGGGTTGACGGAGACAATCAATTAAGTGGCCTGCTTGGCCCGTCTAGGGGTTCGGTGCTTATTAATGTACCTGGCTGTGCCAATCGTGACAGCTATTGCGCTGTGGATGGGTTTCTGGATGGAAGCAAAGAGCTGTTCGTCGTCCTCTGGGAGGTCGTCTATTGGGATTGAGTGAATTGGCAACAGTATAGTGGTTGGCGCGTTGGTAAAGGTAAGCCAGGGGTTATCCTGACAGGGAAGGAGTAGTTGAGGCGGCGGGTAACAGCATCAAACTAGGGGGTGTAGGAGTCTGCCAGGCTGTTGGGGTTGGTCCCAGTGAGGGAAACGGTGCCTCGGTTGTTGCCTTTTGCAATCAAGCATTTGGGGAGAAGGCAGTCGGACTCAGTACGGGTGGCGGCAACGATGTCAGGGAGGGTAGCAGCAATGCCAGTTCCGAGGGGGTGGGGAACTAGATCGGTTCTAGCGGCGAAAAAGTGTCTTGAGGCAAACGGGAGGGATGACGGGGTTTTTATTTCCTTGTCCCCGTTTCTCGCAACCTCAGTTGCCGAGTGTAACTGCCTCCTGGGTGGTGGCGGGAATCGATAGGATAACGATACTATCTCTATACCAAAGTGTGGTATATAACCAGACTAAGTACGGGACGCTCAGACTAAGTTGTTGTAACGAACTTCTTACTATATCACAACTACAAAGTAGTTCCTAATAGCTAAGTATGTTTGGTCTTATTGGATTCTCGAAGCGAACTGAACAAGTAACTGTTCAACCAAGTATATTGAAAACTCTGTCTGTCGAAGTCTGCCCTCTCTAAGTCCAGCGAATAGCTGGTCTTAAATACACTTGTCAGGCTAACCGGAGCCTTGTTAACAATAACTATAAAGACTCCCCAAAGGGTACCCTTGAAACGTTACATAAAACATACCAAGTATCAAACGATACTTTGACACAATAACTAAAACATACTGAGTATCAAACGATACTCGAAACCAAAGATAAAACATCATGAGTATCAAACTCAAACATAAAGCATACTGAGTACAAACGATACTCGAAACCAAACATAAAACATCATGAGTATCAAACTCAATCATAAAACACACGGAGTATCAACAGATAATCGAAACCAGACATAAAACCTGTACCGGTTACACCCCCAAAAACAAAATGAAAACATCATTTCAAACATATAACAAAGAAACTTAAATCTCCTCGCTATCATAGTCGTAGTCCAAATGGTGTTCCCAGAAACCCAAATCCACTGCTGGCTCCTCAGAATGCTGTTCATAACCATCCCTAGTAGAAGTAAAGCATACCGGAATATAACCGGAAGAAACAGTAGGGATTTCTTCGCCCGGCATGTTGTCAGTCCACCATGCCTGTACCAGCTCCTCCGCGTTCTCAAGTCCTTCCACTGGTTTCCAACTAGTTTCGCTATTGGGGCACCCTTGTCCATTTCACCAAGAATTGTCCTCTGCCATGTCTCACCCTGTGGTCAAGAATGGTCTCAATCTCCCATTGCTTCTCGTTATCAATTAGGATAGGTGCTGGTTTGGTGTGGGCCCTTCCGGGGAATAGCTCATCATGGTTTGGGTGGTAGCGTTTGACCACTGAGTGGTGGAATACTCCTCTCTGGCGCCGATATATCCTTGAATCCATACTGACGGTGTAGTTCTGGGTATGTTCATCAAATTCGATGACGATAAAGGGACCTCTCCATCGTGGTTGCAACTTCCTAGACCTGCCAGATTCCGTCCCAAATTGATCACCAAATATCATTACCATTCCTCCAATTTCACCAGGTTTAACATCGTCCCTTCTCTTAGCTGCAGTCATGGTAGATCTAACTCTGGCTAGCGTCAGAGTCTAGTATGCTGCATTCCTGATTTCCTAGTGTCTGTTGTAATAATCATCTGATGCCGGAACCGCAGAAGGGTAGACTCAGTAGGTGTCTAAGAGGTGGTAGTCTTGACCATACACGGCTTTGTATCGGGACATGTCGATAGTATCAGGGTTGCCAGCGTTAGAATATGCTGCCACCTCAGGGCGGGAGGTGAGCCAATTGGTTTGCCGGAGGTTGGTAACGTTCGTCAGGGCAGTTTTGAGCCCCCTGATTTTCCGTTCAGGATGCACATTCGTTTGGTGATGGCCGGGCGCAGCCATAATGTGTTCGATCCCCATGGTCTTAAGTGTCTGCTTCAAGAACTTAGAGGTCAATCGTGGGTCAGCATCACGGCCAATCAAGGTCGGTACTCCATGCGGCATATAAATATGGTGCCGGAGTAGCTCTGTAGTCTGTACTGCCGTTGCAGTAACCGATGTTGGGATCAGCCAGCTGAATCCCACTACTCTATCCACTACTCACAGGACCGAATCCTGGCCCTTTAATTTGGTAACGGGACCCATAAAATCAATAGCATAGCTTGAAAATATCTTGGAGGGGAAAGGGAGGGTTTGGGCATCACTGGCTGGTAGGGTGTTGCGTTCTTTCTTGGCCTGGCATAGCTTGCATTACGTAACCAAATCCCGGAAATCCTTCCGCATTTCCGGCAAGTAGATATATTCAGATGCATAACGAAGGTTTCTATCTGCACTGTGGTGTTTCTTGGTGTGGATCTCGCTAATCATTAGGTCCCTAAGTCTTTCTCCATTGGTCCCATGCCCCTTTGGTATGCAGAGGCGCTCCTCTCCTCCTCAAGTGGTGGCATTGAGTTAGCCATCACTGATGCGGTAGTGTTGCATTTTTCCACCTCAGGAGGTATTGCTAGAGTCTTGAGCCAGTTGGTATACAGGGTCGTTCCTGTACCCTTTGATCAACTGCTCCCTCCGTATAGTCTCCATCTCGTTCATAGCTTGAACCACCTGTCTCTCATCGACGATTCTTTCCCATCTGGTAACCTCGCTTTCCTCCTCTTCTCCAATATTGTTTTATACCTGGTAGAGGTTTCTGTCGTGGTGCGGTAGCCTTGGTGGTCCAATAACTGGAATAACGTTGTGGGAGGCAAGCCACCCTCCATAGAGGGGCTTGGTAGGCGAGGGCCTGGGGGCCTGATGCACTGGGCACTCAGGGGTTTCGCAGGGGACATTGGTAGTGGTGCACCCTAGGGCTTCATGTAGCCTACTTTTGATCTTCGATAGGTCGGGTAGAGGTTGACGGCAGAGGATCGTTTCCTCATCAACCTCTGGATCCATAGCGTCTTGTATTTCTCCTTGCTGGATGTCATCGGGTGGGGGGCTGCTTTTCAACTGACCTACATATACCTTATTCATAATCTTATCATCTTGATGGACAGGGCACATTAGCATGAAACATCTGACGAGTGTTGTGCTGAATGGGTGATTTCTTCGTCACTCCGGCCGCTGCTAATGCTCCGATAGTTATCCCAATTGTTGATAGGGTCCTTGTTTCTGTAATCGCTGTGATCAAGCGGAGCTCGATAGATACCGCAGTTACTGCTGCAGCCTCAGTGGTTGAAGTTCTAGTGAACCTCGAGGACTGCGAATCGAGACATGTCTTCTGGATCGTATTCGGTGAAGTGGGTAATAGGAGAAGTGTCGTTTTCTGAATCTTCTTGAGTAGGATCTTGCACAGTATGAGGATAGTTTTTGTCTTCTGTGTAAAGGAGTGATAAAGCATCCGCTAAATAGGTCCATTGTCCTGGCCGGTATATGATTTTTGTCCTAAACTGGCCTATGTATCCTCGCGACTTAACTTGCTTTTTTGTTGGTGTTCTGCTTATTTTGAGGTACATCAGGGGCTGGTGATCAGTGACTATCATGAATTCATTTCCTGTCAAGAGGTGATAGAATGCTGTAAGGGTGTCAACTATCATCAATGCTTCCTTGTCTGTAGTGCCATAGTTCATCTGGGCAGTAGAGAACTTCCTACTGTGGAGCACTGCCAGTCTGGCTCTATCAGCTATTGCTCCTTGTCCTACCCAAGCACCAACCCCTGTATCAGAGGCATCGGATATCAGCCATATTGGTAATGCTGATTCATGGTCGATTGGTTTCATGATCTGGTTTTGTGCTGCGGCTGGCTTAACATTAGCCATGGCGTGATCATCTGTTGCGGTCCACACAACCTCTTTTGTTCCAGTAAGCGAGGTCAGGGGCGCTGTCATCGACGCCAAGTGTGGTATAAATTGGCTAAAGTAATTGGCCACTCCGAGAAATTCCGGTAATTGGTTCTTGTTCTTTGGAGTAATCCATGCTTCAAATCTCGCGATCTTCTCAGGTGATGCTCTCAACCCCTGATCGTCAATGATATGTCCTAAAACATCCATCCTTGCGGCAAAGAATTCTGACTTCTTTCTGCTAGCGTAAACCTGGGCTTGTTTTAGTTTATCACACACCATTGCGATGTGTTTCAGATGGTCTTTTTCTGTATCGGAAGATATGAGAATATCATTAATATAAACCCACATGAATTGTCCTAGATAGTCGGCGAATAAATTAGACATTATTTGCATAAATGTTCCTGGTGCATTCATGTCTCCTTGTAGCATTACATTGCTAACAAGACATCCAAGAGGTGATTTGAAACCGGTTTTATCAACATCGTTAGCTTCTACCCTGGTCTGAAAGTAGGCATCACTGAGGTCAATGTTGCTTCGGGATCGTGCTCTTCCTAGCGAGTTCAGGATCATTCTTTGGTTTGGAAATGTTCCATCGTCTTTGATTGTTATCTCATTCCTTGCTGTGAGATCGACAAGTGGACTTATTCTAATTTTATCTTTCTTTTCCTGAGCGAAGATAGGTGGTGCTCCATGGACGGCTTTCCGTTCGATAATCTTTTCTTCAACCTTCTCATTGATCCATAAACTCATGTCCTTCACCCATCTTTCTGGAATTGAGTAAGTTGGTAAGTTCCTTAGTTCCTTTCCTGGTATTAGGTGGATTTCGTGGTTTATCTTTCTAAGTGGTGGCAGTCCTTCAGGTATAGCTTCTGGGAACACCTCCGCGTAGTGGCCTATTACATCTTCTGTGGTGATGACCGCTGCTCTAATATGTCTGCTGGTTGGTGTGCAGTTGATCCTTATTCCAAACTTGCGGAAGTCTATAGCTAACCCGCCACATTTGATTATACCTCCTTGTTGTTTTAGGAATGGCATTCCTATAAGGACGTTGTACTTCGCCAGGTTTCCTACTAGCATTATGTTTCCTTTTGGCTGCAGTTTTCCTACTGTTAGGTTAACAGTGCATTCTTTATTGCTCTCGGATCGTGATCCCTTCATGGCAATGAGTATCTTGGTTGGCTCCTTCAATTCTATGCATGGTATACCATGGGTAGTGACAAAGGCAGCACTAATAAGGTTTGCTCCAATTGTACCTGTATCAAACTGGATGTTTCCTTCCTTGCCATTAATGGACATTGTACCCTCAAGTGCATGGTGTGCCTTAATTGTGGTAGGACGAGTGGTTTGTGTAGCCGCATAGCTCTCGAGTTTCAGGGTATTGATGTATACCTCATCATATTAGCAGAGTTCTGTTGCTAGACTGGATGAAGCTTCCTTCTTGACCTTTGCCTTTCCTTTGTCCTTTTTGCTTGGGCAATCCTTTGCCATATGTCCCTCACCACCACAAGTAAAGCACGCACCTTTCTTTCTTTGTTCCTTCTTTTTGGTGGAGTTGCCATCGTTATTGATCTTCTTCTTTGGTTTGTGTTCTGTCTTCTTGTGGGTGGATTCCTTAGGTTGTTTATCATACCGTTCCTTGCCATACGCTTCTGTACTTCGATGGATAGAGTCTAGTCTTTCTGTCATAACAATAAAACTGTTGATATCCTCCTCACCAGTGTACTGAGTTTACACATCTTGCCGGAGTCTGGGGTGCATACTGGCAAAGAATTGGTGTATGAAAGTGTAGTCACTTATAGTGTCTTCTGGTAGCCGTGATCTATGCATGAGTAGATCTGTAGCTATGATGGATATCTTCTGGACTTGTCCATTCCGCGATTGCCTGATGCTGTGGAACTTCTGATAGGTATCATCCTTATTCTTGGATGATTGGAATCGTTCCCTGAGATAGGTTACTAGTAGGTATCTTGTGAGGCTTTCTCCAAATGGCTCTGCCGCTTGGATTGCCGCTTCTTGGGCTGGTCCTTCTGTATAGAGAATCGACTTGTTTCCTGATCCAGCAGCATTCTGGGATACATTGTGCAATGGTAGATAGAGTTGGACTGAGTGGTACTATCTATCAAATGCCTCCGGTTTGAGGTCTTCGCTATCACCTGTAAATTTCTTAGGTGATGGAACTTTGATGCTAAGCCTTGGTAAAGGCTCTGGTACTGGTTCAGGACCTGGTTATCCAGCTCCTTCACCATGGTCAGACATGTCGTCTGAGTCGCTGCTTGAGCTGTCCGGATCGCCTGCCGGTGCTGCTACTGGGGCTTTGCTGGTTAATCCTTTTTGTGGAGACTCAGGGAACCCGCTGGGAGTGACTGTCGCTACTTTTGCTAGTTCTGTTGCTGACTCCGCTAGATCTCATTGAGGGCTATCTCTGGCTAGATGCCTAGCTGCTTCGTCCATTGAGAACTGTTCCTTTGTAGGTGCTTTGACAAATTGTCTCTGTTACTCTCTAGCTCGTTTTTGAACCTTCATCGTGGGAGGTCTGCTCCCACTGGGTTCCTGGTGTTCTTCAATCTTGGTAACACGGTGAAGTTAAAGAAATGTAACCGCCTCCTGGTTGGTGGCGGGAATCGATAGGATAACGATACTACCCCTATACCAAAGTGTGGTATATAACGAGACAAGTATCAGAGGATTAGACTAAGTTGTTGTAATAAACTTCTTACTATATCACTACTACCAAGTAGTTCCTAATAAATAAGTATGTTTGGTCTTATTGGATTCTCGAAGCGAACTGAACAAGTAACTGTTCAACCAAGTATATTGAAAACTTTGTCTGTCGAAGTCTGCCCTCTCTAAGTCCAGAGAATAGCAGGTCTTAAATACACTTGTCAGGCTAACCGGAGCCTTGTAAACCTTAACCATAAAGACTCCCAAAACGGTAGCCTTGAAACGTTACATAAATCATATCAAGTATCAAATGATACTTTAACACAATAACTAAAACAAACTGAGTATCAAACGATATTCGAAACCAAAGATAAAACATCATGAGTATCAAACTCAATCATAAAAGATACTGAGTATCAAACGATACTCGAAACCAAACAGAAACCCTGTACCGGTTACACCAAGGCCTGCTTTTCCACATTTTTGTCTCAAGCCTGGGCCGGGGCTGGCCGCTACCGCATCGGTGGGGGTAGTTTTCGTACCGTATTCAGGGTGTAGAATACCTGGGGTGAAGGTCGACTGGTCATATTGACTAGAGTGGAATTGCTTCCCTTCCCCGGATTAGGGGAAGGCCTAAGGGTATAGCTCAAGGTTGCCAAACATCCTCTCAAGCTTGGTGTCGTAGAAGGGGCAGTGGGCGGAGGGGTCGCGAGTGTTGCGTGGGGAAGGGGGAATGGGGTGGCCTAATGGGGGTGGGTTTGAGGGGGCACAGGGTTGAGAAGGAAGGGGGCCCCGTGACTGGGTGGGTAGGGGGGGGGCTGTGGAGCCCATGGGGCGAGCGGTGGGGGTAGTGGTAGTCATACGATGTGACAGGTCACGTAGGGCAGACTGCAGGGGTTGATGTCCTCGTGGGTGGCTGATTCATTACCCATCTTAAAGAAGAGGGTGTGGAGGGCAGTGCAGAGCTCCTGGTTTTCCTTACGCATTGCCGACCGTTGGCCGGTAAGGTTGTCAAGTCGGGTGGTGATGGCCACTATGCCGGAGACTGTAGCGCAGAGGATATAGAGGATGGAGCCCTCGCCAGTCGTGATGGTTTGGAGGGCATGGGGCCAGAGGTCTTGAACTAGCTCAGGGTTGAGTTCCAGGCTGTTCCTGGTCTTGGGAAAAATCGTGGCCAGCAAGGCGAGGGGAGGGGACTGAAGACCCGAGGAGGATGGTGAAGGGGGTTCCTGTAGGCGGGGGGTGTTGGCCGGGGAGATGCCAGCAGCCAAGGCCTGATTGCCTGGGGGGATGGGTTCGAGCCCTATCAGGGGATGTAGTGGGGGGCGGAGTGTGCTGAGGTGTCCTGTAAGCATGGCCGAGTGTGCTTTTTGTAGACTCCCAGGGGGGGCTCGTAGAGGGCGAGTACCTTGACCAAACTCTCATGCTTCTTTTTTCTTTTTTTTCTTTTTATTAACTTAGATTTGTTTCGTCTTCTAGTTACAAAAAGTGGATAGAGCATATAGCTATGGCATAAAAAAAGCTGCTATAATAAACCAACCGGGGCCAGGGAAAAAACAATCAAGCCATGTTCCATTGGTCTGGAACCAACCACACACCAGCTATGCCAAATAAGATATTCAACCCTGACTAGCTAAGTGGGCAGGAAAGAAAAATCAAATAAAAACAGGAGGAGGAATCAACAGGAAAACCTGTGCCGTAGACACCAACAAAATTAACAATTGGTATGACCACTGATGAAACCCAAAGTAAGCGTCAATAAGAGAAGAACAATGAGGATGCGGGGGCCACAAAAAAACCATAGCGGCAGTGCTAGAATTACTCAAGAACTCAAGGCGTTGCCATCTGCCACCGAGGCAGTACTATACGATGACTGAGCGTAACCGAGGAGTGCACCCGTGCAGAAGTCAGGTGGTCGGCGTAGGCTGGAGGGGCAGTAGGGTGCCAGCCGAGTGATTAGATTGTATCTGTAACTGAGCAATGGGACGAGACCTTGATGGGGGAGAGGAGCGGTAGACCCAATACCTGTGGAAACTATCAGTAACCCTGTCCATGTCTGACTAGGCAGCCTCTAAAGAAAGTGAAGTGAATGGAGAAATCAACCGTAGCCTGTTGAAAGGTTTCCCACAACTGCGAACGGTAGTCCCAGCTGGCTGTAACATGGGCGTGAGGGTGTTGCCGACCGTGCGAGTGCCAAGCAAGGTAGCGAAGTGCGAGCGGACAGCGGAGGGAGTAGAGCCAAGCGACCACTAGAAACAAAGACACCAGGGCGCAAGGACATGATAAGGGAAGTAAGGCGGGAGGTTGGGGTGCAGCTCACCGGGAGTGTGGGTGTTGATGTTGACGATAGATTCTAATGGTGTGGATATTTCAATCGCCAGGTGTGTACAGGAGATAGTTCGTTACCAAACTCTCTTGCTTTTTTCTCTTTTTTTTCTTTATTTTTATATCATGCGTTCATTGTTATTAGGTACAAGAAGCTTCGTGCAGCGCTAGCTATGGATTGAACAAAACCTATAAATCAAAACAAAACTACAAAGAAACCTTAATACCTGTTCCTCCCCGGTAGGTGAAAACATAATATTTAGGCTGAAACCAATCGCTTACCTTATCCCAACTGGAAAACATAAGGGAAACATAACACGAACCAAATTTCGTGTTTCTTGCAAGGGAATATAAAGTTAAGGAAGTATTCAAACAAACAAACAACATCCTCCGGCAAGAAAACTCCGACAAGGGAACACCACTTGTCTCCACATTGGGGGGGGTGGGGAGAGGGTGGGTGAGTCTTCAGGGGTTATGTCTGGTGGGAAACCGGTTTTCGTGTCCATGATATACTCGCCGAAAGCTCGTATAAGGTGGGGTTCAGACCATAGTGTGGCGTCGTGCTGGAGGAAGGAAACTTGTTTCAGTAA
>Ga0307507_10008369_pt1 | contig 14354 bp, 22 predicted proteins | sample 7_EM_MG_FD_207223 | JGI IMG/M metagenome (GOLD analysis project Ga0307507, IMG submission 207223) | Populus trichocarpa ectomycorrhiza microbial communities from riparian zone in the Pacific Northwest, United States - 7_EM | ecosystem: Host-associated > Plants > Roots > Unclassified | place... | reverse complement strand
AGCAAAGTGATGCTACAAGGAGACATGAATGGAACAGGAACATTTATGTGAATAATGTCTGATTTATTCGCTGACTACCTAGGACAATTCCTGTGGGTTTATATTAACGATATTCTCATTTATTCCGATACAGAACAAGACCATCATAAGCAAAATCTAAAAACCAGTTCTGGTCCACCAAGGGGGGTTATTGTCCCCCTGGTCCTCGTGGTCCACCATGATCCCCCCTGGTCCACATCTTCGGTCAAATTTCAAAAAGTGTGGATCAGAATGGATCAGAGTGGACCAGGTGGACCACGGGGACCACACCCCCTCTTGGTGGACCAGCAGCGTTCAGGACCACCTTGGACCACGCTCCGACATTTTCCTTATGAACTGAAACACATCGCGATGGTGTACGATAAACTAAAACAAGCTCAGTTTTATGCAAGCAGAAAGAAGTCGGAGTTCTAGGTCGCAAGCATGGACGTTTTAGGACATATCATTTACGATCAGGGGTTAAGAGCATCACCTGAGAAGATCCCGAGAATTGAAGCATGGACTACTCCAAAGAACAAGAAACAATTACAGGAATTTCTTGGAGTTGTCAATTACATTAGCCAATTTATACCACACTTGGCGTCGATCACAGCACCCCTGACCCCGCTTACTGGAACACAGGAGTTTGTATGGACTGTAAAACATGATCACGCCATGGATAATGTTAAGCGAGCTGCTGTACACAATCAGATCATGAAACCGATCGACCATGAATCAGGATTACCAATATGGCTGATAAGCGACGCCTCTGATACAGGAGTTGGTACGTGGGTAGGACAAGGAGAAACAGCTGATACAGCCAGACCGGCGGCCCTCCACAGTAGGAAGTTCTCTAACGCCCAGATGAACTATAGGACTACAGACAAGGAAGCATTGGCGATAGTTGACGCCCTTACAGCATTCTATCACCTCCTGGCAGGAAACGAATTCACGATAGTCACTGATCACCAGCCCCTGATGTACCTCACAACAAGCAGAACACCAACGAAGAAGCAACCTGCGTGGCGAGGATACATAGGCCAGTTTAGGACAAAAATCATATACTGGCCAGGACAATGGAACTATTTAGTGGACGCTTTATCACGCCTTTACCCAGAAGGCCAAAGTTATCCCCATACTGTGCAAGACCCTGCTCAAGAAGATTTGGAGAACGACACTTCTCCTCTTACCCACTTCACCGAACCCGATCCAGAAGACATGTCTCGATTCGAAGCCCTCGAGGTCAACTACAACCATAACCACTCGGACTGCAGCAGCAACTGCAGTATCCATCGAGCTGCCCTTGATCCCAGGGATTAAAGAAACAAGTACCCTATCAACAAGTGGGGTGACTATCAGAGCATCAGCAGCGGCCGGAGTGACGAGGCAAGCGTTTACAATCCTCTCCTCTCCAGGGGATACTTGCAGCAGGTAACCGGTAGTCTCCTAACGATCACTTCTTCTTTGCCTTATAGCTGTTGCGATCGCTATGTCCTTTGACCCCGATCTAGCAACCTGGATCGCTAGGCTCTTATAAGACCGTCGGGTCCGGGTTGGTGAAGATATATCAGAAAAAGGTTTTTCGATTGAAAGTATAGTGTATGAAAGAACTTAGATGGTTGAGTGAAGAACCCAAATCCCGTGCCTTTTTTTTCTTTTTTTTCTTTTTTCTTTTTTATCATGCGTTCATTGTTTTTAGATAGAAGAAGCTTCATGCAGCGCTAGCTATGGAAAGAACAAAAGCTATAAATCAAAACAAACAACACAAGAAACCATCTTTCACTAATGGACCGCGACGACTGAAAGTTCTTAGGCCAAAACCATTTGCCTAACGTTCCCTGCGGAAACAAAATATAAGGAGATTACAACGCTAAAACTACTTCTCATTTACGCGTTTTTTGCAAGGAAGATTATAAGTAGGAAAAATAAAACAATCGGCAACCCTCAAAGAAGATAAACAAACCCTCCGCGGGGAAACCGTACTTTTTAGTCAAGGGTGGGGGGGGTGAAGGGGGGGCTGTGGTCAGGGAGCATGTCCGGGGGGAAGCCGGTTTTAGTATCTGTGATGTACTCGCCCAAGGCTCGGATGAGATGCGGTTGGGAACAAATTGTCGCATCGTGCGCAAGGGAGGAGACCTCGTTCAGCAGGAGGTCCCGGACTCGTGTGCGGGCAGGGCAGGCGAGGATGGCTTGCTGGAAGGACTCTGGTCCAGTCTTGCATCGTCGGCAGGTTGGGTCTTGGTTCTCGTCGAACCACGAGGGATGGGCGGCCAGATAACCTTTTGCTGATCGCATTTGGTGGATTCTTCCCGCCACGAATTACCCCAGCCCCATAAAGGGGTGTGGGGAAAGGGAGGGGGGGTACTCGTAGTACTGGGGCGTGGGGTCATCGGTGGCCGAATCTTGGAGGAGAATTTTCCTAGCGCGGGCCCGAAGGGCAGGGTAGGTTCTTCTCATGAGTTCTGGTAGGGGAATGTTTGTCCTGGGTGGGGGGGGGGTATGTAGAACAAGAGGAAGGTATGTGAGGCCCTCGGGTAGGGGCAGGGTAAGGTGGGCTAGGGCGTCAATGGGGAGGTGTTTCCTTATTGGCGGAGAGGGGACCTTCTTGGGCCAATTGAGAGGGAGGTAAACGGAGGAGAGGCCGATCGTGAGGTGCCTGGAGGCGTCCGGGGCCCTGAGGTCCGAGAGGGAGGGGAAAGACTGTCACAGTCTGGCCGTGGCCGACCCATATCCCCTGTCCCGAGGGTGCCCTTATGTAGGGGTTCTTCCCTCAACCCTATCCCCGCGTGACTCATTCTCTCGCGTCACGCGACTCATGACTCATGGTGAGTCATCGTGTGAAATCCATCAGCTGACTCGTTCAAGTCAGCTACGTCCTATCTCGTAACCAATCAAAACTCATAAAACAGGTCATCTGCCCTAACAGGGTTACATGCGTGAAACCCATGACTTATAACCATGAGTCATGTGTGAAATACATAAATCACATGACCACAAATGTGACTCATGTCAAATATCAACCAATAACAATAAACCAATGACACGGTATTGCGTCATCATGTGAAAACCTATGAGTCAACTGATCTTATTGCGTGAAAGATAACAAACCGATGACTAATAACTAATAGTTATGTGAAAGTCTGCCTTGCTTTGTCACCGTTTGTGACAAAATTGCACATTCAGCACAACACTGGTCAGATTGTTTTGTCCTAATGGGCCCCGTCCATGAAGATGATAAGATTATGAACAAGGTCTATGCAGGCGAGTTGAAAAGCAGCGCCCCCCTCGATGATCCCCAGCAACCAGCAATTCAAGACACTATGGGTCCGGCGATCAATTAGAAAACGATCCTCAACCCTCGACCTGGACCAGACCTGTCAAAGATCAAAAGAAGACTACATGAAGCCATATTCTGCACCACTACAAATGTCCCCTGCAAAAGCCCTGAGTTCCCGGTGGACCAGGCCCCCAGAACCTCACCTACCAAGCGACTCTATGGAGGGCCGCTTGCCTCCCACAACATTATTCCAGTTATTGAACCACCAAAGCTACCCCACCACGATAGAAACCTTTACCAAATATACAAATATATTGCAGAAGAGGAGGAAAGCGAGGTCACCAGGTGGGAAAGAATTCAAGTTGTGGATGAAAGAGATGTGGTTCAAGCCATGAACGAGATGTAGACTCTATGGAGGGAGCAGATGATCAAAGGGTACAGGAACAATCCCGTATACCAACTGGCTCAACACTCTAGCAATACCTCGCGAGGGGGAAAAATGCAACACTACCGCATCAGCAATAACTTACTCTATGGCACCACTCGAGGAGGAGAGGACTGCCTCTACATACCAAAGGGACATGACATCAATGGAGAAACTCTTAGGGAACCAATGATTAGCGAGATCCACACCAAGGGGCACCACAGCGCAGATAAGAACCTCCGGTATGCATCCGAATATAGATACTGGCTGGAAATGCAGAAGGATTTCAGGGATTTTGTTAGGCAATGCGAGCTATGCCAGGCCAACAAAGAACGCAACACCCTACTAGCCGGTGATGCCCAAACCCTCCCTTTCCCCTCCGAGATATTTTCAAGTTACGATATTGATTTTATGGGTCCCTTTACCAAATTGAAGGGCCAGGATTCGGTCCTGGTCGTAGTGGATTGAGTAGTGGGATTCAGCTGCCTGATCCCAACATCGGTTACTGCAAGGGCAGTACAAACTACTGAGCTACTCCGGCACCATATTTTTACACCTCATGGGTTACCAACCTCGATTGTCATTGATGCTGACCCACGATTCACCTCTAAGTTCTGGAGGCAGACTCTGAAGACCATGGGGATCGAGTACATTATGGTCGCGCCCAGCCATTACCAAACAAATGGGCAGGCCGAACGGAAGATCAGGGAGCTCAAAACTGCTCTGAGAAACATCAACAACCTCCGCCAAACCAATTGGCTCACCTCCCTCTCTGAAGTGGCAGCATATTCTAACGCTGGCCATTCTGAATACCCTCAACATGTCCTCATACAAAGCGGTGTATAGTCAAGACTACCCCCTCCTAAACACCTACCGAGTCTACCCTTCTGCTCTTCCAGCCTCTGATGATTATTACAACAGACACCAGGAAATCCGGAATGCAGCATACCAAGCTCTGAAGCTAGCGAGAGCTAGGTCTACCAACACAGCTGCTAAAAGGAGAAACGATGTTCGGCCTGTTGAGATTGGAGTAATGGTGATGGTATTTGGTGACCAATTTACGACGGAATCTAGCAGGACCAGGAAGTTACAACCACAATGGAGAGGTCCCTTTATTGTCATCGAATTCGATGAAGATACCAAGAACTACACAGTTAGTATGGATTTAAGGATATATCGGCGGCAGAGAGGAGTATTTCACTGCTCCGTTGTCAAACCCTACCACCCTAACCATGATGAACAATTCCCTGGAAGGGCCCACACCAAACCGGCACCTATCCTAATTGATAACGAAAAGGAATTGGAGGTTGAGACCATTCTTGACCATAGGACGAGGCATGGCAGAGGGCAGTTCTTGGTGAAGAATGGAAAGGGTACCCCAATAGCGAGAATAGTTGAGAGCTAGTGGAACGACTTGAGAACGCTGAGGACCTGGTCCAGGCATGGTGGACTGACAACATGCCAGGTGAGAAATTTCCTGCTGTTTTTTCTGGTTATATTACGGTAGGTTTTGCTCATACTAAGGATCGTTATGAGCAGCATTCGGAGGAGCCGACTGTGGATATGGGTTTCTGGGAGCCCCATTGGGACACCGACTATTATATCGAGGAAATATAGGTTTCTTTGTTTGAAATGTTGTTTTCATTTTGTTTTCGGGGTGTAACCGGTACTGGTTACTATGTTTTATGTTTGGTTTCGAGTATCGTTTGATACTGAGTACGTTTTATTTCTTGTATCAAGATATCATTTGATACTTGATATCTTTTATGTTTGGTTTCGAATATTGTTTAAGAGTCATGACGTTTTATGTTTGGTTTCGGGTATCGTTTGATACTCAATATGTTTTATTTATTGTACCAAGATATGGTTTGATACTTTATCAGAGAAATGTTGGAGCGTGGTCCAAGGTGGTCCTGAACGCTCCTGGTCCACCAAGGGGGTTCGTGGTCCTCGTGGTCCACCCGGTCCACTCTGATCCACTCTGATTCACAATTTTGGAAATTGTACCGAAAATGTGGATCAAGGTGGATCAGGGTGGATCAGGAGGACCAGGGCGACCATAACCCCCCTTGGTGGACCAGGAGTGGTTTTTACATTTTGCTGATGTTGATATGTTTTATGTAACGTTTCAAGGCTACCGTTTAGGAGTCTTTATGGTTATTGTATACAAGGCTCCGGTTAGCCTGACAAGTGTATTTAAGAACCCCTATTTTCCGAACTTAGAGAGAGCAGCCTTCGACATACAGAGTTTTCATTATACTTGGTTGAACAGTTACTGCTTCAGTTCGCTTCGAGAACCCAATCTGACCAAACATACTTAGCTATTAGGAACTACTTGGTAGTTGCGATATAGTAAGAAGTTTATTACAACAACTTATTCTAAGCCTCCGGTACTTAGTCTCGTCATATACCGCACTTTGGTATAGACATAGTATCATTACCCTCTCGATTCCCGCCACCACCCAGAAGGCGGTGACACAAGGAGCCACAACCGTTAACGGACTCAAACGCAAATTCAACGTATATTTTCCACCTTCTGCATCCACCGATACAATTTATGAACTATGGCTTGCAGTAAAACAAACTACCAATGGGAAGACAGTGCTGATAACAGACACAGTTATCACTCTTGAAACGCTCAGAAACAGCTCACCCCCGGGAACGATCTCAGACTACTCAGCAAAACAAAGCCTTCTAGACGCCATCGACATCAAACTCAAGCGAGATATCAAACCCATTTTATTTTAGATATATTCTTTGATGAGTTAGTAGCGATTGCTGAAAAAGAGAGGCTATAGCTCACTCCACAGGACTCTATGGTACCAGGAATCAACACACCAGTGCAGTATCGAATGCAGGCACCCAGTCCAGACCCAAAGATACCAGAAGCAATACCCAAAGACACCACCAACAATCTTCTAATAATACCTCCTAATACAATAAAGTACCATCCCATGAGCAAGAAATACGCAAAAGCGATGGAACATGTTACTATTGTGGAAAGATCGGATACTTCTCCAGTGATTGTTACCAAAAGCCAAGAACCCAAAATCATAATCAAGGGTACAACCAGCGAGGAAATGGAAGAAGAGGAGGAACTGAGAGAAGACCAAAACCTCGCCATTCCTACCATACCCAGGAAGAAACCAACCATACCATCGAAGTTACCAATACATCCAACAATGTAGGACCATCTGGGAACGAAAACAAAGCCCTCAAAGCATCCATTACAGTCAATGGACAGAAGGCAAAAGCCTTGTTCGACACAGGAACCATGGGAGATAACCTCATTTCAGGAAAATTTGTGTCTACATTCCAAATCCCTACCAAAGACCTCGATACCTCTGTCAGTCCAAAGATGGCTGTCAAAGGATATCGCTTCACTATAAACTACAAATCTCAACCAGTCAACCAAGTAGGTGATGAAACCGGTGATATTACCGACGTTCTAGTATGTTCTTTAGACAACTATGACATATTCCTAGGAATGCCATACCTTACCACCCATAATACTATAATTGATTGTGGAAACTCCATCATTTCATTCCCTAAAAAAGGAATTACCCTCACTTGCAAGAAAGGAAACAACGCTAGGTTCTCCGCTATGACAACCTCAGATACCACTGACTTCATCTCCGAGTTTCCAGATGTTTTCCCAGCCAAGAAAACCAGTGAAGTACCGCCCTTGCGCCAGGTTAACCACCACCTGAATCTCATCAAAGCGAAAGCGGCACCAAGTCCGAAAATGTTTACAGTTCCTGACAAGATCCTCTCTTCATACAGACAAATTATAGAGGACTGGACAGCGAAAAATATCATCTACCCTTGCGAAGCCAATAACCCTGTCAACATGTTCCCTAAGCTAAAACCAAATGGCGAAATTAGACACCTAGCAGACCTAGTACCCAGAAACAATATCACAATCAAGAACGATAGCACTTTTCCCAATCAGTCCATGATTTTCAGAACTGTGGCCAGAGCCAAATACCAATCCACTATCGATCTATCAAACTGGTACTTCCAAATTTCAGTAGCCCCTGAAGATGAAACTCTCAACACCATCAAAACACCCTTCAGACCCTTTGCATGCAAGATAATACTGCATGGAGATCCCAATGCACCCTCCACAGCTATGCGAGTTATGGAGTATGTTCTTGATAGACTCATAGGCAAAACAGTTTGGGCATACCTAGACAATATTACAATCTTCTCAGACTCTTTTGACAACAATGTTCGCGATATCCGCCAGGTCTGTCAGAGACTACAGGACCAGCACATCAGAGCCTCCCCATCCAAATGCAATTTCTTCGCCGATAGGCTACTTCTGTTAGGACATGTTATAGACGATGATGGAATACATGCACATCCTGAAAAAATACAAGGAATGCACGACTGGCACACCCCCAAATCGAAAAATGAATTACAAACTTTTATTGATATTATAATATATTATGCACAACTCCTACCACTCCTCGCTACTGCTAGCGCCCCACTATCGGATCTGCTGTCCCAAAACAAATTTCAAAGGAGACCTCGGCCTGAGGTAGCGTTTCAACAAGTCAAACACCTAGCCAAAAACATTACCACACTCTGCCCAGTTGACTATCAATCACGCCACCCAATATACCTCTTCACTGATACTTCCAAGGTTGGAGCAGGCGCATGGATAGGCCAAGGACCCTCACCTGACAAAGCTCACCCTGCAGCATTCCATAGCTGAAAATTTGCAACAAGTCAGCCACACTACCCTGTACATGAACTCGAACTTCTCGCTATAGTGGATGTAGTCCAGTCATTTCACCCCATGCTTTCTGGTACCAGGTTCACAGTGGTAACGGACAACAAGGCACTTTCATTCTTCCTATCTCAGATAAACCTACTTTACCGCCAGACAAGAAGGAGAATCTTCCTCCAATCTTACGATTTCGACATCATACACCGACCAGGAAAGGAGAATGTCCTGGCAGATGCCCTCTCAAGAATATATGAAGAACGAGAAGCAAGCGCTGACATGATACTAGTTGACCCCACTTAGAAGAAAGCCATAAAAGTACCCTATTCCCCCATGACAAGCAGCGTCAAACACCACCTCCACCTCGCCCACACTCTGGATCTAATTAAAGAACCTTCTTTCTTCTCCCCAAGACCTCTTGACCCCTTTTCTATACCCCAACATCTATCAATGTGGAATGTTGAAGATATCCCCCTGGCAGACTCGCTCAAGGAGAATGAAAACGATCACCACCTAGGTCCTTTTAAACAAGGACTTCATATTAGAGAAACCACTCTTGAAGAAGGTATCGACGCCATGCAGAGGAACAAAGCCAGCACCCATGGCCAACCTCATGACCCTACCGAAACCACGATTCTCATTCAGGCAGCTCAGACACAGCTTGCTGCACTTGCGTCAAGAATTCACAGCCCGTCAAACCAGATGGAACAATCTTTACGCCTTAACGGTATCACCAACTGCTTTGGCAGAATTTCTGACTCTATTACCAAACTGGAATTGATTGCCCTCGCCAGCTCAGGATATGCAACTACCACATCTGTTACCCCTTCAAATTCCCCCAGACATGAGTTGGAACGATTTCTTATGTCTACAGAACATAGAGCCAAACACTGGGCACAGTGTATATGGGACGAATGTGAATCCCATATGGAAGGAAAAGACCGCCACTACTACCCCGCTGGATCTCGTCATCTCCCTGCCCCTAGCCCCCTCTATTCCACCTCATGCTTCATTACTCCCCACCACGCGAAGCGAAGATATGAGAATCGATGAGCTATCCCTCCCGCCTTCACCGATGATAATGGATATTCAGTCTTCCATACTATAATCAACAAGAATATTAGACCAACCACAAACCTTGCCCCTCCGGAAGAAGACTTACCGGTCCCTGATGCCCCTGTCGATTACGATGACCCTTTCCCTGACCAGCCCTCCAGAGCCCTTGATATTGGCCCCTACCAGCTCTCCCAACACCTCAAACGCAAGTGGTATAACAGCCTTCGAAAGGCCACAGCCTCAGATCCTTTCTATGACATCATCAGCAACAACCCCAACCATCCCAGTTGGATACTCATTGACGGACTTCTTCTTAAAAGAGGGCAGGATGACAGTCGAGACTGTCCATATGTTCCCTATCAAGCAGCCTATGAAGAAACCAACATCAGGAGCAAAATCATTCGAATCACCCATGAACAAATAACCCACATGGGAGCACACAAATGCTTCAAAAACGCAGCCAAACATTTCTATTGGATGTCCATGAGAATTGATTTCAAAGACTATATTCGCAGATGTCACCTTTGCCAGATAAAGAAGCAACGTACTACCCTCCCTGACGGAGTTGTGACCCCTCTCCCTGTCCACTGAGGACCATTCTCTTTGATTGTGATAGACTTTGCAGGACCCTTCCTAAGCGACAACAAGAAGGAACTAATCCTAGTTGAGTTGGATCGCTTTACCGGGTTAACCTACCTCATCCTAGTCTCCTAGAACATCTTAGTAGTCGAAACTGCTAACCTGCTCATTGAACGAATCTTCTCAGTCCATGGTTTCCCTTCTTCGATCGTCTCAGATAGAGACCCCAAGTTGACCTCCTGCTTCTGGATGCAATTCATGGCTAATATCAAAATTGATCTCAACATGGCTCCCGCTTATCATCACCAGACCAATGGCCAAACAGAACTCAGAATCAGAACAATACGCCAATGCCTCCGCAATTTCGTTAATCCCAAAAGTACCAAGTGGAGTCGCTATCTTCCCCATGTTTGAACAGCTATCAATGCTACTCCGGGCAATTCATCTGAACTCTCACGATTTGAAATTACCTTTGGACGAATTATCAATCTCCTCCCTAGTGTCAAAGTCCCCTCTACCGCCGTCCCCTCTGCTGATGACATAGCTTCTCAAATCATGAAAAACCAGCATCTCGCCAGAACCGCCCTCCAGAAAGCACTAGCTAGCCAGACAACTACTAGCCAGAAAAGACGCAAAGAAGGACCACCTATTACCCCAGGCAAAACTGAAGTCACCCTCCGATCCGAACCCTATGTACACAAAATTGGACAAAACCAGAAACTAGTTGGACCCTGGTTAGGACCCTTTTCAGTCTCCGAAGGACCTGATAGACACAATAACTACAAACTAAACCTCCCTACCATCATGCAAGGCATCCCCCCTTGGATTCATCGCAGCCACCTCTGACTCTATCTCAGACCAGACCTCAAAGCTTTCCCAGGCCTCCCTGAACCCAGCTCCAAAGAACCAGTCACCATCAATGCCTCAGGACAAGAAGAAGGAGAAGTTGATAAGGTTCTCAAAGATCGCATATACTGAAACAAACGCAAGTTCCTAATCCATTGGAAAGGCTATGAGGAAATCCAAGCTACATGGGAACCTCTCGATGTCCATCAAGGAGCCAGTGCTGCCCTTTAAACACACTGGTTCGACACCTATAACGAAACCATTCCCTTCCACCTCCCCTGGACTCATAACGAATGTTGGTCTGCTTGGACAGTCAAGACTCCTGAATACAGTCATCTATCGCCAGAGCTTGATCCTGACGGATTCTGGACACCTATCCAAGACTCTGACTACTCTGAGACCGAAACCTGTTACACCCTTCCTTCCCTTGATAAGTCTGAGTTGGAAACCTAACCGAATCCTTACACCATTTATTTTCTTATCTGTTAAGGGGAATGTAACGGAATCTACTATTCTCGCTATTATTTCTTAAACATGACATTGGATATTGCCTATTAGGATTTCCCAGTAACGAATCATTCCTTACCTTGTACCTTCCTATTGTTATAGTTTCCTATTAGGTAGTACTTTTCTTAGTTCCCTTATTCCTACCTTTCGTTCCTTGTATCCAATTGGGAAACCCTATGCTTCCTACTATGTATTACTGGTTTAGTACATTAGTAGCGATCCCTTACTTGTTTGATTCCATTACTTCTTTTGTTAGTTATATCCTGTCGTATCTGCACCTTTGTTTTAGGACTTAGTTGTTTTCGCTTCTACCTTAGCATAGCTTAGCATTCTCGTCTGGACACGATATTGGGTATGATTTATTTGTATGTCAAGAGTTCGAGATCCCTTAAGGATTCGGACTCTCAAGCCTCACAGGAACCCTCTCTTCAATATACTGAGTTGAACGGCCACTTTACTAGTTCTTAACCTTTGTTATATCTCTTGTAGAGATTTCCATCGACGCTTCTCCTCCCTGTCCTTACAGTATCGCCGTATCTCCCTCTGGGCATCTCACGATACTCAGGAGCAGGTCATACGACCTAGGCTTCACCCTCCTCAACACCCTGGGCGTCGACACCTGTTTTCCCTTCCAGGGCACCCAGAGGCCGAGCGCCATCGACCTGGCCTTCACTAACACGTTTATTTTTCCCACCTTCCCCTCATGGGACTCACTATCTCTCCCCTCTATGGGGTCTGACCATTCCCCCATTCTAGTTTCCCTGCTTCCCCCATCCCCCCATTAACGACAAACCTAGACCACACTGGCAGGAATCCGACTGGCCAGGCCTTATGGACAGGCTCAAAAACTGGCTGTTCCCACCCGCGCCTGAAGCCCCCTCCGCCAACCCCCTCAACCAATGGTTTCCCTCTGCGCTCTCCGCCCTCACAACACTGCTCGAAGCCTCTGCACCCCGCTCAGGCCCCTCCGCCAAGTTCAAACCTTGGTTGACCCCTCTCCTCACCCTCCTCCAGAATGAATTAACAAAGGCCACCCATAAGACCAAAAAGGACCGGACCCCCGACGCTTTCATTACAGCAAGACAGTCCAAACTCGGATACTTCAAGGCCATAAAAAGAGCTAAGGCCAACTACTGGGCTGACATCCTCACCAAAGCCTCCCCAAACAAGTACTGGACGGCTAAAGAACTAGTGGCCTCAATAAAGACCTCTAGATTCCCCTCTCCCCCTGATGCCTCAGACCCGGTCACAATCCACAAGGGGCTGCTTGACCACTTTTTTCCCCCCAAGAACCCCCTACCCAGCATAGGTCCCCTCATAAAACACCCCTCGGCCGTTCGCCTATGCAAAGATGAGATCAGACTCGCCCGCACCAAATCCTCCCCCTCCTGGGCCCCTGGCCCCGATGGGATCCCCTACTCGGTATGGAAAAGTGTCAACCTTATCAACCCCACAATCATCCTGGAACTCCTCTCCCCCCTGGTGGCCTTCGTTTACCACCCCCCCTCGTTAAAAACCGCCAGTGGGGTGGTTCCGGACAAGCCTGGCAAGGCCTCCTCAACGCCCCATCCTCCTTCCGCATCATAGTCTTACTCAAGACCATATCAAAAATTCTCGAATGGGTGATGACAGTCAGGTTGTCCGCCATCGCCAGGTCCAGGGACCTTCCCTGCCCAAACCAGTGCGGCTCCCTTCCGGGCCTCAGCTCCTTCGACGTCTACCTTGCCCTCACTGACGAGGTAAGGACACTCCAGAGACCCTGGCTGAAAGTCTCCACCCTCTTCCTAGACTTCCAAGCGGGCTTCGACACTGTCGATGCCTCAGCCCTTAGAGCCAGGCTTCTGGCCTCCCACCTCCCCTCCTACCTGGTTGATTTGGTCTCCTCCTTCCTGTCGCAGAGGACCTGCACCCTAGTATTTGAGGGCTCCCCCAACCTCCCTTCCCCGGTCTCTCTGGGCACACCCTAGAGATCTCTGATCTCCCCCCTTCACTTCCTGTTGTACATCGCCCCCCTACACATGTCAATACCTAAAGGCCTTCTGGTCTCCTATGTCGACGACCTCCCAATTACTGTGGCCTCCCCCTCCCATAGGGGCAACATCAGCCGCCTGCGAAGGCCATTCTCGACCATCACTGGAAGGGGCCGGGACATAGGTGTGTCCTTCGCAGTCCCAAAACCGAACTCATCCACAGGAGAACCCCCAGTGAGCGGACCCTCCCCTCGACAGCCACTATCGAACTAGAAGTACATCTCTTCCTCTTCTCACGATTTCTAAGATTACTAGGATACTAGTTCACCCCCGCGATTACCACCACCCACCACTTTAGACACAGACTCTCGCTGGCCTAAGCCATCTTCTCCTTCGTCTAGCGCCTGTCCTCCCCCGGGGCGGGTGTTAGACCCTTTCTACGCCATCGCATCGCGCATGGCCTCTTCCTCCCTATACTTACCTACCGGGCCCACCTCTTTACCCCAAACTCCTCCGCCCTCAGAGCAATGAATAGCTTCTGGCACAGGGTGCAAAGATGGACACCGAACAATTTCTTCTCCACACCTACCTCTATCCTGTCCAGTGAAGCTTGCCTTCCCTCTATCATCCCGTATTGCAGGAACAGGAGACGTCTGGCCGCCCTCAGGGTCACCTGCACCCCCCCAAACGCCAACCCAGCCTCGGCCTGGCTCCCGCCATCCTTCCCCTCCCTTGCCACTTTCAGGGCCCAGGACTCTTCCAGGCACATCACGAAAGGCCTCTCCACAATCTACCTCCCCCTTGACTGGCGGACGGCAATCCCCTCTCCACTACTAAGGAAACACCTCCCAGTTGACGCCCTGGCGCACCTCACCCTCTCCCTACAACAAGGCCTCACATGTTTTCCCCTTGTTCTACACGCCCCCCCACCGTTAAGAACAAACA
>Ga0307507_10008368_pt1 | contig 14354 bp, 4 predicted proteins | sample 7_EM_MG_FD_207223 | JGI IMG/M metagenome (GOLD analysis project Ga0307507, IMG submission 207223) | Populus trichocarpa ectomycorrhiza microbial communities from riparian zone in the Pacific Northwest, United States - 7_EM | ecosystem: Host-associated > Plants > Roots > Unclassified | place... | reverse complement strand
TATTATTTTAATTTCTTCATCTTTCAATTTTTTTATTTTTTAGATTTGATCTCTATTATTTTGATTATTATTTATTTTATTTGAGATAATTTATGAAATTATATTTTTTTTCAATTTCATTCTCATTTAACTTTTTAATTTGTAAGATTTGTTCCTCATTATTTTAATAAACTTGAAAAAAATAAAACATTAATAAGTTATTTCCCAGTTCATTTTTCATGACATAACTAAACACTGGAAAGTGTTTTCCAACTTATTTTTCATTACACTACTAAACATCGAAAAATAATTCATTTTCCCGGAATTCACTTTCCAAAAGAAAACTACTTTCCAGCAAACAAACAGAATCTAAATGCGATGTAAGGACCATTAAACCAATCATAAATAATGATAAATAATTATCTATTTATCGTTTAAATATTGCAAGTTTGATAATAAGTTAATAACACTTATTAAAAGTAAAACAAACATTTCGGCATCATGTTTTGTCTAGTCTCTTATCAACTAAACAAAAAATACAAATATTCATTTTATCTTATATATCATTACCAAATATAACTTATATTTGTCTCATATTCTATATCAATTATTTTTTTCTCATCTATTCTAAAAAAATAACCAAAGGATACCTACTTATCCTCTTTTTCAACCAATAATCTATTAACATGAAAGCAAAATCTTATATCAATTAAAATTTATTTTGCGCGGAAAAAAACTGTAGAGATTAATGTGGATACACAATAAAAACTATTCATTGCTATAATAAAAAGATCTTTTTACCTTTCTAGGAAAAAATGAAACACTATTAATTACGGGTATTTTGGTCTTGTTATGTGACTAATTAGCCATTAATGATTTGCATGGGGTATTTATAATTTTTTCAAGTTAAAGGAACAAAAATGACTTATTTTCTCTCGAGATCAAAATTTTATATGCTATTAATTTAGCGTATTTTAGTATTTTAATTTTTTTTAAATACAGTTAAAAGATAAAATTGCCCTTGAAATGCCAAAAAATTAAACCATTCGTCTATGGGCGTTTTAGTATTTTCCTAGAGATTTTCTTTGTTATTTCCTGAACTATGAAGGGTAAATTAGTTATTTTAGATGAATTATTAATATTTTAATTGAAAAAGTTAGTTGGCACGTGATAATCATGCGCCAGTGCATAGGAGGCACCCACGCCTTTTAGGAGGCGCGTGCACCATCTCCTGGTGGCCAAACCTGTCCTTATGTTATGTCATTGAAAGCACCGTCACATCCTTATCCTCTTGGTGTATAATATATAGCAGCGGTACGGTGGTTTATCGCCGGTGATCCTTTTTTATCTTCTTTTTCTCTCCTCAATTAAAAAATACAGTTTGGTCCTTTTTCTTTATGCTATTTTGATTTCAATCTTTATTCTTTTGATTTTAAATTTTTGTTCTCGATCCTTTTATAAAAATTTTATTTGTTTTCAATTTAATCTTTAAATTCCAATTTGTCATATATTGTTTTTTCCATTTTAGTTTTTATTCTTTTTATTTTGAAATTTTTTTCCTTGGTCTTTTTATAAAAAGTTTATTGGTTTTCAATTTTATCCTTCAATCCAAATTTATGGTCTATTGTTTTTTTAAAATTTGATCTCCATTCTTTTGATTTTTTTTCTTTTATTTATGTTATTTCTTTTTAATTTAACCCTCCACTAAAAAACTTTAGGTTGCCCATTAATTTATTTTTTATTATGATTTTCACTCTTTTTCTTTTAATTGCCATTTTTTATCTTGGATTCTTTTGTGTAATTGATTTTTTTTTAATTTTATCCTCTAGTGTTTGATTTGATGGGGATTGAACTTCGCAATTTCTCCATATATGGTGCTTCCGGTCTAATGACCCAGGTCACGAGTTTGAAAAATTAACATAAGTCAACATCATTTTTTTTGCTTATTTTATTTTTAAATTTCATTGTTCAACATTGGTTTATTTTGTTTTCAAAAAAGATTGGTTTTGTGGTTTTCTTTGATTTTTTTTTCTATCGGGTTATCCAAATGTGATGACTTGGACCACAGGTTTTGCGGGTTAACCCGAGGTTGGCTTGCCCCTTATTATCTAGGTTAGATGTCTATCACGCTACCTTAAATTGACTTAGGCTGATTTTTTTATCCCGTTTTTATCCAGTTTTATATTTTCGAAGATTATTTGTTTCAAGTTTTATCATATAATTAAATAAAAAATATTTTTTAAAAATAAAATTATTAAACTCTATAGAGTCTATGATCTATGTCACGAGTTTGACAGGTCGTAATATACCGACAAACAAATTTCATCGGTGTTTTCATATGTATTTGTCAATTTTTTTGTAGTGTTTTTTTTGTTATTATCAATTTAAATATATGAAAATTTGGTATTTGAAAATATATATATAAAAAAAAAGACAATGAAATAATCAAAACACCTTTAAAAGCAAAACTTTTAAAATTGGTGTCAATGAGTTTTTTCATCTTTTACAATGATTTATTATTATTATTATTATTAGATCATCTTAGGAGCAATATAACATTTAACCAAATATATATTAAAAAAATGGTTGGGGCACATATGGTGCACTCTTCATCGCATGAGAGGTGTTTGCTCCCTTCAAGCGGTGTGTACGACATCTCTCAGCATCCAAAAAAGCTCTTCTACCATGTCGATGGAAGTGTCGCCATGTTTTCATCCTAGTGGTGTGACACGTGTAGATAGTGGTTGTCTGGTTTGTTGTTAGTTAACCTTTTCTTTTCTTTTCTTTTCTTTCTCCTCCCTTAAGAATCACAATTTGATCCTCTTTGTTGTTGATATTTCAATTTCAATTCTTATTTTTTTATTTCTAATTTTTATTCGTGACTCTTTTATAAAAAATTTATATGTTTTTCTTTCTATATCTGATAAATTTTTTTAAAAAGAAATTTTTATACTACTTTCTCGATTTTTTTTTCAAAAAATGTTAATTTTCAAAAAACAATTCACAGAATTGTTTTTTATTTGATGGTAAACATATCCTTGAAATGATTTTGCTATCAATTAAGAAATTTAATAAATTTTTTAATACTTGATTTCAAGATTTGAAATGCAATGAATAATTCCAGTAATTAACTGCTGGGGTGAATCCAGCAATGTGATTGGCTTCCTCCACATGAATCTGATCCATAATAATTGAGAGTACTACATATTCATTTTTTGGTCGTAGAAAACTAATTTCTTCGAGGACCGATGAGCAAGTCATTCCAAAACAAAACACCCCCCCTCTCTCTCCCCTCCCCCAGTCTGCTCCTCCTTAATTACTTATGGCCACGCCCCAACCTAAAAACTTCAGGAGGACAAAGGTTTCTGTCACAAATAAGTGCTTATGCCGCACTCGAGTAGAGAAAGAAAACAAAGAAGAAGAAGAACAAAGAGAGTTAGGGTTTTCCTTGGGTGATTGAGCAAACCCTAGTTAGTTTATGGTGCAGCTAAACAATTCTCTTGGTTTTGATGTATACAAAACTTGATGTGTGCATCTGTGGTTCCAGATCTGAGTGATGACCTCATGGGGTGCTTAGATTTTGCCAGTATAATTCATTTTCTAGTTCAGAAAATTAAAGAGGGACACAAAAGAAAGACTGACAGAAGAGAGTGAGCACACACGAAAGTATATGGTATGAAGGCATTCCATTGCAGGGTGTGTGCTCACATCTCTTCTGTCAGCTTCCACTTCCAAGTGTTTCCTCGTGCACCCACTAAACCTTCCTTTTTCAGTTCTATTTTTCTTTCAAGGAAAAAAGAACTACTATCCTATCCTCTTCTTTCTTAGATCAGTGTGTGTGTGTTATTATTATTATTTCAATTATAATCTCCACTTGTAACTGATCCTTCTTATCTTCTAGATGTATGTGTTTTCTCTCTCTTTCTCTGCAGCTTCCTTTATCACAACACACGCTTGTGTCTTTCTCGCTCTCTTTATGACTGAAAGGGCAGCTGAAGAGCGCCACTGCATAAAGTATCTCAAGTGCAAGCTTGACGCATCATCCTCCCCATCCATAAAAAATCTGCTCTATATGACATCTCTCTCTTTTCTTTCAGGCAATGAAATTATTTTATAATGGCTGGTAACTAGAATTGTAGAAATGGAATGATTTTTTTGGCGGGTTCATTTCATACATCAGATGGTTATAGTTTTTTTTTTTTGAAGAATTTTCCCTGTCAAATTTCATCCACTTGTGTGAGCTTGTATTCTTATATAAACCAACAACAAAAAAAAAAAAACTAGTGATGGTGCTCGAAAGCGTGGCTTTTTATGGTGGTCCTCTTTTTGGAAGGAGAGGACGATTTGTGCTCTTTGAAGTACGCTTGTTTACTGTTCAAAATTTAACGGAAAACTGTATTTTGGAATCTGAAAATGAGTTCCCAATATTATATTTCACCAGCTTTTGATTCATCAAGACTCTCCTGCTTTTCTTCCCTCTTTAATCCTTTTGTATCTCTTGGTGACCATGCAAGGTAAAGGAAGGAGTAAAGGGCATGTGTGGCTACTACTGTCTCTTAATCTGGGTCTGCTTATTTTATTTTATTTTGACAGCCTATCCAGATTTTTCTTTTTTAACTGATGTTTAACCTAACTAATTAATGCAGTTTTTGCACACTTTAAATTTTGGGTATTGTGGACTCGGGGATTTATTTGGTGCCTAGAACTCGTACTTGCAGTAGGAGAAAAGGGACTCTCCTGAAAATAGGGTCAGCAAATAAGGGTGCCAAATATGGGAAAGTGTTTTTGTTTCCTCTTCTGGGCAGATATGCATTATTTCGCTCCCTTAAGGTAAGTAATTTATCGAAGGAAATTTTTGTTTTTTTTTTTAGGGGTTGAATGCCAAGGGGAATTTCCATGTTCAGTGGTTAGTAGTTAATTTTGCCAGCTGATTTTTCTCGATCTTTATTTGCTTCCTTTTATGGAAGATCTTTCTTATTTGCCAAGGCCTGTGCTTTTATTATTTCAAGTAGTAAATCACCCTTAGTTGTTTTTAAAGCGCTTGCTGTTTGCTTGGTTATAGGGGGGCAACGGACGGCTTCTGTTTCCAGCAGTCAGGTAGCATTCCTTTTCTCTTACATGTTAGTTTTTGCTTTCTAGATGTACTTACCAGTGTTGTTTCTTCTAATTTTATGTGTGTTCTTCAGTGATGTTTTTTTTTGCTAGTTTTGGAAAATAATCTCTCTAGTTTGCTTTTATTGGGATTTAGGGGTTCTTGGATTGAACATCAGTTGCTTTAAAGGAAGATGTGTGAGCCAATATAATAGGGTTTCGAAATTGTTTAGCATAAAAGTTAATAGCAAGGAGGATTCGTCTTTAATCTAAATCTGTTGTGTTAATGACTTCATGAAGGCAGTTCCACTAATCTCTAAATGAAGTACTAGATAGTTTGTTATTAATAATTTTATGCTTCTTTAATGGTAGATTCATGGGTTTTTGTTCGTGGATCAAAGACTTCGTTCAGTCCTCTTAACGGTCATTCTTTAACATCTGATGTTCTAATTTTGGCTGTCTGTACTTGCAGGGTTTTTTTTTCCTGTTACAATAATCTTACAGATTTTGTTTTTCCCTTTAGTCAACCAGTGAAAGGAACTGATCACTTGTGTTATGTGCCCTTAAAGGTTCCTTTCTATAATATTCTTGACTATATCTTGTCCTTGAACAGAAGCTATATTGAATGACTGGACTTTATTTCCTCCTTGTGAGAAGTACTTCTATATAAAATGTGTATACCAGGACATGAGTTCCTGTCAAATTACGAAAAAGAAACTAAGTAGATGTGATTAGACATCCAATTATTTGTCTCGCAATTCTGGAACTGTGGGCGTCATCATCCTATCCTACAATTTAAAAGGACAGCGTGAGAAATAATATAAAAGACTAGTACTGTTTGGTTTTCGGCTAGCACTTGATAGAGTGAAGGACCATTTGTATAGACTTTTAGGCTTTTAGCAACTTGACTTTATGCAGTCGTAATAATGAATGTCAAGAGGGGTTTTCAGACTAGAATTTAGGTTTTACAGGTACTGTATTAATGAATTTGATACCAGTTTAGTGGTTTGGTGTTGGGCATGAAGTTTTCTCAATTCTAGGGGCAACCATGAGTTTTTTTTCCTGTTCGTAAATTAAATATTTATGCTCATAATTCCTATAACCATTATCATCATCTCTATCGGTTTTAGCAGTGTAGTTCGCTATTATGCTGTTTGATCTTCTGATCTGATGCCACTTTGCTTTAGAAAAACAAAGTTCAAGATGAAAACATTGATTTTTGATGTTAATTAAAAGAATCATAATGGCAGACCAAATTCATGTATGCAATACCATGCACAGTGTTGAACCAGTCTGTGCATGGCAAGTCAGGTTGTTTATGAAAACAAGCTGCTTTGGTTGGCTCTTCCACTTAAGAACTTAATGCAAGCTATAGTTCTATTGTTAGGCTTGAGTCAATGATCTCTATCTTATAAACTTCCTAGGAGAAATCTTCTCAAATCAAAACTTTCTTCTGTAGTCTCATTTTATAGCATTCTAAACACAAACGAACACACAAGAGTGTACAAGCAATGTTTTGTACGATACGCTGGCATAAACGAGGAAGGAATCATCGCGAACATTTTATTGGAAAGTAAATTAAACTATGAAGATTGTGGATGCAACAATATAAAAGGATTTTGTTATATACATGGAAGTTGAGGGGAAGAAAAAATGACTTCCAATGCTTGGAAATAAAGCATCTATATGACGTTAGGTTGCCATGTGCAAGAAACGTTTTTTTCTCAATAAATTTTTTCAAATCATGTTGATTTCCTGTTCAAAATTGGTTTCTTATTGAGTCCTGTAGTTCATGTACAATGGGACGTTGTAATTATGCTTGTTTTATTGAGTTCATGTACTTTCCTCCTTGTTGAGGTTTTCTATATATAGTGCTGTGTCAAAGAGCTATCTATTCCACGGCTGAGTTGTTTGATTTTACCAAATTTCTTGCAATGATCAGCACTTACTTTTTGTTCACCTCTTTTGTCATGAATTCCAAGTTGAGTAAAGGAGCAGAATCTATCTAGTTTCTATCACTTAGAGGAACTGTGTGCCGTAATTGTGCTGTTAGATATCATCTATGCAGAGTTATGTCTCATCCTTTGTTTTTCCAGTTTACTGAGTATCTGGATTTTGAATCGCATAACAATTTCTGAAGTAAAGCACATTCATAATCAGGTTTCAGATTGATGATAGATACCTTAGCTGCATTTCATTGCATTGATTCTACATATATGTGCGTTGATCATATGTACAATTAGTTGAATTTGTCATACTTCAAGCTAAGCTATGCAGTTAACCTAAATTCTTTATAGAATTTTCACTTTATTCATGTTGACATCGGGCTCTAGCTTCCAAGTCAGGGTAGAGAAGTCCCATCAAATATATAATAGATGTTACAAACCTAGATTAGGTTTTTGTGAGTTTTTTTTTCTATCTTTATTTACTAAGAACTCTGCAAAAGTTTGCCTCATTAATCTAAACCCTAGACTGAGTAATTATAGCACCAAGATGCTTTAAGGATTGAGAGGTGCTATCATCTGTTTATTGGTTCATGTTCTTCCATAGATTAGTTTTTTCCCTTTTTCTGGTTGATACTACCGATAAGATTATCAGAGATCTGGTTGTTTCAGATGTTTATGCCACTCTCAAGGCCATCTGTCCTAGGGGAGCCTGTAGTCGTTTTAGGCTGTAGAAGAAGGGGCAATAGACCAAGAACACTTCTTCTCTCAAGCCCCAGACTCCAGATTGTATGTCGTTTCCAATATTGGATAAGAACAAAACTTGAATAAGATATCAGAAATGATTGTTTTGAGCTTGCTTCAACGATGCTTGGGAATTCTCAAGATTTTTTTGAATGAAGAATTTTCTTATTCAAAAGTGGCCTTGGTACAAAGCTGGCACAGAAAACTTTCAGCTAGATAGAGGAAGATTCATATTTGTGGTAGTTTTATGCATAAAACCCACATAAAACATAAAGTTAAATTGAATTCTGGATCTTGGGGGGATGAAGACAACATCTCCTGGATTTGTGTTCAGTACTGTATTGTACATGTTTGCATTGAGGAGAGGGTAGTGATTGACTAGGGAAGCAATGCATTTTTGTACTGCTATGCTATTATATATGGGATAGTCATATTGTCGAAGCTGGTCTATCATGTTTTCAATATATATGATCACGATGGTTGAAGAGATGGTCATTTCTCTTGCTCTCAATTGATAAAGTATGAGGCGGGGATGTATTTTCACTAGGGAAGCGATGTTTTCAAACTTTGCTTGGTTGTTTTATATGAACTATGGAAAGAACACATCCCTTTTTACTGAACCAAGACAGTGTTTTGCCTAGAAACTGCGAAATACAGAGACTTTAGAGGGTAGTTTTTTAATCAATTTTCACTGATATTGAGCTGATTTCACTGTTGAATCAAACTAACCTTTTTTTTTTTTATCTTGCAGACTAATAATTTAATTGTAGAGGAATGAAAATCCTAAAGTTTAAAATGAATATTTTCAAATTTATTGTATCTGATATTGAGCTGATTTCATGATGGAAACCATAACTTGCTGTTGTTGGAGATCTATAGAAACCGGATTTCGAATTATCTAATTCTGTAGGCATAGATAATTTAGAGAATCAGGTGTTGTGCATAACCTTCTTCTTGCTACTTTTGTATTCCTTTTTTGCATTGATAATTTCATGTGCTAAAAGCATGCTAATTGGAAGAAATTTTGTTGTCTTGTGCTATTTGATGCAGTTTAGTCAAGACAAAAATGGAAATTTAATTTTGTTCCTTAAGACTCCCAGCTCACTTTATGCTCTGATGCATTTGGACATTTTTGTTTGACACTGAAATAAAGGTTGAAATCATATATAGAAGATATGCTATATCAAACTTAGCACGCTAGAAACATACAGTGATTGGCTTGTGTTCATTTTTCTAGATGAAGCTCTTGTTCTTTATATCACTCCTCTTGCACTTCACTAACTTTAAGCTGCGGCTAGTTTTCGCTCAGGAATTCGATGGAAGAAGAAACTGTGAGCTTGATTTTAAATGCAGAAACATCTGTAATTGAAGAACTGTCAGATTCAAATAGCAGCACTCATCCATTTCCACCAAACAAGCGTGCAAGGTCTGGCAGTAATGTCAGCGCTTCAAGATTCAAAGGTGTTGTGCCACAGCCAAATGGTCACTGGGGTTGTCAAATATATGCCAACCACCAACGGATTTGGCTAGGAACCTTCAAATCTGAAAGGGAGGCAGCTATGGCTTATGATAGTGCAGCAATAAAGCTTCGGAGTGGCGATTCAAGGAGAAATTTCCCACCAACTGACATAACTGTCCAAGAGCCAAAATTTCAAAGTTATTACAGCATTGAAGTCGTGCTTGCCATGATAAAGGATGGTACCTACCAATCCAAGTTTGCTGATTTTATAAGAACATGCTCCCAAAGTGTGGAGACTGCACTCAGCCTCAAGCTTATGATGCCGCAAAGTAGTGAAGGGCTAACATGTAAGCAACTGTTTCGAAAGGAGCTAACACCAAGTGATGTTGGGAAACTAAATAGGCTTGTCATCCCTAAGAAATACGCTATTAAGTACTTCCCAAGCGCTGAAGAAGATGAGGCGGCTGACAAAGTAGTCGATGTGATGCTAGCTTTCTATGACAAGTCAATGAAGTTGTGGAAATTTCGGTATTGTTATTGGAAAAGCAGTCAGAGTTATGTCTTCACCAGGGGTTGGAATCGATTCGTGAAGGAAAAAAAATTGAAGGCAAATGACTCCATTGTTTTCTGGTTATGCGAGAGTGGAGAGACTGTAGATTCCGCTGCTCAAACGTTCCAAATGATTGATGTAAGCAACTGTGAAAACATCAGTAACATTGCAGAGTCATCCAACCAAAGCATTGCGTCCAAAGTTGAGTTGCAGCTTCTCCAAGGCCCGGGAATCGCCCGTGACAGTACAGTCAAGAAGAACGTCGAGGAAGACAGAATGGTGCGAGCTGATAAGCCAACACATGACGCTGTGAAAACAGGCTTTAAACTCTTTGGCATACAAATTATGTAGAATGGCATGGTTTCTTATAAGGGTTCTCTCTTCTGCCTTATAGTGTGGGTTGCTAAGTTCATTCTGATGGCTCAGCTTTTTATATGAGCAATTTTAATTACTAGAAATTACCTTAGTTATATGGGACTTGTAATTGGCAGCATGGGTGGATGCTGCTAAAATTCTCGGTCAAGATCTTAGTGATTGGCCAAATTATTGATATTATAATTTACAAGCAGGGAAGGGAGCAACCCTTGCAGTTCATCTTCCATGACATGATGTCGGGAATAAACGCCGAAGGAATTGTGTTTCTCATTTTCAGTTCCATTTTAACCAGGTGATTGCATTTGTTGATCTTTTGGATCTGCATATCTTGGGCCAAAATGTCCCTTAGCCAGTTAATGCATGGCACCATTAGTATTCACAAACATAAGAAAGCGGAGGAAAATGTAATTTTTATTTTTAAAATATATTAAAATAAAGTTCTTTTTATATTTGATATTAATATATTAAAATCATTTAAAAATATATAAAAATATTAATTTGATGTTTTTTCATGTAAAAATTAATTTAAAAACACTTAAAAAGGCTGGTTGTGATGCAAAAACAAACATTCAATTACTCATAAACAACAACAAAAAATAGTGATTTACCTACGTGTTTTGCGTGAAAGCAACTTTGATGCTGATTTCCTAGCTAAACACTGGTAAGGTCTATGCCGCGGATCGAATCAAAATGGCTTTGAACATAAAAAAAATCCAAGCCACAAGAAATCATTTGAAATTGTTATTAAACCCAGATTAGCGAGTCAACTAAGAAACATTTCAACTCGATTCCTTTTCTAATTCAGGTTAAAATTAAATCATATTGGAGTTGCTCTGATGTGTCTCATTTGACTTGGTGGGTCAAAAGATAACCTAAATAACTAGTAAAAATGTGGAGTGGATTTTAAAATAAATCAAGCTCACATCTTTTTTTAATATAATATTGGGACGCTGACATATTTGATTGACCCAGGCTATATGGCAAATTAAAACAAATTATAAAGATAAATTCAAAATCATGAAAATATTGACCGATGAAATTGAGAAAAAAAATAAAAATAAAAGATCAAAAGAAAGGGAAATGGAAAAGAAAAGAAAACAAAAGGTAAAAAAAGGACATGCTTCACTGTTATGGACAATGAAACATGTGGTAGTTTTTTATTTTTTTTGTTACATGGTAAAATTGAAGAAAAAAAATGAAATGGAATAAAAAGAGGGGAAATTGAAAGAAAAAGAAAAAAACAAAGGAATCAAAGTAGATCAAATTCTATTTGTATTATGTCCGAGATGAATCTTGTATTTAATTTCATATTTTTACCATAATATCACATTTAATTTCATCAAATTAGGTTATAAAAGTGATACGATCCGGGCAACGAAAAAACAATCAGATTCTTATTCTGACGTAAAATGCGCAACTGTTCAGTTTTACGGCAACAGTCATAATTCTCAATCCGACCGTTGGATCAGGCTAAACCTTTATGTAGAGTCTCCTGACATGTTTTCATACATTGGGTTAAAATTTCAGGTTGATCGTAGTTCGGGAAGGCATTTCAATACAGGTCCACAAAGGCTGTATGAATTTTGTTATTTACTTCCTTTTAACTTGTGAACTTCCTATTTGATTAGGATTCTTTTCCTACAAGGATGTGGCAGATGGTTTTGGAAATTTTCTAGTTCCACAAGGATCTTTAATGAGCTACAATATAATCTCCAAGTGTGGTAAGAATTCATTAATATTTCAAGTGTGGTAAGGATTCATTAATATTTCAAAATCCTTTTCTTATAAGGATTCCTTATTCATCCTAACTACACAAGGAAAGAAGAGCTAGTGGTATTTAATGACAAATTAGTTATTTTTTTTATTATTTTCTTTCATGTTTGGGCTTAATTAAAACTTTGTTTTGAAATAGGATCCAAGACTTGTTTGGATCAGGTTATGAGCTTTTTAGTTTAGGGTTTTGGGTCAGTTTTGAGTGGACCTCATATAAATCCACATAAGGGGTCCATTATGGTTAATTTTTCAAGTACTATTTAAATTCATGAAACCAAAATTTCAGCAGCTTTTGATGATTATTACTTTTGAATTTTTCAATTTTAATATATGAGAGTGATTGTTGCATTCAGTGGCGGAACCACATAGGGTCATGAAGGGGCAATTGCCCCCTTAATCTTTTTTTATCTTTAATTCCTTTTATATTAGAATATTAATAATATCTAGCAGATTTAATTTTATTTTGTTGGTTACCAATTAACCCAAGTTAGCTATTGTTAACTTTAGAGGTGAGCAAAAAAACCGAAAAACTGATTAAACCGAGAAAATAAAAAAAATAACTGAAAAAACAAAATCTTGAAAAAAACCAATTAACCCAAGTTAGTTTTTTTCATTTTGAAAGTATTCTTAAATTAATTTTGTTTGATATGAGTTAGTACATATATTTCAAATTAATTTCTCTATATAATGCATATCTACATAATACATAATACATAATATCAAGTATTTGTTAATAATTTACCCCCTCATTTAAAAAATCCTGGCTCCGCCACTGGTTGCATTCTTCAGTTCTTGAAAGAACTGAATCTGACTTATCGAAGATTAACTGGCTTCGTGGCATCATTTTACTCATTTCAATAGTGTTGGTGGCTTGGGGCAGGTTTTCATTGTGTCACACTCCTATCAGACATATTTCGACTTTCCAGGATCAGATCTCAATCTTGATTGTGGGTTGCGTGACCACGTGATCACAAGGTTCGCATTAAAAAAGGTCTAATTAAAAAAATAGAAATTAAAAAGAAAAAAGTTAAGGTGCTTCATTGTTTATATGAATAATAAAGCGTCATAATTATACATATAACTAGAAGGAAATGCACTTTCACTATACAAATGGCACAATTAAAATTTTCTTCAACTTTTTATACTATATTGATGGCAAATCTATAATTTTTTAAGTTTATATTTTAAATTTTCTTTCTTTCTTTTTTATTTATACTTGGCATATTTATCACTTTACACTTGGCCTATTTATCACTATTTTTTTTTCTTATCTTCATTGTTTTGTAATATGTTTTTAGTTTTTCCTCTTTTTTTTCTTTGCACTTTTTGTTGGAAAATAAAATATTATTTTTTATTCTTTGTAGATGGAATATTTATCACTTCACACTCGATTTATTTATACCATTCTCTTTTTTCTTATCTTCATTCTTTTGTAATTTTTCCTTTTTTTTTCTTTACATGTTTTTTTTTAAAAAAATATTATACAAAACTAAAAGTAATTAAATGGTGTTTCACTATAGTAATTGCAACATTGTTTTCTTTTCCCACTGCGTTAAAAACAATCTTAAGATTTTACATGTTTTTATTAACACATATAACTTTTATTTTATTTTATTATTTGTAGGCATCAGTTTTTTTATTCATAATTATATTTTTTACTTGATGTACAAAAATATGTTAATAACACCTACACTTCATTCTTTTGTGTTATAAAAAAAATTATTCGACTCGTAGTGAGGCGAATCGAATAGAAACATTAACATTTTTTTTTATTTATTAGCATTAATGATTCTTGATTTATTCAATTAAATATATGTATAGGCTTTTCAATTTATAATTGGGATTTTTTGTAAAAAAAAAAAAGAAAGAAGAGAAAACATAGAAAAAGCCTGCATATTCATTTTTTACTTATTATATTAAAATTATCAGACCCACAGTTAAAACGCGAGTCAAATAGCTCTTGTTTTATAAATGTTTTAGTATAGTAGGATAATCTTATCATGATGCTTTTTTTTATCTAGTGGGGCAGAGGTGCTGGTATGAAATTCTTTCTTTTAACACTTATAATGGATAAATTGGTCCAATTTCACGGATTAATTTAAAACTCTAATAGCCTATAAGATAATGATAATGGTTAAATTTGGTTCATTTTGACATATTGATCTAAGACCTTGACAACTTATACTCTAGGTCAAGTCATATTTATAAATGAACCAAACAATTCATATGCTCAATCAAAACTTGATAAAAAAAAAATTAATTTTCTTAATTTTATTTTTTTGCTAAAAAGTTCATACCTATCCGTTAACTCAATGATCCACATCATCAACTAATCCAATGAGTTTGGATATTTGAACCAAACAATTCACAGGCTCAATCAAAACCTGATCAAAATAAGAAATAAAATTGATTTTTCTAATTTTATTTTTTGCTAAAAAGT
>Ga0307507_10008367_pt1 | contig 14355 bp, 19 predicted proteins | sample 7_EM_MG_FD_207223 | JGI IMG/M metagenome (GOLD analysis project Ga0307507, IMG submission 207223) | Populus trichocarpa ectomycorrhiza microbial communities from riparian zone in the Pacific Northwest, United States - 7_EM | ecosystem: Host-associated > Plants > Roots > Unclassified | place... | reverse complement strand
ATGATTGTAGGGTTGATAGAGTTCACCTTTTTCCATAAGGAGTAGGGGACCCCATCGGGGCCCGGAGCCGAGAAGGGGGAGCTCTTGGAGAGGGCGACTCTAATTTCCTCTTTGGTGAGGGGGGTGGCGGAGGGTTTCTTTGTCAGGCGCCCCCTGCTGGGCAGGGGGTCCTTGGGGGGGAAAAAATGGCTTAAGAGTCCATTGTTGATCGCGACCTGGTCTGAGGCGTCAGGGAGGGAGTGAAATCTGGGGGTCTTTCTCGGGGCGACCAGTTGCTTGGCCGTCCAGATGTTGTTTGGGGAGGTCTTTGCAAGGAAATCGGCCCAGTATGTGGCCTTGGCCCTGTTGATGGCTTTGAAGTAGCCGAGCTTGGTCTGCCTTGCCGTTTCGTAGGAGTCGGGGGTCCGGAGCTCCTTAGCTTTGCCTGTAGCTTTCGTGAATTCCTTTCGGAGGGTGGTGAGGAGTGGGGTCCAGCAAGCTTTAGACTAAGGGGAGGGGCGTGAGCGGGGTGTGCTGTCTTCGATCGTTGTCGTGAGTGTGTAGAGGGCTCAGGAAAACCATTGGTCGAGCTGGTTGGGGGAGGGAGTGTTGGGGGGGGGAGGGACTAGCCAGTTTTCGAGTGTATCCGTAAGTCCTGGCTAGTCGGCATCCTGCCAGCGGGGTCTGGGCTTATCGTAGTGGGGGGAGGGGGGGCGCAAAGAAATCAAAATTGGGGCGTGGTCGGACCCTCTGGAGGGGAGAGATGAAGCATACCAAGAGCGAAAAGCGGGGAACATATGAGGGTTGGCGAAAGCCCGATCGATGGCCCTCGGTCTGTGGGTTCCTGTGAAGGGGAACCGAGTATAAACGCCAGGGGTGTTGAGGAGAGTGAAGCCCAAGTCTGTGGCTCGGTCGAAGTATGGGGTGGAATCGCTTTCTTCTTTCGCAGAGAGGAGCCTAGAAGGGTCTTTTGCAGCATTATGGATGTTGAAGTCGCCTGCGACTAGGTACGGCTATTCGAGATTCCCAAGGGAGGACTCGGGGGAAACTCAATGGGGTATGGAGAGAGTGGGCTGGCGTAGGCATTGCCGATCCTGAAAGGGGGGAAGTCTGTGCCGAAACAGCCTTGTGGAGTAAAAACATCTAGTGCCATAAAGTCATCTATTTCTGGGGGAAAAAAGGGTAGTACTGCAAATTTCTGCAGAAAATGCAGGGATACATCGCAGGCCACCCTGGGCCTAGCAACGGGAGGAGCGAAGGACTTGAAACCTGAAAAACTAGGAAGGAAACCTTTGGAGGAGGGGGGGTCCTGGAGAAGGACAAGGTTGGCGGGGGGGCCTTCCACTAGGAAGGAAAATAAGGAAAGAAACTCATCCCAGCTACCCAGGCTGTTGTGTTGAACTAGGGTGAAGTTTGACGCCGGAGCCAGTCCATGGCGAGAGGTGGAGTAAGGTTTTTTAATCATTTCCGGGTCGAACCCGAGGGCTTGGAAGATGTTTCTGGCGGCGGGACGGGAGCGTCTCTTGTTTGTTGGAGGGGTCTGAGAGTGGAAAGGTCAATGGTCTGGGCTGAAGGGGCTTTGGGAGTAGAGGGTGCCGGGTGGCCATCGTCGCCCACATCCATGGCTTCCTCACTATTTCAGGAGGCGTCGGATAGTTCTTCGTCGGAGGCCCAAATCCCATCCCCCGAGGGTGCCCTTGTATAGGGGATCTTCCCTCAACCCTAACCCTGCCTGACTCATACCTCTGCGTCACGCGACTCATGACTCATAGTGAGTCATAGTGTGAAATCCATCAGCTGACTGGTCCAAGTCAGCTGCGCCATATCTCTTAACCAATCAAAACCTGTAAAACAAGTCATGTGCCCTAACGGGGTCACATGCGTGAAACTCATGACTCATAAATATGAGTCGTGTGCGAAATACATAAACCACATGACCACGAATGTGTGTCCTGTCAAATATCAACCAATAATAATAAGTCAATGACACGCTATTGCGTTGTCATCCAAAAACCTATGAGTCAACTGATTTCATAGTGTGAAAGAGAACAAACGGATGACTAATAACTATTAGTCACGTGAAAGTCTACCTTGCTTAGTCATCATTTGTGACATTAGCTCCCTTCTCCCTCTTCCATCGGTCCCACGATGCTAAACTCCTTCTCCCCACAGCGTGGCTCCGATTTGGTGCATTCTCTGTTTTGCTCGCTTGTAGGCTTGTTGGAGTTTTTCCTTCTCCTTCTCGAGTCGTTCGAGGTCGTTCTCTTTTGCTACAATGAGTTGGGCAGCGCGATCGAGCTGGCTTCGTAAGTCCGAGATTTCCCCTCCCAGGGCTTCCACGTCTGGAATGGATCTTTTGCTCCCTTCTCTCCCAAGCCGTGTCCTCATGGCTTTTCTTTTCTTGTGTTCCTTCCTGTCCTTTCCTGACAGTGTCCCTCTTTCTCCCACTTGTCTGGGGTAGTAGCCGGCATCCACCTTTTCCCCTCGGTATTCATTGCACTTGGCGTTGAAACAATGCTCCCAGCTCCTAATTTCGTGATGAGCACTTCTGGCCCTTGGCCGACCAGGTTGTTGGGGGGCCCAGTCCTCTCCTGGGTTTGCTTCCATTTCCTGTCGCCAGTCGTGGTCATGGGGGACACTTGGTTTTCTTGATCTCCTGGTGAATTGTGGGTACCAGCATGAGCCTTGTTTTTCCCCGAGATGGATTTGACATCCATGGTCCGTGCAGCCTGTCCAGCTCATGCAGGCGTGCGCCACCTCTCTTCTTGGGGAGCCCCAGTTCTCTGGGCTAGTGGGGATAGCATTGCTGGCGACGCGCTGGGCGTCGCTGTCTGTTGTGTGTGAGCGTCGTTCTTGTTTGATGACGGGGGGAGGTGCGGAGGACAATCTGTTGATTGTGACGTGTATCCACTCCGGGGTTTCTTGCATAGCGCCGGTGGAATCGTTGGACTGTATCTTCTGCCTTGTTGAAGCTTTCTGCGGGGTACCACACTTTATCATGTTCTGGTGAGTAGCCTTTCCACTTAGCTCGATATTGGAGCTTGTTGTAGTGGAGTCGAGAGTCGATAATTTCCTCGAGTTCGTATTCGTCTTCTCCTTCTATCTGAATAGGAGGGGGGGGTTCTTTGATCTGTGAGGAGGATCGGTTGTCTTGGTAAGGTTCGTGGAGGGAGAAATGGAACCTGTTGTATATGGCTATGGAGGGTGGTAAGGCTAGTTTATAAGCGCTTGTCCAAATCTTCGGCAAGATTTTGAATGGTCCGCTTTTCTTATAGTCGATCTTTTTCGATGGTCTTGTGGTCTTGATGTTGCGTGGCAACAGCCACACCATATCTCCTGATTTTAGGTTTGGATCGGGTTTTCTGTGTAGATCGTAATATCCTTTTTGTCATAATTGTGCGGCCACCATCTTCTTTCTTAATGACTCATGTCACTGAGTCATTTCTTCTGGTTTCGTTTGCTTTCCTTGAATCAGATGACCGCTCATCTCGTATTCGGGGTTGATGCCGTAGTTTCCAAAGTATGGTGTGTTCTTAATAGTCTCTTGATATCCGTTGTTGTATGCAAATTCTGCAAGTGGTAGGTAACCACAAGAATCGTCTTATTGATAGTTGAAGTATGCTCGGAGGTATTGTTCCAATATGGCATTGGTCCTTTCGGTCTCTCCATCCGTTTGTGGATGGAAAGCCGTGCTGAGTCTTCGTTCGATTTCTAGTTTGCCCGTAGTTTCTTTCCAAAGCTCTGAGGTGAATAGTGTCCCCCTGTCGGTGATGATATCATGTGGTAGTCCGTATAGCCTGACTATCTCTTTCATGAAGAGATTGCCAAACTGCCGTGCATCGAGGTCCATCGAGCATGGAATGAAATGGCTCATTTGGGTCAGCCGGTCGATGACCACCAGTATGGTGTCATATCCGTCTGATTTCGGCAGGTCCGGAATGAAGTCCATAGCTATTGATTTCGATGGTTGATCGGGGGCCTCGTTAGCTTCAGCAACCCCTAGGGTGCATGTGTGACCACTTTGGTCCTCTGACATGTGTCACAATTTTTTATGAATGGTTTGATATCTTCTCTTATCTTTGGCCAATAATATCGTCCGCTGATGAGTTCGGTGGTTTTTGCCGTTCCGCCATGTCCCCCTTGTGGGTATTCGTGGTGTTTGGCGATAAGAGTGGTTCCTATCCCTTCTTCGTTTGGTATCCAAATCTTTCCTTGGTACTATAAGAGGCCGTCCTTCCATTGGCATAGCCCCAACGCTATTCCATTCATTTATTTTCTTCCTTTGTCCAAGTTTCTTTTAATGTCTTGGATTTCTTTGTCGACATTGCTTGGCTTCTGTATCTCTCCCTCGTCTTCGTCTCGGCATTCGGTTGTTTCCAGTACATCGCGCTTGATTTCTTCAGTCTCTGGGATATCCCAGTATCGTTCTTTGGGCAATAAGATTCCCACATTTCGCGTGAGGCTCTTGTCACCTGCGGTGGGTAGGTCTCCCTCTCGTCTTGTGAGGGCGTCTGGCTTTCCCCCCTCTTTCCTAGGAGGGTATTCGGTTTTGAAGTTGTATTGACATAATTCTTGCATCCATCGTGCTTGTCGTTCGCTTAGTTCCTTCGTCGTCATGAAGGTCACTGAGTTCTTGTGGTCTGTGAGGACCCCTACCGTCCTCGAACTTCCTCTCCTGTATGGTTTCCATTTGTGGAATGCCTGGACTATTGCCAATAGTTCCTTGTTGTGTATATCATAGTTGCATTTGGCATCTCACGTTGTTTTTGATCGGTATGCCACTGGCCTCCATTTCCCATCCTTGCATTGCTGAGATAGTATTCCGGAGCAGACGTATTTTGAGACCTCTGTTTCCATCTTGGTCGGTACGAGGGGGTCGAAGTAGACCAGTACTAGTGCTGTGGTGAGTTTTGTCCTTAGTTCCTCGAATGCCTTTAGTTCCTTGTCTCCCCATTCCCAGTTGCCGACGCATTCCTCTTTTGTCCTTGCGTATAGTAGTCTGGCCGTTCTGCTGAAGCCTTCCATAAATTGTCGAGGGAAGTTGCAGAAACCCAGGAAGCATTGGATTTCCTGGATTTTCTTGGGGGCCTTCCAGTCCCAGATGGCCTGTGTTTTGACTGGGTCTGTCTTGACCCCTTCTTGTCCAATGATAAATCCTAGGTACTCTGTTTCGCTTTGGTGAAATTTGCATTCAGATGGTTTGACCTTCATCCCTGATTTTCGTCTTGCCTCGAGGATGTCGCTGACGTCTTTTCGGTGTTGGTGTAGGGTGTTCAAACATATGAGTACGTCATCCAGATAGGGGATGCAACATAGATCGATATGTTCCATAAGGACCTCATTGATCCACCGTTGGAAAGCCGCCAGTGCGTTGCATAGCCCAAATGGCATGACTAGGTATTCGTACGTTCCTAGTTTTGTGGAAAAGGTTGTTTTCCATTCGTCCCCCTCCCTGATCCTAAAGTTGTGGTAGGCGTCTTTGATGTCCAGCTTGGTGAAGTACTTGGCTCCTCCCAGTCTATCCAGTGCTTCACTAATGAGCGGTAGCAGGTGTCGATCCTTTTTGGTGATTTTGTTGAGCGCTCAATAATCAGCGCATAGTCTGAGTTTGCCATCCTTCTTCTTGACAAAGATAATTGATGATGCTCTTCCTGATTTCACCTTTCGAATCCACCCTCGGTCCTCATTTTGTTTGATATATCGATCTAGCTCTTCTAATTGGTTGTAACTGAGAGGCTACATATTCTTGATAGGTACCGTTTTTCCCTCCTCCAGGTCGCTTCCTAGATCGATGCCTGCTGGGTGGGGTGATACCGTCGTCTTCTCTTCCTTTTCGAATACATCCACAGGTGATGATACTCCGGAGAGACTGTGTCTTTCACCTCCTGGTCTTCGTTGTTCTTTTTGTTTTTTATGGCCAGCTTGGTGCTAATATTGATAGCTTCCAACTGAATTTTGTCTTTGATTTCATCCCATCGTAGGATGCCAGTTTTTTCTCCTCAGCGGTAGAACTGTCCGAACGCTCTTCCTGATATCTCGTTGATTTCCATTGGTGGTTTGGCCCTCTGCCCCTTGCCCTCTTGGTCCATGGTGGTGTTGGAGCTCCCGAACGCTTGATCCCCTCTTTTTGTATTGTCCAGCGGGGTTACTTCTTGTAGTTCCCTGTTGTCGATTGTTTCGATGATCAGTTGAGCAATCTGGTCTCCTTTTTCCACTCGGTATGGTTGGTCTCCGAGGTTGGCTAGGACCACCTTCACCTCTCCTCTGTAGTCGGAGTCTATCACACCTGTGTTTGTCATGAGTCGGTGTTTGACTGCTAGACTGCTTTGTAGTGCAATTCGTTCATAGGTGTTGTGAGGTAATCCCTTTGCTATTCCCGTCCCAACAATTACTTGCTCTTGGGCAGGAACGTCGGTTCCTTCGGTTGCCTACAGGTCCTGTCCTGCCGCTCTTGCTGATCCCTGCGTAGGCACTCTGGCCTCAGCGGATAGCTTTATAACTCTGACACTCTGGTCACTGGCCGTCTGGCCTTTCTTGGCCTGGACCTTGGAGAATCTGGTAATGAGATTCTCTTCGAGGGCTTTTTCTTCGGGTATTGGATAGGCAACGGGCGAGCTGTTGAGAGACCAAGTCGTACATCATTCGCTGTTGAATGTGATCTTTTTGTTGTTCCAATCGATTGTTGGGTTATGTTCTATTAACCATGGCATCCCGAGGATGACCTCATGGTTTTGGAGGTTTGCCACTTGGAAGGTAGCCAATTCCCTATGGCTACTAATGTCCATAGGTACTTTCATGATCATATGGCTAACAGGTCCCATAGCGCTTGGTTTCCCGTCCGCAAGATAAATCTCCCTGGGGTTTTTTGCTTTGATCATCTTGATCCCGTGTTTGTTGCAGACTTCTCTGTCAATGAAGTTTTCTGTTGCTCCTGAGTCAATCATGGCGTTGATAGTGAGTGACTCCTTTCCGCCGTGGAGTTGTATCTTGACCCTGATATCGTTACTGTCGTATGCCAGGGTTTCTATGTAGTTGAGTGTCGCGTAGGAGTGTTCCATGATGATGGGTTTTCGTTCGGGTCTGTCCCTCAGACTACCTCTTACTGGGGACATTGGTCGTTTCCCAACTGTTCGGGTTCCTGCTCGAGATCCATTTCCCTGATTTTGGGTTTAGACTGCCAGGGGGTATGTCTCTTGGTTGGCTGCCAGCTCTTGGCCGGCACGTTGAATGGTTTGGGTCCATCCTTCCTGGTGCAGTTCCTGGCAAGGTGTCCCGGTTGTGCGCATTTGAGGCATAGTTGTTCTCGCATTCTCCTTTGTAATTCTTCTCTTGAAATGTTAAATTTTGGTCATTTCCTGGTAGCGTCCAATTGCATGGGGTCGCCCTAATTCTGGTTGGCATTATTTGTTGCTCGATATGTCCCATCTGGGTTTCGTAGTGTGATGGTTTCCTGTTGGATGTTCCTTGTTGATGGTAATCCTTGGATATGTCTGACCGTTGCCAGTTTAGTTTCCTTGCGGATTGCCCATTGGGCCAGTGCTTCGAGGCCCTCGTATTCTTCGTTGCTGGCTCCCCATGCCTTTTGGAGTTCTGTACTCATTCCTCCCAGGAGTAGTTCTCCTCCTGTCGAGTCGTCCAATTCGGCTTCGCTAGCCACCAGACGGAACTCGTTCCAGTATTCCGTGATCGATCGTTTGCCTTGTCTCATGTTTTTTAGTTTGATTCTTGCTTCCCCTTTGGCGTCAATTACACCAAATTGCCTTTGCAATTCCGCTTTGAATCCTGCCCAGTTGTCCCAAGTTGGGGTGATTCTCTCTTCTGCGTATGGTGTGATCCATGTTCCCGAATCGTCCCTTAGGATACTTGTCGCATATAGGATTTTTTCCTCATCATGGCCGTCCTGCCACCCTACTGTCCTGTAGTATACTATGAGTAGGGCTAGCCAACCTCATAGTTTGGGTCGTTCCCCTCGGTAAACCTCTGGTTCCTTGACTTTGGGCTCTCTGGTCCCTCCACTTGAGGATGCGATGATTTGTCTCATCTGTTCCCGGTTCAGGATCGGGGTTCTTTCCGAGGATGTCGCTCCTCCTTGTTCTGCTGTAGCCGCCATCGTGTTTCGTTGTGTCCTTCCTTGTTGTTCCGTTTCTTCTGAACCACTGGGTGATAATAACTCTGATGTTGTAGGGCTTGGTGCCCTTTCTTCCGTTAAGGCCCTTTCAAGTCCTTCTCCTAATGATGAAAGGTCGAGATTTTCCGCTAGGGGGGCAAGGTCGTTTTCATTGTTGGTCTCCGTTTTGTCTGTTTGTTAGGTGCTACAGGTTGACGCAACCAAATATTACAATCCTCTCTTCTCCGGGTGATACTTGCAGCAGGTAACCGATAGTTCCCTAACGATCACTCCTTCTGTTCCTCAATAGCAGTTGCGATGGCTAAGTCCCTTGACTCCTATCTACCAACGTCGATCGCTAGCCTCATATAAGACCGTAGGGTCTTGGTTCGTGGAGATATTTTAGATAAAGGTTTTTGGATTGAAAGTATAGTGTATGAAAGAACTTTGATGGTTGCATGAAGAACCCAAATCCCATCCCCCGAGGGTGCCCATATATAGGGGTTCTTCCCTCAACCCTAACCCTGCGTGACTCATGCCTTTGCCTCACGCGACTCATGACTCATAGTGAGTCATAGTGTGAAATCCATCAGCTGACTGGTCCAAGTCCGCTGCACCGTATCTCTTAACCAATCAAAACCCATAAAACAAGTCATGTGCCCTAACGGGGTCACATGCGTGAAACTCATGACCCATGAATATGAGTCCTGTGCGAAATACATAAACCACATGACCACGAATGGGTGTCATGTCAAATATCAACCAATAATAATAAGTCAATGACACGCTATTGCGTTGTCATGTGAAAACCTATGAGTCAACTGATCTCATAGCGTGAAAGATAAAAACCGGTGACTAATAACTATTAGTCACGTGAAAGTCTGCCTTGCTTAGTCATCGTTTGTGACACCTGACAGTAAAAGGCTCCCCTCGCACTATACACCATGTCCACTAGGTCTGACAGACAAGGCAGACGGGAGCAAAAGACACATCCACCACCTTTCGTACCCTCCAAGTAGCAAGAACACTATAAATACAGGAATCCCAGAAGCTTACGGAGTGATCCAATATAGCGGTATAGAACAAGCCACTCAAGCAGTTCAGGACTTCGGACGTGGCTCCCTTCTCATGAAAAGAGACTTCGAATCAGCATTTCGACATATCCCCATCTCACCCGAAGATACGCCACTCCTGGGCTTCCATTGGCAAAACCAATATTATGCTGAGCGTTTCCTACCATTAGCTCTTCGAACCGCACCTTCCATATTTAATCTCTTCACAGTGGTCTTCCATTGGATCCTGGAGCAAGAGCTGGCTTTGCAACAAATTCCTGCTAGCGTTACCCACTATCTAGATGATTTTTTAATAGTAGTGCCCCCTGGAACAGACAATAAGAAATGTACCAAAGCCTTTACAACATTGTGCAGCACCGTAGGCCTAAGCATCAAAGCCTCCAAAAACGAAGAAGGAACTCGAGTTAGCTTTGCTGCCCTCGAGATTGAAATGGAGAGTATGGTAGTGTGCCTCCCGGAGAAGAAGCTCCTAAAGGCACACAGAATTGTAGAGAGCGCGATGAAAGAGCAATTACTTTCCCTTTTCGAAATACAAAGAATAACCAGTTATCTGAACTCCGTAGCCGCTACTGCACCACTGGGCCAAACCTTCCTCCGTCGCCTGTAAAACATGGAGCCTTATTTCCCTTCTCAGTGAAGACATCAGAGGTGGCGGATCTCAGGCAAGGCAAAGAAAGACTTAGCATGGTGGTCAAAAGCTCACCTACAGGCACCAGAGCGGTCAATCGCTAGAAGAGAGCGAGAGAAGCTCAGTGCATAGTCTGATGCCGTCAGTAGTGGGGGACTTGGTGGGTTCGACCTTGCCCAAAACCAGGGGCAGCCCGATCCTGACTGCGCATTCTCAATCACAATCCCCCATAGTATCACCCGTGGAAGGGAACATATTAATACACAGGAAACACGAGCAGTGGAACAACTCCTCCTATCCTGGGGAAAGAAGTGGAGAAGAAAAACACTCAGAATGCATATCGATCATAGAGTAGTAGCTCATGCCCTGTCAAACCGAACAATCCGAGGAGCGTCCATACAAGTCCTGACGAGATGCGTGCTTCTCGCAACCAAATATGACATAGACTTAGAAATACATTGGATATCAACGAAAGAAAATGCACTGGCGGATGCACTCTCAAGGTTCGATTATGACCGAATTGCTGACATAGCACCACAGTTAGTACATGCCAACAACAACCTCCGGAGACATGGATTTCGAACATACGCCAATCGGGACTCTCCCAAGTAGCTGCCTACTACTTGTGGCGTGGATTAGCCTCAGCAACAAGGCGGAACTATGATACTCCCGGTGCCCGGTTCAGCACTTTCTGTGCGCTCTCCAAGTACCGTGATCATAATGGGGGGTGCTATCTGGCGAAGGCTACATGGCTTATCGAATGCGTATGCTCTCTAGCCGGCACCGTAAAAGTCAAAACTATGAAACTCTACCTCGCTGGTATTAGGTCCTACCAGTTAGACCTCGGGATCGAATCTAGTGCGTTTTCCGACCCACGGTTAGAGCGAGCAATTCAGGGTATAAAGAGGGACCTGAACGAACCAGAACGCCGAACTCGCACACCGCTTACCCGCCCCTACATCATCTGTATTCTCCACCACCTACAACCCAACACCTATGACCATGCTGTGATACAAGCTGCTTTTACATTAGCATTTGCTGGATTCCTCCGGGTGGGGCAGTTCACCTACAAGGAATTGGACAAAGAGCTGGGGGCCTCCTATCAGAACTGGTTCCTGGCCAAGGGAAGTGTTAGAATACGGGGCAAAGGGTCGTATATCGAACTTATATTACCTTCATCAAAAACCGATCCCTTCCGGAAGGGAATTACACTCACGATCGCAGCAAGCAATGATGCTGCCTGCCCAATCCACGCTATACAGCATTTTTTCTCCCTTGATACGCACCACCCACCCCACTCAACACTCTTTTGCCATGGTAGAGTAGAACAACAAGCTTTCACCCGCGAATACGTGGTTCAACAACTACAACATCTGGCCCTCACGGCCGGTCTCGGGCAAGGTTCATGGAATGGACATAGTTTCCGAAGAGGGGCTGCAACATAGGCAGCACAGGTGGGAATTCCGGATAGCAAGATCCAAATACTTGCCCGCTGGAGATCCGATGCCTACAAAGAATATATCGAGTTCTCAAACCGTGAACGAATTTCCCTCTCCAAGCGCTTTCAGCTTACCCAAAACCCCCGCTCATAGATCGGCTTTCCTCCCTGCCTAGCCCTGGGTGGGAGACGTTACGCACCGCACGCCAGGCCAACGCAGGCTCTTGCCTCATAGCCTGCCTTGAACTGGGACACATCGGCGGTAACGATCTCCCCTGGCAAGGGCAGCGACAACCCCAGCAAAGCCTCCCTCAGTGGAACTTTGCCTGCCGTGGATGGGATATGGGCTTTGTATTTTCCTCAATTGGTTTTTCTCTCTCTGGGTTCCTCTTCCCTTTCTTTTCCTTGCTACACTTAGTCGCTTGTAATCTACTTGGTCAACTTTGGAAAATTGGGGGGTGCATGAAGGTGATTCACATTTTCCAGGGCAGCGTGGCACCATGTCGCAGACCCAGCTAGGTAGTGTGACATAATAGGATACAGAATCCGGGTTGGTTATCCAGAGCAACAGTAATTGCTCGATTATCAAAACCTATAGTATGCGCAACGATTACCATGAGAATATTTATTCTCTACATTTTACCAAGGGTTCCCCACTTATACGTAGATGAATCCTTTCTTGTTTGGAGGATTTATGTACCGGTACTTTCGCACGTACAGTACCACTATTTGATCCAAAATGAGCCACAAAATGTTAGTCCCTTTTTTCTTCTCTTTTTACGAGTCTTTATCTTCTTCGGTCCTTATAGGCTCATCACCTCATTTGCCCTATCTAAAACAGCCTTCAGTCTCTAAACGAGACCTTGCTCTGAAATTAAATAATATGCCCACACACCTGCTATCCCTTTAGCGCTAGCCTTCTCCGCCCGCTGCAAATCCAGGGACACGCCTACTTGAGCCCCGCACCATCATCATCCTCTCCTCCTCAAACAACCTGCCAGACCCAACGGCGCCGGCCTCAACTGATGGAGGTGTCACGATCGTGCGCAGGTGTTAACGGGAGGAGATGCCAAAGTGTGTGTATTCTTCTATAGAGGGCGCTAGTTAATGACCACTTAAGTAGTGAAAACTCTGCTTGTACATGAACTTGTTTAACCCTATCCCTCCGCTCGTGCCCTATACATTCGTTGTTTCCATCGTGTGTTCTCTTGCCTACACTTCTGTGCTCTTCCATGCTATTGCGCTTCCTATTAGAGTATTACCTACGCTCCGCACTGTCCACAGTACCGCTAATACAATGTTCTACTACTAGGATTATTATACCATCACCACCTCGCCTCCAATCTCCCCACTATCTCCCCCCCATCACCGCTATCCCCTCCCCCGACACATGCCATCGGCCACAAGGCCGGCCACCCTCTCCTCCACAGCCGCCACATCCTTCCCTGCGCCACCGCCACCTCATCCACCTTCACCACTGCCCTCACCCACCCATCTACCCTCCTTTATTTGTTAATCATTTTCATGCACCCCCGAGCACTGTCACCCCTCGCTTAGTGCCGGTAAGGTCACAAGTCTTGATTGTTACCAATTACAAGGAGTGCCCTCTTCGCCTTTTCTATTCCAGATTTTATATCCCTGGATATAATTAACACCGATAAAATAAGTTGGAGGATGTAAATACACCGGGCCCTAGGAATTGATAGGGCGGGAAGTATCAGTAACCTTCCGCGCTCTCATGTGTGATATCTAAGATAGTCCATGTCTGGAGTCGGTAGGCTCATTTGCCGCATATCTTTCATATAATATTATATAACAAAAAACCGGTGCATTGGTCTGTAGGTGCCGCGCCATTTACATTATGATATCTTGGACCATGCTATAATAGGGGCCGAAGGAAAATAAAAAATATAATTATAAATGTTCCTGACTCATTCCACAAGATCACTTTATTAGTGCACTGCGTCGCAGGTTTTGGCTACTATGAGAAGTTGGTTTAACTCAAAAACGCTAAATATTGATGCGGTTTTCCTACCGCCCCCCCCCCCCACATTTACGCACAGGGGTTAACCTAAGTCAGTACGGCAGTGGGTGTGTGAGGTTAGGGTTCAGCCACAAAATATGGGTGAAAACAAAGTATTGGCATCATAACACCATAATTAAATTTTTTATGTGCAAAATAGCCTCTACACGAAAAACCATCGCTTTCGAAGCGGTAACATATCAAGCCAGACTCGGAGCATCTCAATACAAAGGGATCACCCCCCACTACCAACCGCCAGGGGAGGCAAAGGTTGGAGAAGGTGAAGCACCTGTATGGTCCCTAACGTAGTCCTTTCCCGCGAGAGGCCCATGCCTAAGATAATTTCCGGGATTGGGGTTTAGGCAAAAACTGAGAATGAAGGTAGCGAGGGCGCCCACGGGGCGACAACGGATACAGTGGGCAGCCGAAGAGGGACTCGAAGTGAGGAGTGGAGCTGTGGTGGAAATGGGTGTATACGGAAAGTGGGTGAAAGCGGCGCACCGTTGTGTGTGCAGGGGGCCTCTCTCGAGCTTAATCCACGTGGGGAACTGCGGGCGTCTAAAGTTGGAGAAGCCTTACAATCTCCCTACACCCACGTATAGAAGCGAACTGGAGTGGGGTTTGGCCTTCGTTGTCTGGCTTGTCAGGATTGACATCGTTCCTTGCGAGCAGTAATCTCACCACCCCCTCATGCCCGCAGAAAGAAGCCTTCAAGAGCGGTGTCCGACCGTCGTTGTCTGGTTTGTCAGGATTGATATCGCCCCTCCCGAGCAGTAGTCTTACCACCCCCTCATGCCCAAATATGGAAGCCTGCGAGAGTAGTGATGGGCACGATCATGATCGATCAGATTATGGGGGTCATGATCGAGCATGATCGAGCAATCGAGTGATCGACAATGATTGCGTCTTAGGACTGCTCGAGCATGATCCAGTAATCGAGGAGTGGGTTACCTGTGAATACAGAGTGGCTTGTCATTTTCATTCCTGGTCCAAAATCTGGCTTAAATTTAGTGGCTTTTCACCTTTATTCTTGGACGAGTATTTGGTTACCTGAGATTAAAGAGTCTTAAAATGGATAGCTGTTCTTGACTTGGAAACTTGTATATA
>Ga0307507_10008366_pt1 | contig 14355 bp, 6 predicted proteins | sample 7_EM_MG_FD_207223 | JGI IMG/M metagenome (GOLD analysis project Ga0307507, IMG submission 207223) | Populus trichocarpa ectomycorrhiza microbial communities from riparian zone in the Pacific Northwest, United States - 7_EM | ecosystem: Host-associated > Plants > Roots > Unclassified | place... | reverse complement strand
ATGTTTGGAATGAGGAAGGGCGAGGAGCTTAAGACTCCTCGCCACGCTAGTGCCGCGGCGTCACGTGACGACCGCTTGCCTCATTCCCAACACTGGCAACTCTTCTTTTATGGTTGCCATCTATATACAAATACTGCTTGGCTAGCGTAACAAATATCAATCCTCCTTACTTACTATTGCCACCGTAATATAAGTCTCGCTGTCCTAAAATCTGCTAAAGAAATGGTGGTTAACCAAGTGGTAAATCTTAAACTGTTATAACCTTAAATTGCCATATCTTCTACTCCCTCTTTACCCATCCTTCACAGTACCCTCTACGAGGGCCTCCTCCGCGGTAGCTAGAGCCTCCACGTCTATCCTCGCTGCCACGGCCTCGTCCATACCCACTTTATCCGTAGGAGTAATCGGTCCAGTACTAGCCGTTATTATAACTGTCATATTCGCCGTAATTGAGCTCCTGCTAAGGGTAGTTATTAAAGTAGAATTACTGTGCCTTATGTAAGTAAATAGCGGCGCTAATTGCAGGTCTTAAGTCATATAATCTTCCAGTGATTTTGCTGTAATAGAAGCTACTGGTACAATTTTTAAGCATGACCAAAAATGTACTGTGATATTAAACCTCTGGCAATTCTTTCTTTTAATGTTGAACCTCTGGCAGTCCAATCTTGTCGTAAGCATTCCACTGTCCGTATTGCTGATATGGCGGGTAGGGTTGCTTGTTGCGTAGTAGTTGCGGAGGTTGTTGCGGAGGTTACTGTGGAGGTTGCTGTGGAGGTCGTTGCGGTGGTTGCTGCGGAGACTGCTGCGGAGACTGCTGCGGAGATTGTTGAGGCGCGGTAGGGGTTAGAGGGAACGTCTCGGCGCTTAAGTGGGACGGGGTTAAGAATCTCTGGTGGGACGGAGCTTAAGGCACGGGTTAAGATACGGCAGCCTAAGGAACTTAAGGTGTTTAATAGCCTAAGGTTGTCTATAGTGTTGCTTATAGTTGTCCGTTGGGATTCCCTTGAGAGTTAAACTTCTTTATAGCGCGTATTTGGTGCTTAATCTCAATCTCTTATAGAGTCCATTTGTGCTCTTCTTTTACGTCAATAACTTGCTCCTAAATGTTGTCTCTAATAGTACCCCCATCCATAGGTACGAATACTCTATTCTCCTGTAGGAAGTTACGGAAGTCTTATATAATATTCTTCTTCGCGAGGGCCTATGTTTCCTTTATCCATCCAACAAAGTCCTCCTTTATGCAATACCATAGCACAGTATTATTGTATTCGCTGTCTGTATATTATGCTATGCAGTATAGTAAGAATCCGTTCAGGTCCTATTACTTAGCGTTTATAGGGTCAATGTCTTTATCCTATGTCTCTGGGTTAATGTCGTTCTCATACTTCTTTAGGTAGGTCAACGCCATAATAGGAGTAGAATCGACGGGGTGTCGTACGTTAAAGGTAGGTAGGATTTTCGGCTTTATAGGATCTCATAGGTTTGCTGTCAAAAGGTAGGCAATTTGAGGCATAATTAACGCGTTTCGGACGTTAACTTAGGACCCTAGGTTCAGTAACACTTCTAACCTAAAGTACTTAACCAAATCTTCGTAAACGCAATTGTTCTACGTAATGGACGCAACTTGGTATCTCCCAGTACTCAGTAATACTTCTATTACTGGTTTTCCGCAAGCCTAAGGTAGTACAGTATCACCGGGAACCCCTGCACAAGACTGTCTCTTCTGTCGATAACCTAGCTGCTCTGTGGTTGACTGTGTGTTTAACTACTAATTAGTGTTGGTCACACAGGGTGACTCACCAATAACGACTACTTGAGTAGGTTACAGTAATGTTGGTTAATAGCTTAATATATTTGGAATGAGGAAGGGCGAGGAGCTTAAGACTCCTCGCCACGCTAGTGCCGCGGCGTCACGTGACGACCGCTTGCCTCATTCCCAACAATTATAGAATATTACTATTAATTTGGTAAACTAGAAAGAAAGAAGCTAGGGAAGTTATAAGGAGTAGGTAGTAGGAAAGGAATATTTTATACTATTAACAAATAATCTTTTTTTAGCCTTTATAGCATCTTATACTAGGCTAGCTAATTACCTACCTCCTTAGCCTTATTACCCCTACCCTCCGCTATATATAGGTATTAAGCCGCCTTAAAACTTTAGTTCTATTTAGTTGGAAATAGACCTAGTTAAGCTGCTTAGCTAGTTCTTTATGTAGCTAGTATATAAGCCAGGCTTTTATAGTAAGTAATAGAGGGTAATTTTAGAGTAGATTAAAGATAAGCTAGTAGAGAACAAGTAGAATATTAATACGCTGAATATAAAGAAGCTAGGTAAGGGTATAACGTTAAAGCTATAGGAGAGATATAACTTTAAGATTAGTATCCTGGCTTAAATTAGGAGTAATATTTTAGCCTTTAAGCAGTTTAGATAGTAGCTATTTATTAATCTATAATATATTCTACCTCTTGGAAGTATTGCCCTATATATATCCTATATACTTAACTAATAGAAAAATATAGGAAGGCGTTAAAGCTCTTAAACTTCTTAACTAGCCGCTAATTGTAACGGGCGCTCCTAAAAGGTACATATTAGATAAAGACAGATGAAGGTTTTACTAATATCCCACTAATGTCCCAGAAGAGACATGGTTAGACGGATAAGGGGTAAAGGGTTTTACTAGTGTCTTAGAAGGATTATATAGGGAGCTAGTTCTCCTCTAGAGAAGAACTAGCGATTAGTCTCTAAATAAAAGAGGTTAGAAAGCATTTGTCCTTTAATACGTAAAGCTCGTTCTACCTTTAACTTATCTTCTACTTATCTGTAACTCTCATTCTATACTATTAATTAGATAATTATACATTTTAGTTAAACTGGCCTCTTATAATTCTAATCGCTTATAATCCTTTACGGAAGGAACGTACGGCTATTAATTAACAATAATGGGCTATATCTCCTTATCCTCCAAAATGACGCCCTTACTGCAAGAGGCTGGTAGAGTCTCCCTAGAGGAGCGCATCCCCTCTACTTACAAAGGAGTAGATTAAGAAGCCATGGCTGGTCCGTCTAACTTTCTAAGACCTTTAGGAACAATTACCACTAGGGAGTTATTAAAGCGGTTACTACGCAAGACCTTATAAAAAATAAAGGAGTTGGAGATATAATTAAGATAAGTATATTAAGACTACTAAGAACAATTACAAGGATAATTAGGAGAAGTATAGATACCCTAGACACAAAGCGGACTTAAAGGGGTAATGCTATACTACGCTATAACGTTAAATAAATTTAAATTCCGCATAAAGGAACCTAATAGGTACAATAGTAATAGTCTCTAAAACTATAATTGTTTTATCTATTAATGCGAAACTAAGTTTTAGCTAGATCTAAAACGTTACTTTAATAAGTATAATTAGATACTAATTGCTTCTACTTTCCTACGTGGCACTATTAAAATTTTTATAAATACGCTATAAGAAGAAACTTACCACACCCCTTAGATTTAGTAAATTTAAGTCCTAGTTGGTTAATTAGGTCTAAGACCCTACTAATTAAGGGATGGATTATAACTAGTAATACTATAATACTAAATAGCAAGAAGGCCAGAGTGTAGTCCAGTTTATAAACTACTTGGAAGAGCTAGAAGATAATATACCCTACTTAGACCTGTGGGATAACGCTATATAACTTTATCAGCTACTTACCAAGTTACAACCTAAGATTTAATAGGTCATATAGGAGAAGGGCGAAATTCCTACCTCTTAAGAAAAGCTTATCTCTAAAGCCACTTGGATTAAGAATGCTAAAAGAGACTATTTAGGCAAGTAAAAGAAATAAGACGCTAATAATAAAGAGCGTAGGACTAAACCTCGCTTTAATAATAGGGGAAGATTCTGACCTAACTACTCTGTAAAAGGATAACATAAGTAGGCTTCGCAGCCCTAGAGCAATGCTAGTTAACCCTAGAATAATAATAGGCAAAAACCTAATCTAAATAAGTAGAATTAAGAGATACGCGTTTACTATAACTACAATAGAAAGGGCCATATTTAGCGCTCCTACTAGTAAAAAAAGCAAGAGTTGGAATTGGGAAAAGAGAGAGCCTAGTAGACCTTTACTCCCTTATACTAGGCTAGCAAGAGAAAAAGGGAGTAAGCTACCGCATAGTCATTCCCGTCTCTATTTAAGTTAATAATAAATAGGTAACGCAAGACTGCTTTATAGACAGCGGCGTAACTATAGGGTTTATTTCTTAATTACTAGTAAAAGAATTGGATTTAGACCTTAGTGGCTTATAGATGCGCACTATTTAAAGTATTAGAGACCACTAAATTCCATACTATAGGAAATAAACTTTTTCTATAGCCAGCTAGGACCGCGATGGTCTATGGGATATATAGGAGATACGCTTCTATGCCGCAGAAATTAAGGGGAATAACCTTATTTTAGGATACCTATGGCTTTAATAAGTTAATCTAGACATTAATTGGCTTTTAGCCTCGTATTAATACTAAAAGTCTTAACTATATATTATAGTTAAAGATTAAAAGACTTTCTTAAACTATATGCAAGGGGAAGGGTGGGCGTATGCTATATATGCCACTCTTAACACCAAGAATAGGGACGCGGAGTGTTTATTTTTAAATATCCGGCTATACGCAGTTAAGAAACTAGAAATTCCATAGGAATATACGGACCTAAAGGATGTTGCTAATAAAGAGGCTACACACACCTTACCTAACCCTATATTAGTAGAGTATAAGATAGATACAGGAGATAAGGAACCTCTTTTTAAACTACTATATACCCTATTAGAAAACAAGCTAGCAGTATTACGTTAGTATATAGTAGATAATCTTTAGAGAGGATAGATTTAGCCTTCTATAAGCTGGGTAGGGGCACTAATTATATTTATACCTAAGAAGGACAAGACCCTTTACCTCTATATTAACTATTAGGCGCTAAATAAGATTACTTTAAAGAATTACTACCTACTGCCCTTAATAAGGAAGCTTATTAACAGACTATTAGGCGTAAAGATATTTATAAAATTAGATCTAAAAGATGTATACTATTAAATCTGAATTAAAGCTGGTAATAAGTGGAAAACGGCGTTCTAAATATAGTATGGCCACTTTAAGTACCTAGTAATGCCATTTAGGCTTACTAACGCACTAGTAATATTTTAGGCCTATATTAATAAGGTATTATTAGGCCTGTTAGATATAATATATATAGTCTACCTTAATAACATTATAGTCTACTCTAATAACTATAAAGTATATACGTACTATATATAAATAGTACTAAAAAAACTGCGGGAATATAAGCTCTATATAAACCTAAAATAATACTTATTTTATATTACTAGCATTAATTTTCTAGGCTTTATTATTAGCGTTAATGGAGTATTAATAGAGAAAAGCCAGGTAGATGCTATTAAGGAATAGCCATACTCTATAATATTTAGAGAAGTATAGGTTTTTATAGGCATGGCGAACTTCTACTAAAGGTTTATTATTTACTACTTATAAGTAATACTCCTAATTACCAATCTACTAAAGGGATCTAAGGATGGCAAGAAGTTAGGACCCTTTATATTTAGGAAAGCTACTAAGTAGGCTATAGACTAGTTAAAGAATTTATTTATATCGGCGCCTATCCTAATATACTTTTACTAGGAGCTACGTATATACCTTAAAATAGATATATCTAGCTTTACCCTAGGGGCAATATTATCTTAATTAAAAGATAGAGAATGGCATCCTATGGCGTTTTAGTTAAGGAAAATAACCCCTATAGAATAGTGTTATATAATATATAACTAGGAGCTACTTGTAATAGTTACAGTAATAAAGCACTAGCGATATTATTATATAGGAAGTAATTATTCTATTAAATTCCTTACAGACTATAATAACCTATAATACTTTATAACTATAAAGGTGTTAAGTAATTAATAAGCCAGATAGGCAGAGGCATTATTATAGTATAACTTTAAAATTATATACTACCTAGGAAAGATAAATTCTGCTAATAGGTTATTAAGATATCTAGATTATAAAATAGAGAAGATTTAGAACAGCACAGGGGAAATAATCCCTATACTATAAAATTTGCTTAGGAAGAAAGAAGAATCTTTCCCTAGAAGTATAGAATTTTATAATACGGCAGAGGTCCCAGCAATATAGCTACGAAGTACTATAATAATAGAGCCGTATGATATAGTTATAGACTAGGTTGTAGACTAAGCAGATATTATAAATTTAGCGTACCCTAGAATTAGTGAGAATTCTATAGGATATGCTAGAGGTATTATAGTACCTTTAACTTAACAGCGTATTAGCTGCGAGTTTCCGGATCTAGAGGGGATAGGCAAGATGCTTATCTATAGTATAGTACACTGCACAACAGTAGGAGAATCTACTAGCACTAATAGTTTAAAACATCTTATGCCACGCCTAGGGTCTATAATGGCGGAGGGTAAAATAGAAATAAGTAATCTATATAAAACCTTTCTAGATCTTCTTCTTTAAGCGTAATAGAGGGACGCCTTTATTACTAGGGAGAGGTAGAAAGATATAGTGGAGACTAACTTAGCTAGAGTTACTAAGAAGCTATAGTAGCAAGACTAAAAGGGTCTATTATACTTTAAGGGTGCTATATATATCCTAAAGAACTAAGCGGTTTAAGATAAAATTCTAAAGATTTTTTATAATAACCCTCTTAGGGGTTACTATAGTGCTAATAGAACCCTTAAGGCCATTTAAAGAAAATACTTTTGGGATAGAATATCTGAAGAAGTTAAGGACTATATATTAAGATATAATATATGCCAAAGGGTACAGATATCCAGACATCGCCCCTATAGTAAGTTATTAATGCTTCCTATTTCGTAAGAACCTATATTAGAATTAACAGTAAATTTTATAATAGGCTTACCCCTTACCAAAATAAGAATAGGAGAGGTTACTAACGCTATCCTAGTAATTATTAACAGATATATAAAGTTTTTAGGGTATTTTGCTATTATAACAATAATTACGGCAGCGGAACTAGCAGACCTATTTTTAGAGCGGTAGCTCTTATTTGGCACGCTAAGGGGAATTATATCTAATAGAGGTACTATATTTAACAGCGCATTTTAGTCTTTATTCTGTCTTTTATTAAAAATATAGCAAAAGATCAATACTGCCTTTTACCTATAAACAGATAGGCAAATAAAGCGTCTAAATGCGTTATTAGAACACTACCTCTGCTACTATATTAATTATTAACAGGGTAATTAGCTATTATAGTTAGCTTTAGCGCAATATATATATAATATAAGCATCTATAGTAGTATAAAAATAACCCCTTATAAAGTACTATTTAGGGTAAAAGCAAATAACCCTTAAAACGTTAAGGATATTATTCCTAAAAGAGAGGCACTAGCAGCGTCCAAGAGAATTAAATAAATAAGAATTCGTAGAGAAGAACTTAAAAAGCACTTACTAGACGCCTAGGCTACACAAAAAAAGTACTATAATAAGGGATATATGCCTAAAGAATTTAAAATAGGAGATAAGGTCTTACTATCTATAAAAAATATCTGGACAAAACGTATTAAGAAGAAGCTGGACCACTAGTGGCTTAGACCCTTTAAAATAGTTAGGAAAACTAAAGGAAATTAAGCCTATAAATTAGAATTACTAAAATTATATCTAATACATCCTATATTTTATATTTCCTTATTAGAGTTATACTAGAGAAAAGACGGTATAAAACCACCCCTACCTAGCAAAATTAATAGGGAACTAGAATAGAATATAGAAGATATTCTAGACTAAAGATGGCGTTAGAAGAAACGCAAATTTTTAGTTTATTAGCAAGGATACTCTTAGGTATATAACAGTTGGGAACCTAAGGAGCACCTTTAGCTAGGATATAATATAATAATTAAAACTTTCCTAAAGACCATAAATTAAGATTTAGTAATAGTTCTAGATATACCACGGATAAGATAATAGGGAAGACCCTGTAAATTAAAACTATAAGGTTAAGTATAGGCATTAGAAACGAGAACGTTTCGCTATTATAGCAGGGATTCACATAAGAATTACTAGGGATGCTGTCTAAAGAAGACGCTGTTTAAGAATAAGTAGTAGTACTAGAAGAAGGGGCCTTAGGGATTTAGAAGGGTTCTCTAGGGATAAAAGGAGAGTATTTAGTCTAACACTGGAGATATACGGTAAAGTTAATAATATAAAGAGGACCAAAAAGACACAGAGCAAAGATTTAGAAATTTTAAGAAATTGTAAAGTACCTATAAGAACACTACCCGTTTATTATATACGGAGATTATAGCGGTATACTGCTTTTATATAGACTATTACCAAAAATAAGAATAGAGGCATCCTTAAAGTATAAAGTTGATTCCTAGTACTAGGGCACCCTAGAGGCACCAGAGAGGCACTATATAAAGCTATCCTATAAGAAGAAAGAAAGAAAGAATAAGATAATAATTTAAACACTAGAAGTAATAACGGGAGCCTCCTCCTCTATCTTAATATTATTATTGGCAGTATTATCAGCACTCCTATCCCTAGAAGCATTAGCATTCTTACTAATATTACTTTTAGAGCGATAGAAACTAGATGGACTACTATAGCTAGGGGACTAGCGGAGAGAACGTTTATCTTTATTACTATCCTTAGTATTATCCCTAGGTTCCAAATCGGTATCTAGGCTAGGATTAGAAAGTTAACGACTAAAGAGTTAGCATAGTTCCTAAATATATTACTAAAGAGACTCACCTAGCCAGAAAGGCCCGCGTAAAAGTGCAAATGTTATTATTTATAAGAACGAGCTGCTTATATATACGCTCCTAGACACTATATATTTAAGATTACTATATCTCTATAGCAGTAGAAACCCTTATTAAATTAAAAAGGCTGTAAGTAATAGAAGATACCTTCCGTCCCTATCTTTTACTATTTTAATATAGACGGAAATCCCTAATAGCGTGTTAGAGCTAGTAAGCCTTACGCGTATAAACAGCGGGGATTTAATATAGTTAGTAAAATCCAGAATAGAATAGAATAAGAAATACTAAAATATAGGTCTTCTTCTAGTTACAATAGTGGGAATACTTAGATCTGTTCTTACTAGAGCACTGCATCTTATAGGTATAGAAAGGATCTAATATAAGCGCATAAACGTAACAACGGCAGCACTTTAGAGAGACCACCACAGGAGCAATAGAAGTGGTCTATAGTGCTAATAGAGTAGGAACAACGCCGCCGCCAGTCTGGGGACGCGTAGTATAATTACAAGCCATTATAAGAGAACACTATAGGAAGTTAGTATTATTAAAGAGATAAAATAGGAATTATATTACCTATAGACGCGTTATAAAAAGAGAATAGAGCAGTGGTAAAAAGAATAGCTAGAAATATAGAAGCTAAAAGCTAAGATGTAATAAAAAACAGTCTGCTAAAAGGCGAGACGAATGGTGTTATTAATAGAAAGATGTATAAGAGACGACAGCTTATAAATTAGAAGAAATTAATATTAAGACGTTATTATTAGGACCTATTTTAGGTAAATGGGGATAGTAGCTAGTTAATGTATTATATGGAACAACCTCTAAATTAGCTTATAATAAATTCTTATATAACTAAGTTTAAAACTTTTGGAGCTCTTGCTGCACCCGGCCCAAAAAGACCAAACCAACTAAAAGAACCCTGAAAAACACCCTGATAATCCCCTGAGATGCATGCATTACAGGGGAGGCATAGGTGGAACAATGGTGGTACGTAGTTGCGCGCGACCGCCAGACCTATACCCAATAATGGCCCCCCACAAAAACAATAAGGATGGGCGAATACTACACCAGAAAGCGGAAATACCCTAATTAAGAAGGCATTTAACAAAATACAAAGCCTATTGGACGCGTCTAGTATCTAGAACTATGGGGGAGTATCTATTAGCTATTACAAACTAATGCAGCTAGCAGAATGGCTCCAGTCTAGCGAACCTTAGGCGCCCCTCTAGCAAACCCTTGATTAAATCCTCCAACGGCTAAATAAAATTGAAGATAAATAAAACCCCCCCCTATAGGCGAACCGCACCTAGGCCGCCGTAGCTGCGCTTCTATAGCACAGGGAACCTACCCCCCTAAAAATAACAACTGGGTATATAATCACAATACGACTAAATATAGGAAAGGTAGAGGAACTTAGGGGATAATTAGAAACAGAAGTTCTTACAAAGATTTGCAAGGAGGTCCATAATGCTATCGCAGTCCGACACCTTAGGAGTGGAGACATTAGAGTCACCCTAAAGGACTAATAGGCAAAGGAACGGGCTATAAGGGTAGGGGACAGGCTAGGAGAGCGTATTGGCATAAAAGTGCTTTATAAAGATTACCTAGTTGAAGTCCTGTCGGTTCCCATAAGCCTTAGGGTAGAAAGGGGACGCTAGGCGGACAATACAGCAACTATATAGGAGATAGTAAAATAAATGGAACGCCTTATACTAGGACTTATAATTACCCAAATCTAATGGCTTTAACAAGAAAATATAAACCAAGTATATAATAAGAATAATGAGAGGGTATAAGGGGCGCTAGAGACTTGCTAGGGAGATAATAGACAAACGCATAGCTCCTTTATCGTTAGCGTATATACACCAGGAATGCAAAAACTCTTTATCCAAAAAGGAATAATTATAAATGGCCTTATATACAACACAAGGCTCTACAACTACAGACTACACCTGGAACAATGTTATCGCTATACATAATAGGGACATACCCAATCTATATGCGCAGCATAGGTATACTGCGGCCACTATGCAGGCCCCTATAATATAAGACAATATATAAATCAAGACCAAACAAAATGCGCGAACTGTCACCGAAGCACACATAAGGCGTGGGAGAGAGAAGACTGCATTAAATATAAAAGACGGAAGGAAAGGGCTTAATAGCTGCGGGAATAACTACACGCTAGGTTATATAAATGGAAACAACAGGCAATAAGCTAGGGGGACACAGGTGTCTTCCCAGCGTTTCCTACCTTTAACACTAGGGGGCTAAGCCAGCCATCCCAAGCCTTAACGGGCCAAAAGTAATGCCGTGTAATATCACTAGACCGAACAGGGACATAAGGGACATATAGGATATAAGGGAGAGAACGCCTAGTAGGAAGACCCCTATAGACGGCTATAGCAAGTTCAAGGCCGGGACAATTAAGAATTAGATTTAACGCGGCAAACATAATATATATAGCTGGCTCATAAGGGGCACATAGCCAACCGGCAAGAATAGGGGAAGAACTGGAGGCAATAACAAACTTAGATTTAGAAAGGCTAGTAGGAACACAAGATATAGGAATGGAAAGCTCCATATAAAATAAGTAGTGGCTAGGGAGCAAACACAGGAGACAGAAGTTCTAAATATTTTAGAGAAAGTAGAAACGGAAGAAGCGAGGAGCGAAGAAGAGGCGAAGGACCCCCACTAGGGGTCCGCTACTTAACCATTATATAGTATAACTACGGCAATACAAACCACCGTCTAGCAAGGCCCCTACTAGACAGTCTAGACCCAGAGAAACACCATATTCTTGCCATATAAGAGCCGTATTATAATACCTATATACAATTAACATACTGCCCCTAAGGATTCTAGCTCCTATATAAACTAAAAGCAGCTACATGCATATACTTTATAATTAGCAAAAATATTAGCCTTGCCTTATAGTTATAGCAGGCAGTTAACCTAGATATTGTAGTTATAACTATCTAGACATATAGGGGACTAATATAAATCATTAATGTTTATAACCCTAGGGTTAAAGGGGTAGCATAGATAGAAAATATTATATCTATAATAAGCTTGCTAGAAACTAAATATATAGAGTCCATCCTACTAGGAGACATGAACCTCTACCACCTATAGTAGGGGGGTATCTATGTTGCTGCTAATTAACAGGCAGAGTGCCTACTAAGAGCTATAGATAACAGGGGCCTTAAGCTAGCTACCCCCCTAGGTGCAATTACATGGCAACGGGGCACCGCTAAAAGTACAATTAACCTCATAATTATGGACGAAAACCTATACCAGAGACTTAAAAGGTGCTCCCCTAAAGAAGAATAGGCATTTACCTTAGACTATATCCCTATCCAGATACAACTAGATCTGGACATTAAGGCGCAATTAAATGGTAAAAGATATGTAATAAGGAAGCTTAATATAGATAGCTTCCTTAATACAATTAAATAACAACTCTAAGACCTAGAAGAAATCCACCTAATATTAAATAAGCGAGGCTTATTAGCTACCCCTAAGGAAATTAATTAAAGACTAAAAAGGATCTAGGTAGCAATTAAAAGCGGGCTAAAAGAGCACTGCCCAGTTTTAAAACTAGGCCCCTACGCGCAATATATATAGTCCGCATAGTGCGCGGCCCTTGTAGCCGGCCAATAATGAGCAAGGAGGAAATATATAAGTAGCCATAATTCTGAGGACGAGAGATAATATAAAGATATAAGAAACTAGCTAAAGAATACCCTAAGAAAAGAAGTAAGGAATAACTGGAGACAGTTTATAAATAAATATACTATTAACCTGAGTCTCCCCTATAATAAGGGCCTTTGGACTATAGCAAAATAGGTAAAGAAAAAGGCGGGACGCCTAGTAGAAGATCCACATCTACCACCCCTATGAAGAGTAGGTGAACTATAGGCTATAAGCAATAATGATAAGAAGGTAAAGATCCTTATAGAAAGATTTTTCCCTTAACTGGCTCTAGTAGACCTTAGCAACATTACTGGTGAAACACCGGTGACTCGCCTAAGGGTTAACAGCGATATAACAACTGAAAAAATGGCCAGAACTATTAGCCACCTCTTAAACAATATAGCACCAGAACTAGATGGGATCCTAAACAAAGCCCTAAAGACCTGTGGACCACTTATAGCACCTTAGCTTGCAGACGTAGCCAGAGCATACTTTGCAATAGGCTACTACCTGCGACTTGGAAGATCTATAACAACAGTCATCTTACGAAAAGAAGGTAAAGTAGACTACTTAATCCCAAAAAGCTACCGCCCTATTGCCTTAGAAAACACCCTAAGTAAGATCTTAGAAAAGGTTATAGCGGACTACATAGCAAATACGGCAGAGGAACACGCCCTACTACTATAAAGCCAAATAGGGGCAAGAAAGAATCGCTTAACACTATTAGTACTTATACTACTCACTACTACCATTAAAACTGCATGGGCTATGCGAAAGGACTTTATAGTATTAATACTTAGCCTAAATATTAGCGGCGCCTACGATAATGTACCCTATAAGCGTCTCCTATACATCCTTAGGGTAAAGGGCTTCCCAGAATGGATTATTTAGTTTGTTTAAGGATTTACAGGCCAGAAAGAAACGTTACTGGTCTTTAGCAGATACTAGAGCCCCCCTATTGCAGTCGTAACAGGAATACTATAAGGATTACCTTTGTCGCCTATACTCTTCCTCTTCTTTGTAAGCAACCTGCTTAACACTTTTAAGGAAGGGGCGACCTAGGGGATAGGCTTTATTAATGACATAAACCTAATTATATATAGGCTAATAGCCGCAGAGAACTGCAGGACACTAGAGAAAGCCCACAACACCTATATAGAATAGGCAAGATAATATAGAGTCTAATTCTCACTAGAGAAATACCAGCTAATCTATTTTATAAGAAAACGTAACTAATCTACAGATCTTTAGCATATAATCTATATCTAAGGCTTTAGGGGTCAACCGGTTCAAGGCCTAAGGGTATTAGGAGTATGGGTAGACAGCAAGCTCTAGTAGAGCGTACATACGGCACAAGCGGCCTGTAAGGGCCAAGTATAGTATATTGCCATATCCAGGATCGTTAATTCTATATAGGGTCCATGCTTCTAGAGGTCACGCCTACTATACACAGCAGTTGTCTAGCCAACCATAACGTATAAATCTAGCATTTGGGCTACTAGAGAAACCAAGAAAGGCCCCCCTAAATTACTCCTTAAACTACTCTAAAAGGTCCAAACAGCCTGCCTTAGGAGTATAATAGGTGGGTATAAGCGAACGGCCACAGTACTACTTAAGAAGGAAGCTAATATTCCCTTCCTATAACTATATATTGAAGCCGATGCAATATAAAGGGTATAAAAGAAACGCAACTCTAACATTATAAAGTATATTAAGACACGCCTAAACAAACTATAGAGGGACCCTAGGGTGCCCTATAGGAGAAGGAACCAACAACCCTAAAGTAGGGAAGATATATTAGGAAAACAGGTAGAGAAAGTAGAAGAAGAATAGTACAGCGCTAGGGCCCAGGCCT
>Ga0307507_10008365_pt1 | contig 14357 bp, 21 predicted proteins | sample 7_EM_MG_FD_207223 | JGI IMG/M metagenome (GOLD analysis project Ga0307507, IMG submission 207223) | Populus trichocarpa ectomycorrhiza microbial communities from riparian zone in the Pacific Northwest, United States - 7_EM | ecosystem: Host-associated > Plants > Roots > Unclassified | place... | reverse complement strand
TCGAGACCCCTCAAATCCCAATTCCACCTCGTGCAAGGTCCACATCTAGAATAACAGAGACCACTGTTCCAAGGGATAATTCGTGGTATGTCACAAGCGCATACGAAGAGACCCCCAGGTTTTCAAGATTGGGGTTGGCCGCTGATAGTGTCGTCATGCCCGTCTCGGCCAAGAAATACAAGAAGGCTCAACACCAACTATCTTCTGGCTCTGGCGACAAACTCGCCACCAGCGGCAACAGACAGTCGTTATTGATGGGCTCACTTGCCTCGTCTTTGAAGTTGACGAGGTCCAACATTAAGACCCCATCCGATCAAGAGCCATCTCCTACTTCGTCTCTTTCTTCACGAGCATCAAGCACAGACTCAGAGTCGTCCCCGGCGTCGTCCGACACATCGACATGGTCTCCTGACTCGGATCTTTCGCGGACAAATAGTTTCACCGATTCGTCGTCGATGTATACCCTCTTCACTCCCGATACAGTGACCTCTTTGTCTTCGCGGATGTCCGTTAACGAATATGAAGAAACAATGCACAAATCACTTCCTAGCTTGCCTCTTAAACTGGAGACGATAGACGTCATCAAGCCAGCCGTTAACAGGGATGAGAAGCCGCGTCGGGGTGGTACGTTCAAGAGGTTTATAAAACTTTTCCGTTCGTAATGATGAGGACTTTTGGTGTTGTATTTTGATTTTTGGACTTTTGTAATTGGTAGATGATAGATAATAATCAAGTAGATTGTGCTATGGGTCCCCCTAATAGATTATAAAAGTATATCTTTCATGCCCCTTTTATTTTGAAGCTTTGGTCTTGGACCAGCTGACACGCTATGAATGTAAGTACACTCATTAAACTCTTCGGAAAGGTTATCTCTGCCTTTCCCCTGGGATTGAAATCCTACCAGGATGGATATATAAAAACAAATGCCTCCATAACCATGTCTAGTCCAACCGATTCACAGGGACGGGCAATTTTTACGACGGAAATGATTGACACCCTTATGATGACCAACTCCCAATACGTCTACTCAGATTTCAGAGTGTTGACGGTAGCTGGTCCAGAAAATCCACTATTTGACATGTGCCAATGTTTTTTTGAGGTGCTTTCCTTTCGAATAAGCCTCCATATGGATGTGCTTGCTGCTTCGTGCAACCAAAGAGGACGGGGTGGTAGACCTGCTTAATACAGCACCCAATATTGGGCTCCGGGAGATGGGAGTCCTCCCGTGGTCGGGAAGTCCGCTAATTCGCCAGAAGGTTCTTCGTCAGGGGTGGACATCCCTGTAAGGTTTAAGAAATCATGCAAAGTCGGTCTTTCTGGGAAGTTGTTTCACATAGGAAGACTTCAATACGAATGGGGTGCGCATGAAATCATTGCAAACTAGATACATGACGCGCGACTGGCCCATTGACATAAAAACCGGCCACGCCCTAAGTTCACCCAATGGTTGTAAGCACTCTGAGAAAGAAAGAAAAATTGGACATACTACGACAAGTCTGCAATTGGTCCTTTTGTTCTATTCTGTGCTTTCCATTGCCGTGTTACTGAACTATAGCATTCGGGACAGATATGATGTGCACGCTTTACTCCTCCACACCCGGCACAGTTTGTAATATCTATGGAGGAGTTTTAAGACCAGGACATATTCAAAAAGAAACAAGTTACTTTGTTTGTCTTTTAGACCTTTGTTCGCTGCTCGCATGGCTTTTCTTGAATGCGATACTTTTTTCTTAGGTACGGCGAGGACAATTGGAGGGAAGAGTTCGAGGAATGACCGAAGTGAAGGGATCGCATGCGAGAATATTGGCCAGCCAAACCTTGCTATTGAGAATTGTATTGTCGGTAGGCCTAGAGCAAAGGCTGCCATTTGTTCGTCGGTGGTGTGGAGGAGGAGAGAGGCGGAGATTCGGATTCCGAATTCACACCCCTCCTCCAACACTAGTTCACTGGTCACTGCCCGTCATGTTCCGCATCTCCCGCCCCCTACTCCAGGCATTCAAGAAAACGACCGGAATCCACGGTCTCCACGTCCATCCCGATCCTCTCCCAGAACTCATCACAACCTACGAATCTACACTCTCTGTGCTCTCTGCAGTTCCTCAAACGTCCGTCTACAGACAGAGCGCCGAAGCTCTCACGCGTCATAAACTTAATATCGTAAAGGGCATCAATGGCGATATTGCTCAGGCAGAGAATCGACTGAATGAGGGCCAGATAGAGGAGTCGTTGGAGATTGCTGCAGACGAACTATCACTTGTTGCTAAAATGGTGGAATGGAAAGCGTGAGTCTCTCAGCTCTTAGTGGTCGTCGGATGTGTATCTCACAAGCGAGCGTAAAGTTGGGAACCTTTGCAGGAAAATCCAGAACGTGGTCAATGGACTTCATGATTGTACCCTCCGTCGCTGCAAATAGATATTGACTCCTTGAGAGGGTGGATCGTTTCTAGAGTTGGCATGAAGGAGAAGGATTCAACAGAGAAATTATTTCTTTTTCTCAACTCGAAACTTCATTCCCATTGAAAACGAGCTATCGGTATTGCTGTGAGAATCTAGGCTGTTATAACACAGTTTCGAGATTGTACGCCGGTCTGTCTTGGTATATCAGGATAAGATGTCAGACTTGTTGAACTGAGGAGAAATAAACAGACTGCCCAGACGTTGGCGGGTCTCATCCAGATTCGCCGATAGCTGGGCGGGCAGTTCAGAGTGAATTCTAATGTTAGAATATGAGTCATTATAAGTATTATGCCAAATGTGTAACCCTTCTGCTTCATGCATCCATTGCTTGGTCGTATCGCCGTCACTTCCGTCCTCTGTCTCATCTGCTTTATCGCCTATTCCTCTCAAATATTCATCATCTGGCCCTGGTACGGGCGTGTTCTGTCCGTTGAGCTCTTATATCTGCTAGCACCCTTCAAGTACGTCTGTTTGAATATTCAGGGTATTTATTGTCTAGCTCACCTTTGACCCAAGTATACTTGTTGGCCTCTTGCTGTGGAACTACTTCCTTTGTGTCAACACGGATCCAGGCCGAGTACCGGAAGGATGGGTACGCCTCAAGTCTTCGGTAGCTTTTGCATCGCAGCTGACTGACTTGAACCCGTTAGAAGCCTGACATATCTGAAGACGGACTCGAAGTCAAGAAATTGACAGGAAAACCCCGACACTGTCGAGTTTGCTTAGGCTATAAGCCTCCAAGGGCCCACCATTGCAGGCAATGCAACAGGCAAGTCTGTCAAGTCACCATTCCAGTCAGTTGTTCAGAACCTTTAGCATGGCCTCAGGTGTGTCTTGAGGATGGGTATGTTTCGCGTTTTCTCGTCAATTTTCGCTTCCTAACGATACTTTTCTCAAGACCATCATTGTCCTTGGATCAATAACTGTATTGGACACTTCAATTATGGACACTTCCTCCGCTTCCTCTTCTATGTTGATATCGCCTGTACATATCATATCATAATGGTTACAAAGGTGGTGCTCAGAGTCATGGAAGCACAATATGGGGTACGCTTGACAAGTCATTTTGTGGCATCCCATTTAACCTTGTTCAAGGAAGATCCCTCTTCACTCGAAATCATCATGGTAATCTTGAATTTCGTTGCATGTGCCCCTGTTTTGGTCGCCGTTGGATGCTTCAGGTTGGTTATAATCTTCTACCGGTAAATAACTGTTTCTGATAGTTCCAATAGCATCTATCATCTCTATTTGTTGTCATCTAATACGACGTCTATCGAAGCATGCGAAAAGGACAGAACTTCATTGATGATAAAACGAGGGACCCTTCGTGAAGTATGTGTGTTTCCTTGATTGAATTGAAGTCTTTGAACTCATAAAACTTCCAAGATACAGTTCCCATATGTAAGTCCACTCGGCAGTCTAGTTTTCGTCATGATGATTTATCTTTCACTTCTCCAGAATTTGGGTATGAAACGAAATATCGTCTCCGTTCTAGGGCCCAACCCTCTTTTTTGGTGTTGGCCTCGCTCTCCATCAGACTCTGGTTTGAAATACGAGCTTACCGAGAAGGATGGTGAGTCCTCCCAATGGTCACTCTCAGCTCGTTACTCACTCTCCTTTGGCAGGTGAAGCATGCTATCAAGAACCCCCCTCCTCAACCCCTCCACACAGTCCAGACATCCAATCAGCTTCGCCGTGGACATACCAGAATGAAGGCTTCAATCCTTACCTTCAGCCTTCCAACACATCTCTTCGTCAAGCAAGAAAACGACAACGATCGTGCATTCCTGAAGGCGCAGATACCTCAGATGTCCCACCTTACCATCCCGACTACGACCAAGGGAGCGAAAATGGGATCCACGAAGCAAAGGAAGATAGTTCTGACGAGGATGCAACTTATGGTAAAGCCCGTGTGCGACGGGGGTCAGAAGGTTATGAAGTTCGACAAATAAATAGAGAAGATATGCTTCAGAGGTATTTGGAAGAGTTGGGTGAGAAGGAGGGGAGATATGTGAGGTATATTCCCGAGCCTGATGATGATGATGAGGAAGACGACAATGTTCCTTTAGCTTATGTGGCAGGCCAACCAAAGGTTGTCAATGATATGACATCGGAATAATAACAATTTGACAACAACTAGTAGTTAAAGGACAGCGTAGAAAGAGTTTTAATGGATAATGTGTTACAAATGGTACCCATGCGAAATGAAAACAGAATGAGATATAATGCAATCAAGAAAAAATTAAAAAACAAGTTTCTAATGTGGCGCGTATGAATGGGCGACCGACGGGATATTAGGCTGACTCCGGGGAATGATTGGATGAATAGATGACTCTCTGCTTGGCGTTAACCTGTTTTTGACAATTTCAGCCTTGAACATGATCCTCTTCGCTTCTTCCTCCATCTCGGTCTCTAGTTTTTGTTGGTTCTCCATGCACCGGGAACGCAGATTGTCAAAGCACAAATTTAGTTCCTTGTGAATGGCATCGATGACCAGTCGACGGATAGGTTCAATAAGTTCCAATGGAGAAACTGATTCTGGTGCGGAGCGAGATGAGGTGGATGGATGGGGAGGAGCAACGGCGGTTACAACAGAGACATTATGGCCTTCGGATGTGGAAGGGGCAGTTGGCTGATGCAAATGAAGAAGTTTAACTTGTTCTGTGATCGCCGCAAGTTGGGCATTGTCATCCTCTTTCCATTGTTCAAAGTCCCCAAAAAGTTTATCAGCCTAAAATGAACAATGTGAATGAGAAATAGAATTGCTGGCAACGCCCGAGTTCCGTACCAATTGATATACCATACTCGCCTGAGTCGTCTGACCTCGCACAGTTTCGATCCTCTTCTCCAGCTCCGTTGCTTCACTTAATAACCTGGCCAGCTCCTCCGATTGTTGTTCCAGATTTTTTCCAGTCTTTGCAATCTTTTCTGATACAGCGGATAATTCGTCAACCTCGATTTCCTCAGGTTCAACCGTGTCCAAGTTCACACCAGCCAATTTCAGTTTCGAATCGTCTTCTATGCAGGTGAAGATGTCAAAATAAATGTTGGTTTGGATGGCGTCATAACGATTTTGTATGGCCTCAATAACTTCAGTGAGTTTTCCCCAGGTCCACCGTCCGTTTCGGAGGAGTTCAGAAATTCTCTGTTCGGTGTTCTCCTCGTCTGAATCATCGACTTCGCCCTCTTCTTTTTCATCTGCTATCTCTCCTTCTTCTGTCGATCCTTCTGTCAACAACCGTTTGTGTATTTCCAGATCTTTAAACCAATCCTGCAGTTCTTGCGTATATTCCGCAATGACTTCTTTCGTCAACACGTTCGACTTCCTCTTATTGTCCGCGTTCGACAATTCCGGTAGGTTAACCAATGCAATAATTTCCTTCTGGAATGTATCCTCGACATCTTGCAGTCGTCGATGAAAGGTCGACCTCTCTGAATCAAGAATTTTGCGAGTTTTCTGTGTCGCATGACCATAGATGGTGGACATTTGCGTGTCTTTCCATCGATTAAGGTCAGTCTGAGCCTCTCCTTGTTCAATATAAGCAATCACGGCATTTTTCGTGTGTCTATGCAGTGGGTCAGCATTTTAATCGAGAAGATGGTTGTAACTGACTTGATGATGCTCTGATACAGAGCCCTCCGGCCTTCTGCTCCTTTGATTTTCATCGGACGCGCTTTCGGTAAGGCTGAGGATTTGAGATCTGGAAATTTTGTAGATAGAGCTGACATCGATGACACATATTTTGGGCTCAAGGGTGTCTGTGCAGGAGATTCTGCTGGGTATTTGGGAGGAGATCGGGGAGTCAGCTGCGCGGATTTAGGTTTGGGTTCATCCTGCTTTCTTTGAGGCGATGAGTCCCGCATCTGGATATCACCTCTCGTCATCCCCTCTCTCTGTGCATCGCTGGACTTCTCTTCCGGGTTCGCCCAACTCCCAGAGCCTGAATTGGTCGACTGATCCCAACCCTTGCTACTGCCAGCATCCTTATAGTTGGATTTGGCCTTATCTGATGTCTTTTCGGTTGAACCCCACCCTCCACCATTATTATGACCTCCAGAATGTCCTGTGCCCCAGCCTCCGTCGTCTTTATGGCCTCCAGACTTGCCTCCCCCCCAGCCCCCATCGTCTTTATTTCCCGTCCCCCAGCCTCCGGCATCTTTATGGCCATCTTTATGGCCTTCGGACTTGCCTGTCCCCCAGCCTCCACCATCATTATGGCCTCCAGACTTGCTTGCTCCCCAGCCCCCATCGTCTTTATTGCTTGTCCCCCAGCCTCCTTCGTCTTTATTTCCCGTCCCCCAGCCCCCGTTGTCTTTATGGCCTCCAGAACTGCCTGTCCCCCAACCCCCGTTGTCCCGTGGTGTGGACGTCGTACCCCATCCCACTGTAGCATTGTCATTTGTCCAAGTCGAATTGGCCCCTCCGGTGGTCCAACCGGTGCCGTTGGATGTTGAAGAGTTATTTTTGTCCGTCGATCCCCACCCAGTACTTTCAATGCCAGTGGTTGTACCGTGTCCGTTCATTGTAGACTGTCCAGAGAAATTCCACGCGGAGGATGCATTGCTCTCGCCGGCAGATGACTTTCGTGCACCTCCGGAGTTCGATGCGCTCTTTCCCCATCTATTGACACCGTCAGGTAAAGAAGTTGTATTTGAAGCCGTCGCATTTGCAAACCGCTTGTTCCGTTCTGGAGAGGGGCCTCCATTTCGACTCTCCTGTGATTCTTTCTTTTGAACCTATTCGAGTTCCAATGATATGTAGGAATGAGGGAAAAAAAGGAGATGGCTGACACTTTGCTGATAATTTGGTTCACTAGGGTGGACATAATTGCACCCCGAATCTTTCTTATTGCATGACTCTCCAAACTAGATGCACATTTAAGCTAAAAGGGAGAAAAAGAAGCAGGCTACTCACTCGACATGGATAGTCTTTCATAGTCGTTTGAAGATAAGGCTGAGGAATAGCATCACATGACCGTCTCTTCCTTTCGCTAAATTTAAATCATTGGCCTTGCATTGGCCCTCATTGCATCCTCATGTCGGAACGCAGTCTGCCAACTGTCGACCTTTCTATGGGGATTACCTTGATTCTGAAGTCTTTCATGTGGTTCAGAACCTCGGGTTTCTGCCAATATACTGTGATGTTCATCGGCCTTTTACAACTGCAGTCCAGCGTGACAAATGTTCACTATTTCTCGTTTTAATCTCATTGTCACTCCTTTAGCAGAAATTCTATAAGCATCTTCCACGCAGACGCTAATGACTACCTCTCTTCCCGGGTAGTAAGTGTCAACTTAGAATTCAACGATGTGTCTGGACTCTGACTGTATGGCCGCTGGCGATGCTCACGGAAGCTCCATTGTCTCAATCCAACTCCAACGAGGCACGAGCTCTCGAGCTGCCTACTTCGAAGTGCTGCGGCAACACAAAACCTTGCTCCATCGATAGCATTCAGTTGAAATGTAAGCTCAACAAAACCTGGTTTGACAGCTGGATTGGAACTGCCATTACATGTCTTCTCCCCCTACCATGGAAACTTTGAATCCTCTCCCTGAGGGTCAGAATGTTCATATTCGCGATGGCAACTTCTTTAATTCTCTCTCGAACGCTGCAAATATTACAATTCGCGAGGGCCATTTCTACGACTCCCTCTCGAATATTAAACAGATTGATATTCGCAATGCGAATTTTCACATCCCAGCGCTCCCTCGCAATCTTGTACTTTGCTTTGACGGAACGACCAATAAATTCGGCAAAAAGGTGGGGCTTTCTGAATACACACACTGTTTGTTTGATTTACAATTTTGAAGCGAATTACAAATGTTGTGCGCATATATGAGCTGCTCCGAAAGGATGATGAACGGCAGTACTGTTACTACCAACCAGGAATTGGCACATATGATGCAAAAGTCCCTCTTCAAGCACAATCCGCCTCGCTGCTTTCGAAAACCTCTTTAGCTATGGAGGCGATTTTAGCCAAGTATGTATTAGTCCGTAAAGCAAGTTGTACAGCTAATCACAATTTCGGTTTCAGTGATATTCGGAAGCACATTCTTGGAGGCTACAAGTTTTTAATGACGCACTATCGTTCGTGCGATCGCATCTACATGTTCGGATTCAGTAGAGGTTTGAAGTTGTTTCCTGTCTCTTGACAGTGAGTGCCCATTTCTGTTTAGGTGCTTACACTGCCCGGGCACTTTGTGGTATGCTGGAAAAGGTAGCGTAAAACATGATTGTCACTTATATACTAGCGCTAATCGGTATTCTGATCAGGTCGGACTCCTCTCATTCGGCAATGACGAACAAGTTGATTTTGCTTGGGACATGTATAAACAAGGAAATATGGATTTGGCAGAGAATTTCCGAAAGGTTTTCTGCCAAAGTTTTCAGTACACAGCTAGAAGTTCATAATAGCTTTGAACCCCTATCCATCTGGAAAACAACACAGGCGTTTCATGGAAAGGGTCTGCACGGTAATAAACGAAACCATGATGATGCAATTCTGCATGCCTCTGTTAAAGGTAAATTAGCCATGGCACCGAGCTATGGGGGCAAGACCAGGGCGCAGTTGGATGGTTTGGTGGCAGATGAAAGGATATGGGGTGTGTTCGGAGTAGGGCCAAACCTGCCCATTGTATTTATGTAGCTCGATCGTAACTGAATTTGAAATGTTCTCTTGATACTTATCTCAAACGGTCAAATTCCCGTCCAAAGGGGTGAGTTCTCGTGCTGAACGACGGTGTGGGGATTTGAGGAAGAATATCCCTCACTAGTTTGCGAGTTGCTAGTAGTCACCTTTCTATCAGTCCATCCAACCATAATGCCTAGATGTGGTGTTATATTTGCCAACGGGTCTCGGTAGTTTATCTTTCTTGTTTCTAAGTTGTCCGCGGTCTATTGACACGACTGCAATGGTACTCCCAGCTTAAAACTGGCTTGTCGTGAATTCGGCAGTAAGGTTGCGGAGACTTGTGTCTTGACAACTTCTGACACGGAAGACGTCATTTAATTTTAGTACTATGTCATGATAGGTCCCACACACGGTATAGTCTGACAATTCTTACAATGAGATTTGCCCACTCAACAGTGGTATCCCACGAATGAGATCTGATTTTCATAGTGTACACTCGCACTTGTGGCGATTCGTCGTATTCCCCTTATCCGGAAATCGAGGTGACGGAACCATTTCAAATTGACCGTGTGATTAAATCACATGACCGTCTCTTTCTTTGATCGGTGCTAAGTAAAATGACGGGCTCGTCAAAATATGAATAGGCTCCTCACTACCGTGCCAGCTCCAACATGACCATCATGAACGACGGTGCGCAGATCTTGCACACAACCAGAGGACATGCCGTAATACCAGAATCCCTCGTCATCGAAGTCTGTGTCGACTCCATTGAATCTGCCATCGCGTATGCCCATTTTTTTTAAAAATTTTATATGAAGAGATTTTGAAAACCACCATGCGTTGAATACAGAGCAGTCAGGGGAGGTGCAGATAGACTGGAACTTTGTGCAAATCTTGCAAATGGAGGGGGAACCACTCCGACACTTGGCCTCGTCAGAACCGTCTACAACCTCGTTGATGTACCTCTCATGGTTAGAGAAACTCTCGGGATTTTCAATATATATATGCTAACTTGCCTCCTTCCTCAGATTATGATTCGTCCGAGAGTCGGTGATTTTCTCTATTCAAGAGAAGAGCTGGCAATCATGACGGAGGATATCCGGATTATCAAGGAACTCGGCCTTGGTAACCGCTTGCGAGGTTTCGTTCTAGGTGTACTGAACAAAGAAGGCCGGGTTGACGTGGAATGTATGAAAGTGTGAGTTATTTTGCAAATGCCTCGCTTGGAAGCATGTTGACGTGTTCCTAGTCTCGTGGACGAAATTCTACCTCTAGAAGGTACTGTGTAGTCAGTCAGCTGCTCGTCGTCGTCACAAAATTGATAGCCTTCCAGTCTGTTTTCACAGAGCATTCGATGTGACCAGAGATCCGGTGGAAGGTATTCGATCAATATATTCGGGCGTCAGTCATTGCTGAAATTCATTGACAGCTTTACATGACATCGATGATATTGGTGGAATTTCCCGGATATTGACAAGGTATGTATGCCGTATTCTACGAGCGCTAGTGATTGGCACTCATTTATTCCTTCGAAGCGGCCAAGCAAATAAAGTCATGGAAGGATTACCAACTCTAGACACTATTTTCAAGACGAGAAAATCTATTATTGAGGACGAAGCTTGGGGGCTAGCGATAATGCCTGGATCGGGCATCAACGGTACCACTCTGCCGAAACTTCTTCGAACTTTCTTGCCTCTCAACCTGCGAGAGGTTCACTTGAGTGGTGGGCGATGGATGCAGAGTGAGATGACATTCAAACGGTCGGGGCTGGACCTTGGTGCAGGAAAGGACGGAGAAATGGCGGCGTGGCGCACTGAAGAACAGGAAGTTCGGCTTGTGAGGGACATTGCGGACGAAATGTGGAGGGATTATTACCAACTTAATGCAACCCCCAGCCCCCGGTAATGCTATATACCATTTCTCTTGATCAATTACTTTTGGAATTTTCACTGAAGCAGCTACTATACTTACAAAATTGGAGAATTCGGTTTTTATCATTAATTGGCTTTTGCCTAGGTGGATATATAATCGATACAATTTCAAATTTGCAAATCTGGTCTGACCCCAGGTAATCATCGATGGACGAACAGAATTCCGCACACTGCAGACAGAAACACGTGACAGAATGAATAGCGGCCAAATTGAGGGGTTCGTTGCAACGCAGATCCCTGACCATTTTTCGAGCTTCAAGAAAGGCACGCTTTAAATTCAGCCATATAATACTGTAACAGAAGGAGAAATGAGCAAGAGGGTGCACGCAAAGTCGAATGGTGGAGGCGAGGAGGTTGACGGATCGTCACGGCATAAACGACGACGCGAGGGCGGCACGTCACCTTCAAACGTGGATATGATGAAGCTGCATCTGAGCGAGCGAAAAGAAAAGGGCGGCGTTGTGTTGAGCAGGGCAGAGGTGAAGGAGATGGGGACGCAGATATGGCAGACGGTGAAAGATGCGATGAAAGAGTCAGTCGCGCCGTTGAATCCGCTCATGGGGTTTTTTGTTCACTCACCCGCGTGATTGCTCAGTGGCAGGCAGCTTTCTATCCCCTTTCTAGTCAAACCCTCAAAGCAAGACTATCCTGACTACTATCGCGTCATTCGGAATCCCATTGCGCTCGACGATATCAAAAGACATTTGAGCAAGGGGAAATATTCTTCGCTTGAAGACGTCAAGAACGATTTCGAACTGCTCTTCGGGAATGCCAAACACTACAACAGATCTGATAGCATCATCTACGAGGATGCAGACTACTTACTGGTACGAATTGTCTGCCCATTATCCAACTTCTTATGCCTTTCCTTTGCCTTCTAGAAATTGGCCCGCGAGAACTACGACAGTTTGGTTCCGGACCAGAGCGATGATGACCAGTCAAGAGCTCCAGATCTCTACGAGCTGTTGAAAGAGAGATTGGACAAGCTGGTTTCAAAGTCTGACTCAACGTACGTCCTTCTCTTTCTACCTTCTGGTTTCACAATGTCACAATCGATGTTTTAGCGATGGTCGTTTGCTGTCAAATGAATTCATGCAACTTCCGTCTAAAAAGCTATGGCCCTTCTACTACCTCGAAATAAAAAACCCCAAATGCTTCGACGACATCTACGTGTGTACTTGTCTCACCCTTTTCTGTTCCCAGTTCCTTACAGAATAATAGGGTAACTTGAAGGAGTATGTTTCGAGTGCTGACTTCGCTGCCGATGTCGAACTTATCTTTTCGAATGCAATGGCCTTCAACCTAGACGGGACACAGATATTTATCGACGCAGTAACACTTCGAGTATGCAGAAAACGTACCTTGTTAACTCTTGACTAATCTCTTTTCTCTTACAGGATTTCTTTCGTCGGCTGATGTCAGATTTGCCTTCGCCTTACACTCTTCCGGACTATGCAAAGCCCACAAACAAGATTAGAATTCGTCCAGTACATGCAACCCAAACTGCAACACCGCGTTCGGTGGCCACCAAACAAGAATCGACTCCCCTGACTCTAAAGGTCCCACCTGTGCAACCATCTCTAGCTCAAGTGGCAGCGCCGCCCAAGGCATCAACACCTGCGCTTGCTGCAAACACTTCTACTCTTCCAGTGGCACCTGTGACGGCCCAACGTCCTTCTGTACGGGCACCTGCACCAAAGCCCTCAACGTCTCAGGTGCAACCAGCAAAGAAATCAGCAACTCCCCAACCCGCTGCTACTGGGCAACCCGTAGCGTTCATCCACGCAACCCCTTCGCATTACCCACGAACCCAGACTCCTCAACCCTTACCTACAACGGTCACCCCAACAGTCGCCCCGGCTCCTGTTCTTCGTGCGAGTTCTGTTCTAAACACGACACAGACGCGTCCGCAAACACCGGTTGTCTACCCCCTCAGTCGTCAATTAAAGTCGGTCAATGTGCAAATACAACCGAACCACAGGCGTTTAAGGTTAGACCACCGAGATGGCGTCAAAACGTGGTTTATAAGGCTAGTGCCCGGAGAATCTAGCCTCCTTGTTAATGACGTTACCTATATGGAAGAGGAGGAGGAAGAGAGCAGTGAGGATGAGCACCTAGATGCCGAGAAGGACGAGGATGACGATAGTATGGACATGGACCACGAAGTCTCGCCTTCAAAGAAGAAAGGCAAAGCGAGAGGACGAGGCCGGCCGCCCAAAGCAGTGTTGGCTGCTAAAGCCCAGGCTACAGCCGCCAAGGCAGCTAAGACGGCGAAAAAGAAGGCCTCTCGGAAGCCAGAGGATATACAGTTGAAGTTGAACAACTTTGTTGTGAGCGAACAGCCGGAAAAGCCTGGTGAATGGAATGTGAGTCTCGTTACGGGGTCCAATGTTATTGAGATTGGAGAAGCTGGAGGTATGATATGGAAGCTACATGCGGAGAGGATTGCAGACGCGTAACTATTGCCTTGGTAATTTTACTTTTGTCTGTAGCATCAATATTCTCCGGTGTCAGGAATAAATCGGTATCCATCTGAAGGCGACAACACAGCCCATTTATTCTTCCAAGCAAATTCCAAGCCCAAGAATTCAAACTTGGTAACGCTTTGGTTGAGTTTGCATATGTTTAGATCTATTGACTGCCAGGTATATTAGAGCGCCGTTGCGCAGCCTCTTTTCCTTCAGAGCAGGTCTCCCACCTAAACGTTCCACCTCACAAATATTTCCGCGTTGTACGCGAAGACTCAGCACATACCTCACCCAACAACTACTTCAAAATGCAGCTCGTCAGAATTTTCATTATCGCTACCATTATCGCATTCGTCCCCGTTTTGGCCGCACCCGTCGGTATCGACTCTCAGGAATTGGTTGTTCGTGAATCCTCGGTGGCCAGATTTTTCAAAAGACTCGGGGGTAGGATCAGGGGTGCCTTTTCGAATTTAGGCCGAAAGATCCGGTCAATTGGGAAGAGGAGGAAGGGGAAGAAGCAGAAGAAATCCAAGTCGGAAGAACCAACACAGACCCCAGTTGAATCCCGCGAGCTGGGAGTGGTATTCGCGAGAGAAGACGGCGACGATGACCTCTATGTTCGTTGGTTAGATGATGAGGACGAATTTGAAGCTCGTGAATTTGATGACGACGATTTTGAAGCTCGCGAGTTTGATGATGAGTTGGATGCTCGTGAACCCGCATCGCAGTCAGTCCTTTCTATGAACCACGATTGCTCATTTGCTGAATTTATTTCTTTAGCCATCAGCACCCTCGAGAGTTGTCGTATGAAATACTTGATTGATTAGTATAGGGGTTGGATAACTTTGCATAAGAAAATTTAAATTCTAT
>Ga0307507_10008364_pt1 | contig 14359 bp, 7 predicted proteins | sample 7_EM_MG_FD_207223 | JGI IMG/M metagenome (GOLD analysis project Ga0307507, IMG submission 207223) | Populus trichocarpa ectomycorrhiza microbial communities from riparian zone in the Pacific Northwest, United States - 7_EM | ecosystem: Host-associated > Plants > Roots > Unclassified | place... | reverse complement strand
CTCTGCTGGCTGCCGTTCTAGTGCCTCCCTAGGTAGGGAGGATGTAAGGAAGGAAAGAAGGGTAAAAAATAAGGCGGCTACATAGGCAGAGATACGTGTAGACGCTATTGGGAATATAGCGGGGACCTAATGCAGAGCTTCGTGTAGAGCCTCTGTATGTAGAGCTTTGCGCAGAGCCTTGTGCAGAGCCTCTATACGTAGAGCTTCATATAGAGCTTCGTGTAGAGCTTTGTATAGAGCCTCTATATGCAGAGCTTCGCGTAGAGCCTTATGCAGAGCTTTGTGTAGAGCTTCGTGTAGAGCTTCGTGCAGAGCCTCTGTACGCAGAGCCTTGTATAGAGCCTCGTGCAGAGCCTCTGTACGTAGAGCTTTGTGTAGAGCTTCGTGCAGAGCTTCGTGCAGAGCTTCGTGCAGAGCCTCTGTACGCAGAGCTTTGTGTAGAGCTTCGTGCAGAGCCTCCGTACGCAGAGCCTTACGTAGAGCCTCGTGCAGAGCCTCTGTACGTAGAGCTTCGTGCAGAGCTTCGTGTAGAGCTTCGTGCAGAGCTTCGTGCAGAGCTTCGTACAGAGCTTCGTGTAGAGCTTCGTGTAGAGCTTCGTGCAGAGCGTCATGCAGAGCGTCGTGCAGAGCCTCTATGCGCAGAGCTTCGTGCAGAGCCTCTGTACGCAGAGCTTCGTGTAGAGCTTTGTGTAGAGCTTTGTGTAGAGCTTCGTGTAGAGCTTCGTGTAGAGCTTCGTGTAGAGCTTTGTGTAGAGCTTTGTGTAGAGCCTCGTGTAGAGCCTTGTGCAGAGCCTCCAAGTAATAAAACTATATAAGATTGTATAAGATTATATTAGATAATATATAATAGTTAAATATATAGTATATAACTTTACCTTAATTACATGTTAAGAAATATATAGTTACCTTTTAAAGTTGCTAAGTAGGTTAATTGCGTGTTAAGAAATATATAGTTAGCTTTTAAAGTTGTCAAGTTAGTTAATTGCATGTTAAGTTAGTCGAATTGCGTGTCAAGTTGGTTAAATTGCGTGTCAAGTTGGTTAATTGCATGTCAAGTTAGTCGAATTGCGTATTAAGTTGGTTAATTGCGTGTCAAGTTGGTCGAATTGCGTATCAAGTTGGTTAATTGCATGTCAAGTTGGTCGAATTGCGTGTCAAGTTGGTCAATTGCGTGTCAAGTTGGTCAATTGCGTGTCGAGTTAGTCAAATTGCATGTCAATTACTACCCTTTGCGAAAGTATTGCGAAAATCAAATTAAGCGAGCCCCGCACACACAGCATTGAATTTAGGTGATCTCACCATATAAATCGTATGACTACCACGCATACTACGCTTGCAACGCTTATATCTGCCTTCTATGCCTAAAAGGATTCCTAAATGGCAGCTCCATTAAATTTTGGTAGCTTTTCTATTTGATTAGACGGTCAAATGTATTGCGGCAGCTACAAAGTTACACCTTTCGACTATATACCGTATCCAGCTTAACTTGGACCTCTATAGAGAGCCATACCCCCCCCTAAATCTTAAGATTGGGCGACTAAGTAATATACAGGCGGAATATAAGCAAGTTCGTAACATATAACATTATAGTGTTGGGTGTACTAATCTTATATATAGGCGCTTCTTGCCTACCTAGAAGATTGCCCTACTGCCTACCTTAATAAGATGGCCTGGTTCCTATAGGACGATTATAATATTACGGTATCAATATCGTCAATATAGAGGACTCTTAAGCGTAATAGGTGAAGTAGGAAGGTTATATAGCGCAGAGCACAAGAGCGATCTAAGGATCTTCGTGCTGCCTGGAAGGGACGCCAATGCATATAGAACCCTAATTGCCTTATATTTATTGACGAGTCAGGCGCCAATGAGAGGACTGGTTATAGGAAGTTTGGTTAAAGTTCTATAAACCTTCCTGCAATTAATACAGTATTAATTAAGCGCTTAGAACGGTGGAGTATTCTACCTGCATATTTACTTAACGGCTTTCTCCCTGGGACTCTTATATGGCAGGGCTTAATTACTTCCAAAATATTTAATACTTGGATTAAGTCTTCTATTCTACCATAATATATACCTAGTTATATAGTCTTGGTGTTAGATAACGCCTTAATACATAAGAGTTAGATAAGAGAGTAATTATATATATATTATAACTATATAATCTAACCAGGTATAGGAATTTATGGAGCTCTATACTGCCGCCAATATCTCTATTAAGTATCTTCCTCTATACTACCCAGAGTTTAACCTAATTGAGCTTTCCTTTCACAACTTAAAGGCGTGGATTTAACTAAACGTTCACTCAATTCAGGACTATAAGAGCTTTAGTACGTTCCTACAATTTAGAGTACAGTGTATAGAAATCCGTTATTTAGCTTAAGGACACTTTTAACAGGCTAGCTACCTAGTAGATAACTAGTTAGGAGTGCGATCTTTTAGATTTAGGCGGTGCCCTTATAGAAATTAAAAACTTACTGTCCCTTTTAGTTTGCTTAAAAGGTCTTAAGCTTACGCCTTAATTGAGGTAGGAGGCCTACTGCAAGGCCTAACTTATCTACCTATACCTGCTCGGATATTCCTAAGCGGAGCGCCTCTAAGTTATAGAAGTTATTAATAAGTGTATTAAGAACAGTCTTAAGCTCTATTATAAGCTTTAGAGTTGCCTAGCTAGGTCGCCTTTTTACCTAATTAAAGAATTTATGAAGCCTCTCCTTAAAATCCAAGTCGCTATTAATAGGGCTAGTTGGCGGCGCCGCCGGCGTTGCCTGTATAGTAGCTACTGGCGTCGGAGTTACCAGAGGCTGCTAAGATGCTTATATAGGTGCCTAGTATAGATTCTATTGCACTCCGGTAGTCATATAGTAGGTAGGTGGTGGCCCTTAGGGGGGGTAGTTGGGTTAACTATAGGGAGGATAGTAGCCAAAATCGTCGGCTCCTGCTTAAAAATAGCCCCCCGGCCCATGCGCCCGCCAACCCCCCCCTCTACTACTACCACTACCGCTGCCTCCCGTGGCCCCATTCTTGGCTGAAAGGCGTACGGCAAGCGGCGCAGGAGGCTCCTCTTTAGAAGCTTTGCCATCCTTAATCTGCTTGCCCCAGGCCTTCAATACGAAGTGGTCAACTGGGTAATAGAAACGGGGCAGCTCTGTGTTCCTATTTACCTAATAGGTGCCTCCATTATTTAAACAGATCTTCAATTAGTAGGGCTACTAGAAGGCTACCAAGGGAGCTAGGTTTCCTGTAAGAACTTCTAATAAAATATTATCGGGTAGAGAAAGGCGCTGGGCAATAGTAGCACTTAATCTACCCTTCTTTTTAGGTGTACTAGATGTAGCTCCAGCCTTAAGAATATTTAATAAAAGTATACTTGCTAGCAAGGCTCTCTAGAGCGCCTCAACACCAAGGGTATAGGGAGAGGCGTATGTTAATATAGTTTCCGGTATAGGCTTCTTAGTTAATATAACTACCACCTCTATACGTAGCCCTTTCCTGCCCTCTGCATGCCACGTTCTAATAATCTTATAAAGGTTGTAGACGTGTCTAGTAGAGTAAATGTCTTATAGTACCATATCGCGAGCTATAATGCGATTGTAGGAAGCTGTCGCCCTAATAGAATACTTATCCTTAAAGGATCTGCCTACCATATTGGCTTTAACCTTATCAATCCAGGAACCAATCTTATTAAAAAACTCTCCACCAACTATACGCTGCGCAGAAGTAGAAGCAAGATCTTCCTTTCCTACCCAAGCTTTCCAGATTGCTATATAGTATTAAAATACTACCTCAGGCTCCAAGGGAGCTGGCGAGCTTAAACCTATTATAACAGCTTCCTTAGGTGCATCCTTTTGTCTTAGCGGAGGCTTTAAAGCCTTTAAAGTCTTTACTAATTTGGTAGGCTTCTTCTTAGAGGTCGACTTTAGATTTAAACTCTTCTGGTTTAAACCCCTAGTAGGCTTCTTAGTACGCCAAGTTGACTTGGACGCCTTAGTAGCTCTAGCAATTTATACAATTTTAACAGCTTTAAGAGCTTCGGTAGCTCCTTAACTTAGTTAAACAATATGCCCACTTGCTGTCCTAAAGCCTACTTCCTCATCTGGCGGCTCTTGAGGTGGCTGGTGAATATCTAGATTGACTAGGCCTGCGTCGTCTTCGTCTTTATTGTCTTCGCCCTGATCTAAATCCTTATCCAACTCTTGGGCCTCCCCCTCCTCTTCCTCTTCCTCATCCTCGTCCTCATCCTCGTCCTCCTCGCCAGAACTAAGCGGTTGGAGTGGGTAACGAGCTAGGATAGTACGAAGGCCTACATGCAAGGGGGCAGTAGTATTGCGCTTGGTCACTTGAGGAGACTCTGTAGATTGACTGGCAGCTCGTTTCCAAAGGCTATCGCGGTTTACCATTGCGCCTACAACACCAGAAAATTGAGCTATATAAGCGATACAATGTAATACTTAAGCTTCGTAAGTAATTAAAGAACGGCGAGCGTAGTATGCGTGGTAGTCATACGATTTATATGGTGAGATCACCTAAATTTAATGCTGTGTGTGCGGGGCTCGCTTAATTTGATTTTCGCAATACTTTCGCAAAGGGTAGTACGCGAAACGCGAAAATCAAAGTCTACTTAAATCTCATCCTGCGAATATTTTCCCGATGTATAGAAGGTTAAAACCTACCTATAGTAGGAGGAAGAAGGCTCTAGCTAGCTATTAATACTCTACTAGGCCGTGCCGGCTATTACGGACTGCCTAAAGACTATAAACGCCTAGAATAACTAGAGAGTATATAAGAATAACTTGAGATTATATAAGCTATAGGCGTTAATTAACCGTCTAGCCAAGTCCTAGTGGGTATAGTCTTTATAGCTTTAATTGCTTATATCTAGTAGCCTTACCTTTTAGCTTAAGGTCCCTTTAGTATGGCTACTAATAGCATATTTACTAACGGTATGTCTACTAGCGCCTCTATCTATTATAGGATTGAGCCAGTATGTATTAGCCTGGGCGAGCGCTATAGCTTCCCCTTTGCTAGTGCCGCTATAGCTATAGTAAGGGCCTAAGTTTAAGCTTAAGCTTAAGCTCTAGCCTAAGCAGCCGCCTGTATATTATATATACTACGCGGTAAAGTCTATACGGGCTTTTTAGTGTAAGTGAACTAAGAGGCTTAGAGGTAATCCTTCTATAGTAGCGCTAGATTTTAAATAGGGTAGTAGATGGCGGGCTAGCTAGTAGAGTAAGCTTTAATAGTACTCCCTATAGCTTAAGGTTATTAAGGAAATTAAATAGGTTGTGTAGGCCTAAAAGGTTAGCAAGGAAGCAGCTATATAGTAGGTTAATCTATAGTAGAAGCAGATATAGTGCTTACTAGATTAGCTTTATAAACGGCTTTAAGCGGGTAGAAAAGCTATTAAATAGTATATATTTCTAAAATACTAAGTTTTCTATTAAAGCCTTTATCTATAGCCCCTTAGGGGCTCATTTTGGTACAGTATAAGTTTATTTTAGTATAGTATAAGTTTAGTAGGGTACTTATATAATAGCGGCGCCTAACTTAAAATATAAATATCTTTATTAACCTATGGCTAATTCTTACCATTCTAGTATAAGCAGAGAGCTCTTAACCAGCTCTACGTATAGCACTCGACGGGTGTTGAGAGCGCGGCGTCGCTGGCGATCGTAGGTCGACCGTGGACATGGGGTAACATCCACATGCGCTGAGCGCACGGGCCTCTTCGCCTGCAAAATCTGACTCAGCTGCTGATTCAGCCACACAAAACGAACCGTAGACATACTATTGCTGTCACCAATGTCAGATCACGAGCGGCTGGCCAGACGTCCATTCTTGGCCGACCATCAATACTAGCACGTCCAAGTCGGAGAAGGCGCAAAAGTCCAACTTGGAGATACATTACCATTTCAGCCAGTTCTTTGCAGATGCTGAAGAGGAGCACCACGAAACTTACACTCTAATAGGTCGAGAAAACCCGCTTAACCTCCTAACGTTCGCAACAAATACGCCTTTAATTCAGGGCGCTACTAATCACTAATGCGGACGCCCCCCAACTGATATGCGTGCACCCCCTACCTAAACAGGCTTAGATACTTCCACTTAAAGTTAAAACATCACGTGCGTTTAAATTGTTTACATCTGTATCAGGACGCGCCCATACCTAAATTAATACCTTGTATTCGCCTTACCTTTCCCTACCTCCACTATAGCTCATAACCTATCCCCGTTAAAGCTGTACGACTCTATACGGCTTACTCTTAATAATACCCGCAATTTTACTAAAGTTTATTAGCTTGCGATATATATTCTGCCAGCTTAGCGGTATATTCGTGATATTCTTGTAGAGCGTAGTATTATCATAAGCTAGTCCCTCGTAGATTAATACCACCAGCTCGTACTTAGATTACTTTTAAAGCTAGACGGCAGTGACACGTACCTATCGTATATTATAGTGTTAGATGCTTTAGACGAATATAAAGGTAAAAACGACATGCAAATTATTCTACGACTCTTAGCTAAGGCTCGATCGCTAAAGAAGGTCCGGCTGCGGGTGCTAATTATAAGTAGACTAGAGGTTCTAATCCGCTATAGTTTCTGCTAGATTCCTAATGCTAAGCACTATAACTTTATCCTTTATAATACTAAAGCGGCTATTATCCCTTAACCCGTTGAAACCTGTCCAATGATTATCAGCCAATTAAAGTATCTGGATTAGCGAAAAACACCCAATGAAATCTAGTCGTGAACTTAGGCGACCTTAGCGTAGGACTCCAACGGGTTAAGGGATAGACGATAATATTTCTATTTTTCTAGACTATAAATTAATATTAATTGGACAGGAATAAACTTTTAAAGCCGGCCGGCTGAGTGAGCAAGCTCTTAGACGGCTGGTTCTAAATGCCAGTGGTCTATTTATCTAGGCTGCGACGGCATGTCGTTTTATCCGCGAAGGGAGAGGTGTCGACCTGTTAGACGTTAGTTTTAGCCCAGTTTCAGCTTAGTTTTACCGCTCTCCAGGGACTCCTATAGGGGGTACTACACTGCCTGTATATAAGCCTGCATCTACGTAGATTTCAATCCTTATACGAGTATATTCCTGACCTGGTATGTCCGGCTGACAAGAGGATACGCCGCGAAGAGACTAGCTAAGATACTAGACGGCATCATATCTGCTTTAGCACTAGAACAATATCTCAACAAAATCTACATTATAGTCCTTAATACTTCTATTAGCTATAAGTATCTAGAAGAAGAGAAGTAGGATATATATTAGTTACTAAGGTAAGTTCTTAGGACTCTAGTAGTCCTATACTTACCGCTGTTTCTTAGCTTACTTTATAGGTTACTTTATCTTCCTAAAGGGGCTATAGAACAGTGTCACGGCACTAACCTATTATACACTGTCTTGTACTGTTTCCTACTGTTAGCTGGCCCACCATTAGCGCCTTGGCGGGCTGGCCCTACTATTTGTATACAATACCCCCTTTCCATCTTCTTCTCCTCTTCATACCACAATGTAGTTATTTAGCCTACTTACATTACAGCACTGTAACAGTTTATGGTATCTCTAATTGCGCCCCATTACGACCTTTGTTTTTTCCCTCTTCTTAAGTATACTATCTCCGTTTTCCCAGTATAATCGCGACTTGGCGCGACCAACAACACCATACCACAGTCCTAGATAACCCCAGCACAGTCCTAGATAATCTTAGTATAATCTTAGACAATCTTAGTACAGTTATAGACAATCTTAGCATTATAGCCAGCCTTATAGATTTTAATTGCCTTACCTAGATCCCTTAAAATGGGCGACTATAATATAGATAATACCCTATCAACAAACCTACGCGAAGCGCTTGCCTGCCTCTTTAATACCTCCCACACCCACATTACCTAGGCAATTAGGAATGGCCCGGAGTACCCTAAGGACCTTAATATAGCAGGAACCTTCCAGCACCTTTCTATATATATAACCTTTTTAACTAGCGTTAAGAACGGCCTCCAAGCCGTCTATAATAAAGGCCGAACTATAAAGTCTTAACTTAAAGAAGCTTAGTATAGAATTAACTCCCTTAAGACGCTTAAACTACATATATAACAAAACAAATAATAAGCTCTTGTATATACTAAGACTATATAAAGTCTAAGCTCTTAGATTACTATACTTACCCAGACCATTGCTAAGAAGAATATAGCTACTAGCTCCCCTCTTCTAACCAAGCCCCATAGAAAAAAGTGTAAAGCAAAAGATCCAACCCTGTTTAATGGCAAGGGATCACCAATTAAAAAACAAGAAAAATTTAAAATATGGGAAATAAAGATCCAAGGCATTTTCTAAAGAGATGCAAAGTGCTTTAAGACTCCAATAGACAAAATCCTCTACATATCAGACATGCTGATAGACAAGGCCTATAACTATATTAAGCATGGCCTTGATATACTACGCATATACCCAAATAACTTGAGTAAATAGACCTTCTCCAACCAAGAGTCTATGCTCGTGTACATAAGGAAGCACTATAAGACCATTAATATAACCCAAGCGGCCAAAAATAAGTTAGATACCTTAAGCTAGGGCAAGTATAACTACTAGTTCTAAAAAGCAGAGCTTAATAAGTTAATAATTAAAGCAAACAAGACTAAGGAACAAAAAGTAGACTTACTTAAAAAGAATATTTTACTAAAGATAAAAGACCTAGCCCTTACCCTTAGCCACAAGATCGGCAATGCTGACTATAAAGGCTAGAGTAAGCAGATAGACGTGTTCGCTTATAACCTACAAAACTATGCCCACTACACAAAGCTAAATACCGCTAAGCCAAGTACCGCTGGCAGCTATCAACCTATATTACCTAATAACAACACCTTAGCATTAGCACTATAGAATAACCTAATAGACCTCAACGCCGTCAAATTCAATAACAGTAGTAGTAGCCTCCCTAACAACATCTAAAGACACCACATGGATAACAGACTCTATATGGCATATAGTTAACCTGGCCACTAGAAAGATGCTTACAACCCTAGGGCAAACCTAAATCCCCTCCTAATACTACCGCGCTAACCCCCTCCTAGCCGCGGCGGATTCTTTAGCAGAGGGGATAGCAACCAAAACGGTAACCGCAGATAAGGACATAAGTTTAGACACAGAAACCCGCCCCTATAATGGCCTTCCCCAATACAGCCCCAGCCGATAGTCCTATACGCGAACTATAGATAAGTGCTCCGTGTCGCTACCAATTGTGAGACCGGTTATATTATCGGTAAAGTACCCTCTAGCATATATACACCGTCGGAGACTAATACGTTAGGATATACTAACCAAGACCATAGCTACCAGCCAAGCCCTATAAGTCAGTTATTAAAAGGCCAACCCTTAGACTAAGTTGCCTCCAAGGGTTAAAACCATACGGGGAGGAAGATAAAAGGATTAGATCTATACTACTAGATTAGTTAGACTTTATTCTAAGTCAACTGCCACTTAACCTCAGAATAGTAAATAATAATAGAAATGCCATCTTTATTTAGACCTACCTCTCCTTACTACATAACCCACTCCCATAAGTTTTCATTAAAATAGTAAGCCTTATTAACACCAGTAGTACAGCACTAGCATTTGCAGACAAAGACTTGCTTATAAAAAAGCACAATATTACAATAAAAAGACTCCTAGTTCTAAAACCACTTCGCCTTACTAACAGACTCCCATCCAGCTTTATTACCCACTACTTTACAGCAAAAATAACAATCGGCCACTATACAGAATCTATGCTTTTCTATATTACGAAATTATTACCCTCTATATTAGTAATTCTTGGAATGCCCTAGCTTAAAAAACATAACCTAAAGGCAGACTTCCCCGCTCTAGAGCTTAAGTTTAACTCTAATTACTATGCCTACAACTATCTCCCATAGCATATTCCTAATTATGACCGAGTAGTACTATACGGATATATCGCAAGGCTAACGCTTAGATACCGTCAGCTAATAGTAGAAGAGGTGCCTAATACTAGTAACCTAATATACGCAATAAACAAAGCGAAGATCCTAGAAGACTAGACCACTACCCTATCCCCAAAAAAATAAACACCGCCAGAACTATAAGTCCCCTATATACACCCGCTTAACCTAGGTCAGCCAATAAGATACCCAACTTTAAGTTATTTGCCATACGCATATATAACCGCACGTATAACAGCCAAAGATGTTATAGCCAAGACCGAAACCAAAGCAATTAAGACCTTCCCCCTATAATGCCTAACCTTATACCCGTCTCCTGCGCGTACCGTATAGGGCCGCCGCCTCATTTCCGCCCCCCTAGGCCGACTAAGCCGTGCCAGCCCAGCTATAGCACCGGAGAACCAGATACGCCCCAACCTGGACGATATTAGATATACTTATACCATTAATTTCACCCAGTTCTATAAACAAAAAGACGTAAAGGTAATAAGGATCTATATAGCGGAGCTAGTAGAACTAGTTAAATAAGAAGAACACTAATAGCTGCTTAAAGAGCTGCCTATAGGCCTAATAGAAGTACTAAACCTATCAGAAAGATCTTTCCGCTGGCTAGTAGAAGGCGACTATATAATAAAGGAAGCCCGCAAAGTACTACCCCCTTATTTTTATAACTTCCTTAAGACAAACCTAAAAACCAAGCCTAAGTTTCTACGCCAAAAGATAGTTAATACTGATATTAAGAAATTCCTAAAAGGCAAACTAGGATTAACCCACAAAGATATTCTATAACGCTTACTAAAAGAGTTTCGCAAATATATTAAACACTTCCTCCCTAAGAATATAGACAAGCTACCCCCTCACCAACTATAGAACTATAAAATTGAGATTATACCCAGAAAGTAGGCCCCATATTATAAGAACAGACCACTCTCACCCACTAAACTCAGTTATGTAAAGAAATGGATTGATAAGATACTAGATAAGGGTTTTATCCGCGAATTAACCTTACTAGCCGCTATACCACTTCTCCTTACTGCGAAACCTAGTGGTAGTGTATAAATCTGCTATAACTACCAAGGCCTAAACACAGTTACTATTAAGAATCAGTACCTATTGCCACTAATCCGCAAGACACTTAATGCACTTTATAGTGCCAAGTACTTTACTAAGCTCAATATAATTACTGCGTTTAACCAGATCTAGATTACGGAAGGTTATAAGTAGCTTACAGTATTTATCACCCAGTTCGGACTCTATAAGATATTAGTTACACCATTCGGTCTCTATAATACGCCCACTATATTCTAGAACTATATTAACCATATTTTACACAACGCCCTTAATAACTACTGTACTGCCTATCTTAATAATGTCCTTGTCTTCTCTAAAATACGCACTAAGCACACTAAATATATAAATAAAGTTATCCAGAGACTCGGCAACGCCGGACTATAGATTAATATTAATAAGTCTAAGTTTTATGCTACTAAAACAAAATATCTCGGCTTGATTATCTTGACTAATGGCATAACTATAGACCCTAAGAAGGTGCAGGCCTTACAAAAATAGAAGGACCCAACGTTAATTAAAGAACTATAGCAATTTCTTAGCTTCGCGAACTTTTACTAACAATTTATCCAAAGCTACTCTGTAGTTGTTAAACCTATAACTAGGCTACTAAAGAAGAGTACTAATTAGTTATAGGGCCCTAATTAAGCACAAGCCTTTTAGACACTAAAGACAGCGTTTACTACAGCACCAGTCCTAGCATACTACGACTACACAAAGAAAACCATAGTAGAGATAGACGCCTTAAACTAGGCTTTAGAAGGAGTGCTTTACCAAGCTAGTAAAGATAGCAAACTTAAGCTAGTTACATTCTTCTCTGCCAAGCACTCCGCCCCAGAATATAACTATAAGATATATAATAAGGAGCTCCTAGCAATTATAAAAGCACTAGAAGAATAGTGCCCTAAACTATAAGGAACTAAGCAACCGTTTAAGATTATTACAGACCATAAGAACCTCTAGACCTTTATAACAACAAAACAACTAAACCAGCGCTAAGTCTAATAGGCTAAGTTCCTCTCTTAGTTTAACTTTATTATTACCTATAGGCCTAGCACCAAAGCCACAATCCTAGACGCTCTTAGCCGTCTCCTAGGCGTAGTACCTGCTAATACTAGTAATAAATGTCTATAACACTAAAACCGCGTTATCTTACTATAAAAAAAAGTTAACCCTACTATCCTAGAAGAGCTGCTAAGCAAATCCTAAGACTAGAGCGTTAAAGACTTTATTATAGTAATGGACCTAGAGCCTAAGAAAAAACCCCTTAAGAAGCTTATTAAGAATGCCTATAAGGAGAATAAACTCGCTAGGAATATATTAGCTGCGCTATATAAATGGGAAGGCCATAAAGCACATCACTGGCCTAAGCAGATTAGGAAGTTACTCCGCTATAATAAATCCAAATGTTTAATTGTCAACGGCCTAATCTACTATAGGAATCAAGTATTTATCCCTAATTTACCTAAACTCTAACTAAAAGTCGTACACCGCATGCATAGTTTGGGTCCTGCGGGCCACCTAGGCCACATTAAGACGCTAGACCTCCTTAATCGAACCTATTAGTGGCCAGGTATTTCACAGTTTACGGCTACCTTTATAAAAGACTACGCTCTCTGCTTCCGTATAAAGACCCCACGCTTAGCACTACCTAGTTTCCTAAAACCACTAGAACTACCAGTCCGCCCATAGACCAATATCTCCATTAACCACGTCGTTAACCTGCCTAAGTGCCTTCGTAACAGCAAAACATATAGATATATCTTTATTATTATTAACCACCTAATAAAGATAAGACACTTTATTCCTGTTACTAGCCTAGATACTAAGGAGCTTGTTAAAGCATTTATCCATACTATCTATAAGTTACACGGCGCTCCAAATACTATTATTTCTAATAGAGGCTCTTTATTCATTTCTAACTTCTGGCGTCGCCTAAACTAGCGCCTAAAGGTAACCCTAAGCCCTAGTTCCGCATGGCACCCTAAAACAAATAGCTAAACCAAGATTATTAATGCAGCAATAAATAAGTACCTACGCGCCTTTGTAAGCTTTACCCAAGATAACTAAGTAGATTGGCTCCCCCTTGCCAAGTTTACCACAAACAACCAGATTAATAAGACTACAAAAATCTCACCGTTCTTTACTAACTATGGCTATAACCCACGTCTAGGCGTTAAACTAGCGGGCCCCTAGCCATCAGCCCTATCTATATATACAAAGAAGGAGTACCTATAAGCTAATACTATTACTAACCGCTTTAAGCGCATCTTAACCCAGCTTAAAGCCCTAGCTTATATCTTCTAGCAACGCTATAAAGACAACGCTAATATAAAATAAGACGAAGGTATAATATTTAAAAAGGATAACATAGTTATAGTCAGCCTTAAAAATATAAAGACTAACCAGCCTAAAAAAAAGTGGGACAATAACTAGGACGGACCCTAGCCCGTCCTAGCTACCTATAGAGGAGCAGTTGTAGTTAACCTCCCAGACCATATCTACGTTAATAAGTCTTTCTATACTTTAAAAGTCCGCCTTTGGTTCCCTAAAGAGATCTCTAGTTAAGCATATATTAACAAAGAGGAACGTTATAATATTACAGGAAGAATAGCCAAAAGAGATAATAATGGCAACATCACGGACAAGTAGGAATTTAAAAAGATTCTTAATATATATAATAAATAAATAGACGAGCATAGCCTAATATATTATATTAAGTGGAAGTATTATAACAAAGAAACCTAGGAACCTAAAAAGTCCCTAAAAGGGTGCGAGCGCGCACTATATAAGTTCTATAAACAACACCCTAAGAAGCCCAGACCCCCAGACTGGGCACAAGATAAGGAAAAGTTACGCCAAGGTTATAGCCGACCACAATATTAATTTATAGTGGTTAAAATGTTATGGAACTTTAATCACCGGTTAAAGTTATCTAATTGGCCAGATTCTTACCAAGAAACGCCACAAAACGCCACACAGATCAATTCCGGTGGCGGTATAGAGTTCTGCCGACTTTATTCACTAAACTAACCAATTAGGATTTTCTATCCCCAGGATAGAAAATCGCCATTAGCTTAGCTAAGGGCAGTAAGCGGAACTAACATCTTCGCAACAAAAACCAGCCCCCGCGTATTACCTGTTTTTAGAGTTATTTATTCGGTTTGGGGACCAAACCTTCTGGGGGAGGGGAGTACTGTCACAGCACTGACCTGTTGTACACTGTCTCGTACTGTTTCCTACTGTTGGCTGGCCCACCATTAGCGCCTTGGCGGGCTGGCCCTACTATTTGTGTACAATACCCCCTTTCCATCTTCTTCTCCTC
>Ga0307507_10008363_pt1 | contig 14361 bp, 1 predicted proteins | sample 7_EM_MG_FD_207223 | JGI IMG/M metagenome (GOLD analysis project Ga0307507, IMG submission 207223) | Populus trichocarpa ectomycorrhiza microbial communities from riparian zone in the Pacific Northwest, United States - 7_EM | ecosystem: Host-associated > Plants > Roots > Unclassified | place... | reverse complement strand
GTAAAAAAGTAGTAAAAATAGTAGTAAGTAGTAAAAAGTAAAAGTAAGTAAGTTAATAAAAATAGAGTAAAAAAGTAGTAAAAGATATAAAAAAGTAAAAAAGTAAAAAGGGTAGTAAAAGGGTAGTAAAAATAGTAAAAAAGTAGTAAAAGGTAGTAAGTAGTAAAAGGTAGTAAGTAGTAAAAGAAGTAGAGGAGTAGTAAAAGAAATAAAAAAGAAGTAAAAAGGTAGTAAAAAAAGTAGTAAAGAAGTAGTAAAAAGGGAAGTAGTAGGGGAAAGTAGTAAAAGAAGTAGAAAAGTAGTAGAAAAGATAAAAAAAGGTAAAAGAGTAGTAAAGAAGGTAAAGAGGTAGTAAAAAAAGGGAAGAAAAAGGAGTAAGGATAGGGGGGTAGGGTTATAGGTATTAAGGTATTAGGATTAAGTAGATATAGTAGGGACTTAGCGAAAATTTAAGTAAGGAATACTAAAAATTATACTACTAATACTACTAATATAGCGATAAAATAGTATAAATAAATGATAATTAGTAAATAAAAGGTAATACTAATAAGAATAATAAATTTTATAAGCTTTAAAATGCAATTAAGCTGTTATTTTAGGTTGAGTTTTTATAGGTATTGATATAGTTAAGTAGTCTAGGCAGGCTTGGCAGAAAAAACCTTAGTTTAGTTAATAAGTATAGTAGCTTAGCAGAAATAACCTAAATATAGTATAGCACTATAAGACTCCCCTAAAACCGCGAAACTATAATAACTTTATAAATATATAATCTTTTAAGGAGCGTCTAATAAACCTACTTTCTTTTATAATACTACTTAAATCCTTAGCCCTTAGCATGCCTTCTATAGGGAAAAAAGGCGGCTAGCTAGCAAAATATTATACTAAGGAGGAATATAAGTTAGCTAAGAGGGTAAACAATTAAAGGCGCTACTAGAGTTAGTGCTAGCAAGCCTAGTAAACCCTATAATAGCAATAACTAACTTTAGGTGGACTTTAAATTTAATTTAACCCTCTTTCTATTCTCTAGTAAGCTAGACCTAAAGAGAATAGGCTAACTATAGTGCCTAACTAGTAGATTATAGCGGCTGACTAGTAGATTATGGCGGCCAACTAGGGAATCCTAGCGGAAGGCTTTAGTAACCCTTATAAAGAGAAGTAAAAACAATATCTATAGGTAATTATATAGTTGCGCTTTTTATTAGCTATTAAATTCTAACCTATAAATAGGTAGGCTGGCGAGGCCCTTTACTAATTATTTTAATCTTAATAGTTCCCGGTTTCTATTCTTTTATTATAGCTATTTATATCGCAAGCCTAGACTAATATTAGATTTGCGGAGCTATTATAGCCTAATATACTCCCTGCTACTAAAGATATATATATAGATAAGCTAATACTACCAAATATTAGATCCTTAAGCACCTATATTAAAGTCTTAATACCACTACTACTACTAAACCAATCTACCTAGATGTAACGTTAGAGCTAGTTATATTTGGCAATTGTATATAAAACCCCTCTAATACCTAATAATGCCGCTGTACTAGTAGAGGAGGACAATAAGGTAACGGATATAGATAGAGTAGTATAATAGCAGCTAATAGCGTTAACTTACTCTTTATCTTTAGTCTATAAATTTTCTTAGTTGCAACTAGCCGAAAGCGCAGAGCTTGCCCTATTATTAGAGGAGGAAGATAGCGCTAAGGACTAGGTTAGAGAAATAGGCAATATAAGTAGAATAGTAGAGGTGTTAATAAGTGGAAGCTAGTATAGAGCCTTTAATAATAATAGTGACGATAATAACAACGGCAGCGATAGCGATAATAGCGATAGTATATGGCCTGTATTGCTATTAACCGACAATTTCTTATACTCTAAGTCTGTGTATAGGTTAGGTAGTAAAGTTAGATTAATATAGCTATCTAATAATATAGATAGCAATATAGATAATACTAGTAATAGTAATAATAGACCTAAGAATTAGTAAGTAAGGTAGGTGGACTTTAGCGAGTATACGGCTAACGATAAAGATAATAGGGTTGACTAAGAGCAGTATACTAGGGCTACTACCGGCCGACTAAAGATGGCGTAGAATAAAAGGTATACGTATAGTATATAAGTGTAAAGAATTATAATAGGGACTTTACTAACTTTATAGATAAGCCTCCATATGTAGTAAATAAGAGTGGGTACTCTTTAGCACAGATAACTTAATTCTGGTAATAGTAGGTGTTGCTATTTATCCCTAGTAGTATAACTAACTACCCTTTAGATCTACTTAAGATCGCTTTAAGGAATAAGAACGCTAACAACTACTATTATATTTTATAGCAGGCACTACTAGCTAGAGGTAATGAGAACCTACTAAAGCTTAGCTTTCTTAAGTTGGAAAACTGGTTTAAAGATATAGAAATCTAGATCGGCTAATAATAGGATATTAATAGCTTTATTATTTAAGCAACTACGCTAGCCGTATACTAAGGCGGGTTTAACTTAGTATATAAACCCCTATACCTTTAGCGTATTATGTAGAACCTAAAGATTTAGATCTAAGGCTACTAAATATATAAGCTAAAACAGCTTCGATTAGGCTAGGGGCTAGCAGCTAGTGGATTTAGCTATAAGTACCACGTATTCTTCCCATATATAGTTATTAAGGAGTTTGGTAGAATATATCTCTATAATAGAGAATAGGCTACTTAGGTTAATAATATTATCCTCCTAGCTCTAAAGAAAAGCTGTATACCTAATATATATTAGTATTATCCCTATAGCTTTATAGATACAGATTATAAGGCTAAAGTTAAGAAAAAGTGTTTTATAATAGGAACCAGTTAGGCTATAGACGTTAGATATATAATACTAGAGTTATACCTAGATAGATTCTAGGTTAAGGTATAGCGCCTCTCCTATAAATATACTAGTAATAATAATAGATATGTACTATGTAATACTTTCTATAATCTGTTTCTAGTAATATCTAAATATAGCCTTAAGTTGGCTACTAAACGCGATACGTTTTAGTAAGCTTAAAATGACTTTCTTAGCTATATTAACCTATATTTCAATTTTAACGCGGACTAAATACCTAATAAGAATTGCTAGCTTAATCTTAGCATAAAGGACACCCTAGTCCCCACTAGTGACGTTAATAGAGGTGTTACGCTCCTCTGTAAGTCACACTGCTTAAATAGCTAGGTAAAGGGATTTACCTATCCTAACTACAACATCCATTTGGTTTAGATACGCCACTACTACTAGGCACTAACTAGAGACTCTAGCAGCGCTAATATAAAGCTATAACTGACTAATAGCTTGTAAAGGATGGGCGGCATTGTATATAATAAGGCGTATAACGTTAATAAAGAACTATTTACTATACTATTTAAGGGCTACAACCCGTTCTAGAACGCGCAGTTTAAGGCGCTTAAGTATTTACAGGATTTGCTAAAGCAATAGTATTTAGTTAATAGTATAAAAGGCTAGCGTCTAGATGTAAGTAAGAGACGGCAGCTACTTATAGTATATAAAAGGACAAAATGGCGACTCTCCTCTATACTAAGAAGGTCCTTAGATAAAAGCTTTAGGGTTAAGCAGGAGTACTAAATAATAATAAGGTTACTTAGAGAACTAGATAATATAGAAGGACTTAAGGGGGATATTAGCGCTGCGGAGTTATATAAATCGCGTGTAGGCAATGATAAAAACAAAGCTAATAGGACTAGTAGGTATATGCCATACTAGGTTCTAGCTATAAAGGAGGTAAATAGGTTTACAGCTATAGAGTTAAACTGGTAGCTTCTCTACCTTAAGGTGCTTATTAAAAGAGTTAATATAGGATATAACGGTTAACTAGCAGCCTTATAGGAGGAACAGCTTATTAACAGCATAATAGTATTTACGTTAGTGCGCGTCTTCTGTATAAGCACTAGCACAGACCTATTACTACATCTATTAATATGGCGAAGGGAATGGTGGTCCAAGGTTTAGCGGCCTAGAAATAGGGAGGCAAGCAATAATAATATAGAAGAAGGCAGTGGTAGCCCTACTTAAGGTGGAGCTAAGCGGTTAGGTCTAGACCTCCAGACATATATATAGGAGAATAGAATAGTATAGTTCCTAGTTAAGGAAATCCATTAGAATATAAGGCTAATATTTATGTCTTAGGCTATTAAACGTTTAGCGGTAGCAGCTAACGCATTTTAGAAGTCCTTCTATAAGAACTTAAATATCTAAAGGAGTATCTTATATAAGGACGCAATATTTTAGTTATTTAGGGACTACCTACGCATATTAGAATAGGGGGGGATTAAGGTTAGAGTATAGTTATTAGTCTAAAGCTATATTTAAGAAGTGATTAGGCTCCTAGCCTTATATTAGACGGATAGGCCGAAAAACCTAAAGTAGTGGCTTAAAGAATTTATAGCTAGGGTAAAATTTAATAATAATAAGGCATTAGGGCTTTAGGGCCTCTTATAGGTTATAGTAGCGGACTTAATTAATGGCGCTCTATAAGTGGTAAAGGTATAGTAGAGTAAAGCTAGCAGAGAGATAAGTAACGGGACAGCGCATTTCGCATAGTATAATATAGGGCTATAGATAGACAAGGTCTTTACTCTATTTATATAGAATAATAAGCAAACGGACATACTAAAGAAACGTAGGTAGCATAATATAGGATTTTAAGTGCTTACGCGGCAGTTACACTCTATTATAGTAGAAGAAGTAGGAGAATTGGTAGGGTGTAGGTTCCTTAGTTTTATTAAGGGTTACATAGGGTAGTGTCTATAGGCGATCCCTTAATATAACCATAATAAACTATTTATTATATATAAGGCGTCCAAGCACTATTCCTAGGAGGTATAAGAGGAAATAGGCGCTTTTAACCTATTAGAGCAAACAAACTGGTTAGTTCCGCAGATATTAAATAAATACAATATCGATTTCTAGGCTATTAAGAGGCACTATAAGCGGGATAACTACTGTCTAACTAAGATAGAGCAGAAGGCGGCGTAATGTAGACTAAGAAGAGGTCTCTATATATTAAAGCTTATGGTATATAGCAGTAGTGATAAATAGGATTATATTCCTAAAGACCATTCCTATTATTTTGGCGGACAACCGGAGCTTTATTAGGTAAGCGAGTTTATTAAAGATCTAAATAAGTATATTATAAAGCAAGAGGCTAAGTTTAAAGAGGATAAGTCCAGGGAAAATGCGTTATAGATTAAATACTAAGTAGATTAGGCTAAGTAATATAGTAAGATAATAGATTTAGGGGGTTTCTAAATATAATAGCGTAATTAAAAAGCAGCGGAGCCAATTAATTATAGAGTAGAGGTATTTATACAAGTTCCCTTAACCTATAAGGGCGAGCAGAGGGGAAGGCCTATACGTAAATACCAAAATTGGAATAATGCGTATATCTATATAGAACTCAGCCATTAAATACACTACTACTTATAAAATACCGTTCTATTAATTTAATTGGTAGGTTTGACCATATATATCTATAACTTATTAAATAGGTAAGGAAGAAATATCCTTAATAGCTTATATAGGATAACGCTTAAATAGCTAGAGTATGTTAGAAAGATCTATATCCTATAGTTAATCATTACTTATATTTTTAATAGGAAGACAGGTATAAGGTAGCTAGCGGCCCGTTAATATATTTTATATAAAGTGCTCTATTAGTCGACCAAACTTAATGGCGTTTAGGTAAAAGTGCTTAATAAGCTTAAGAAATACCTTAAATACGCCTAATAAAAGGCGCTCTATAAAAGAATAAGGTATTTTAGATATAGGAATAAAAGTAAGAATACTAGAACTAAGTATCTCCTATATATAATACTATTAGTAGCCCTTTATAAGAGACTTTATAAAGTAGCGCTATTACTTACTAGATAGAGCGGAGGAGTTAGCTAGTAATAAATAAGGTATATCTATAGATAGGTAGAGTACTTTAAAGAGCTAGTGTTTAACTAAAGATGTATTACTAATACCTCTACCCTATAGGCTTAACTATATACGATCTAGAAGTGCTTCTATATTTTAATAACAATAGTAGAGGTATATAAGATAATAGTAATAAAGAATATCTTAAAGTATTTTAGTTGCTTTAATAGTGGTAAGGTTAAAGAAAGCCTTTTAAAAGCCTAATAGGGCGGCGTTTATATTCTAGCTACTAGAGGTAAAAGTAACTAAGAACTATAATAAGGATTAGGGAAGATATAAGGATAATTAAAGAGAAGTCTAGCGGTTTAAATCTATAGTACTATTTTTTCGCTAATAGGTAAATATAGCCTTTATGTTCTTAATAGCTTCCCTATTACTAATAGCGTTTACCCTATAGACTAAGGTGGACGCCTCCTGTCTACCTATTTCTATATAGTTAGGCTGTTTGGCTAGCTAGGTAAGTTTTATTCCATTCTCTTATATATATATATTCTATATATTATCCTCTTTCTTAGTTATAAATACCTCCTTAAGCTTATTTTCCAACCTTCTACACCTATTTCTTTCTTTACGCCTATTTATATTACTAATAGTTGTAATATACTCTAGCTCTAGTATAGGGGTGTAATTCTAAGTACGCTTAGCAGGCGGTAGAGATAGAGAAGTATTAGATATAGGCCTTTTACCCCTATAATAGGCACTCTTATCGCTTATATCCTGTGTGCTATCTAGACTATTTTCTATAATACTAGCAGTAGACCAGAACTCTGCTAGGCTGCTATAACTATTATTATTCTCGCTTCGCGGTTAAGAGTCCGGATTAGCGTTATCTATATAGACTAGTTTAAGTTTGGATTTAAGTTATAAAAGTACTTTAGGCCTATAGAACTAGCGGATTTATTATAATATATCTTCCGGTAACTTAGCAATAAAGAATAATAGGCTAGGGTTAGTACTATCGCGTACCTATACTATAGGGGTGTTAGTACCAATAAATAAAGCAGGAAGTAAGCATAGAAGGAAAGTTTATATCTCTTAAGGGGTTACGCCTAAGGCTAGAATTAATGCAACTATAGTAGTAAGGTAGCTGAAACTGGTGTTAATAATATAAAGGTAGGAAATCGCGTAATGGAATCGCATAAAGACAAGCTATTAACTAATAATAAGCTTTAGCTAGGTGCTTTAATTCCCCCTAAAAACAGAAATTAAAATAGCATTATATAGGGTAGAAATATTAACAATTGCAATAATTATCACTATAAGATAATATAAAACTATAATATAGCTCTTTAATAATTAACGTGGCATTTCCATCTAAACGCCCTACTAGGAGGTTATACTACTAGTTTATATAACCTCTCTAGCTATTTTCTTAATATACTAATCTTTTATATCTAGTAAAGTTTAAAGCTTGACTAGGCGCTTCTTGTCGCCGACTAGTAAGGCTACTGCAAGTTTATCCTTTCTTTATAATAAAATATCCGCTATATCTTCCATATATTTAGTAAATTTATCTATAGTAAGTGAATTTAGAAGTATATTGCGGCTAGTAATATTATCTCTGTATTTATAGAGCTAAGGAAGAAGCTACTCCTAAGTAAAGAGGACAAGCTAATTAATAGTATTAACGGCTAAGTCCTTCCGTCTACGGTTAACCAGTAGGATGCTACCCTTGACTTTTTTCTACTATTTTAGGCAGTGGCCCTAGTCCTAGCTGTTAGGTTCTAGGTGCAGATAGAGTATATTATAAATAGGGTTATTAAAGTGATTAGGTAAAGCGAGGTTAGACTTCTAGAAGGGATTAAAGGAATAGGTATCTGTATATAGTTCTAGGGCAGTAAATCCTAGGTGCTTAGTAATAAAAGAGGGATTATTAGCTTTGGAAAAGAGAGAATAGCGGTATAGGATATTAATAGGCTTAAATAATAGCTAGTTATATAGGTAACAATCCCTATAGGCGTTAATATAGACACCTTTAAGTTTAGCGGTCTTGATAGGTAAGACGATATTACAGGCGAAGTAGGTATTGGCACTAATACTATTAGTAGCGCTACTAATACCATTATGAAACTAGGATATATAGTTAATAACATCGCGGTAATCAACTAAGGAAATATATTAGTAGTAGGGAGGGTTAGGGCTAGGGCTAGCCTTAACTATAGCTAGGAAGGGTCTATACTAGAAACACTAATAGGCGCTACCAACAATAGCAATACTTTGATTAGATAGGAGGGATTAAAAGATATTACAGCCAGTTAACTTAATAACATAGTTATTAAGGATGGAGGTATAAAGAGCGTTACCATAGATTATATTAAGGCTTATACCAACAACATCAGTCTTAGAAGGGGAAATATTAAGGTGGCCTTATAGGATAGGTTTATCGTAGCCATCTATATCTAGGTAGGAAGGGATAATTTTAACCTATATAAGGCGAGGTTTAGAGCTAAGGAGTATAGGGAAGAGTATAGCTTATTAGTAATTTTTAGATGAAGGTTCTTAAAATTTTTTAAAGGGTTTATAAAGGTGTTTGTGGATAGACTAGTTAGACTACTAGCACTCTATAGAGTAGTAAGCGGTAGAATAGCAGTAGGAGCATTATTTAGCGTTAGTAGCGTTATAGATAGTATAGCAGTTAATAGAGTTTAGCATTTTTAAAGTAGAAAGAAGTAAGGGGGAATTAAAATAAAAAGTAAAATTAAAAAGCAAGAGTAGGGATACTTAGTATTTAAAAGAGGAAAGAAAGAGAATTAAAAGTATATTCTAGTAGAATTAAAGAGGCTGGGTTAAAAAGAAGGCTAGAAAATAAGTAACTTAATTAGCTTATATATGGACTCAATTATAATATAGGCGTTATAATAGAAGATATTATTAATTAAAGATAGATATTCTAGTATATCCTTAATTTATTTAAACTCTAGATTAAATCTAAAGGCTTTAGACTGTATACGTCTATATAACCTATAAAGCCATAGACGTGTATTAAATTGGGAAGGAACGCGTTCTTTCTACTAGACTTTTAGTTTAGATTTAAAAGCATTAGATTATAACTAAATAAACCCCTATAGCTCCTACCTTTCCCTCTAAACACCACTCTATATACGTGTATAAAATAGAATTTCCTCTAAAATTACTAGACCTTTTTATAATAAGCTATATCCTGGACCTCTTAGATAAGCTACTTATTATAATATATTAATATATGCTCTATCTAGCGTAGGGCCTTTCCTTTACAGGTAAACCTTTATTTAGGGTTAGGAAATATAACGTTTAATATAAAGACCAAAAGAGTATTATAGCGGGGTTATTCTTTACAAATTATTAATTATTAGGCATAGCTATACCTATTATATATAGAGAGAATATATTCCGCTTTAGCACAGAGCTTAGGGCAATTATAGAATTCTTTAGATCTCTTTTACTGGAGAACCTTAAATAGATTAAAAGGATCTATCTACTAAACCGGCTCTAACCGCATATAGAAGAAAGTATAGATATTCCCTTACTTTCCTCTACTACGACGTTTTTGGGCTAGAGGATATCTCTAAACAGCTTTAGTATTGCAGTTCCTTAGTATATAAAGATAGAGATAGATAGAAGCAGCTTATATCCTTACTTAAACTATAGGCAGCTATTATCTACAGCGCTTAATATACTTCAAGATGGTTATTTAAAAGAGATTTGGTTTATATAGAAAAAGGCAATTAACCTATATCCGTAGGAAGGGGAAGCAAGTGTGTTTAAAGATAATATTGTTAAAGACTTTATGGAATATATTCTTTTAGATAAAGAGATATATTTAGAGCTATAAAAGCGTTAAAGACGGTGTATTAAATGGAAATGCGGTGTTCTAACTAGGTTATATAATAAGAAACAGTTGGAAAAGAGATAGGTTGCATATAGGGATATACTTATAGGTATTAAAAGCATATAAGAGAGTATAGGAGTAATAGTAGAATATAAGAGCAGTTACCTAAAGAGTAAAAGGTCAATAGTAGTAATTAAGGGTTAGAAGAAGAGGGAAAGCTAGAAAAGAAAAAACTATAATATATAATAGGGGATTAATATACGCACCTATAGGTAGATATATAGATTTACTACTACTAGACTAAGAATAGCTATCTAGCAATTAGTCTACATTAGGCTATAAATCTATAAAATTATAGTATATAGCCTTTTAAAGTTATATAAGACATTAATATTAAGAATAGTAGATTGGTTTATTTAAGTTAAGTTAGTAAATAGCCTAATAAATATTAAAATTAAGAAAGAAAAAAGAAATAGAGAGAAAAGAGATTGTTTACCTTTAATAGAGATAGGTTAAAATAGATAGAAAGAAGGAAATAGAAGGAAAAAGAGAGAAGAAAGAAGAGAAGGTATAACAGTATATTACCTAGTTAAGAGTTCGCTTAAGACTTCTTTTATTAACTCTCCTATAACTATAAGCCGTATATTTGGCTTAATAAAGATCTATACCTATATATCTTATTATATTTAAAGGTGTATTCGCAAGTCTAAGGAGCAAATATATTAATAACTAATATATATTCTAATACTAAACTTAGATAAAGATATATAGACTAATCTAAAAGCCAGTTATTTAACCTTCTTACTTTTTCTCCTTATAGTGTTAAGCGCGTCTCTTAACCCAGTCTTACTAAGCTATTACCACTACTAGTAACTTAGTCGATTATATAGTTCCTATTATATATACTACTAGCGTTTATAAATAGAATAGGGATAGCTACTAGAAAGCAGCCAATAGTAGTAAGAACTTTAGAAAAAGGCAACTCCTAATTAATAGATAATAGAGAGTAAAAGAATAGAAAAAAATTGCAAATAGGATAGGGATAAGCGTTAGGATTTTTTATAGAATTTTCTATTATTTTCTTACTAGTTAGTAGTTGCTAGTAACTTAGTATTTTACTAGGGAGCTATAAACGGCTAGTCTTAATAAAATGCTTAATATTAATAGGCAAACCATTTTAACTTAAAACAATTTAAAAAAGGACCGTATAGGATAAAGACTAGAGGATAGAACGATTTAAAAATCCAATTAAATTATTTTAACTAAGAATTAATATAAACTATTGGTTTAAAGGTCTAAAAGACCATAACTAACTACGCCGGATTGATTGCCGCCATTGCTATTAGGATACAACTGCTGCGTTATACATTTATAGGTAGGTTAGGTGGTTAGAGAAAGAGAAAAAGTAGTATTTATTAGTTTAAGGGGGTATTAATTAAGTCGTTAATATTAAATTGGATTATATAGCCGGTTAAGTTTAGGGTATAGGTTAAGGGTAGAATTAAGAAGGATAGTTTAGAATAGATTAATCGGAGTAATATTAAACTAGTAATAAGATAAATAGGGAAGAAAATTAAGTAGGGAGAATTAGAGAGTAATTATTAGAATATTAGTTATGTAATATAGTTATAAGACTATAAAGTAAGGCTAGTTAACCTAACCTTAAAGCAACCCCTTACTTTTAAATAATTAATTATCTAATAATTAATAACGCATATATATTATATAGTGATATTTATACCCGTTAATTAAAGCATATATACTAACAGTAATAGAATATACTGGATATTTTGCAAATTTTTAGAGTATAGAGAAGGTAGATTTTATATAGTTAATTTTAGTAAAAAGGAGTAATAGGAGTAGTAATAATAATAAAAGTAAGAGTAGTAGTAATAGATATAATAGTAGTAGTAGTAGAAGTAGTAGAAGTAGAAGTAATAGTAGTAATAATATAGGTAATAGGGTTATAACGGTCGGTATAGTTATAATAGTAGGGCACCGCCTTCCTAATTAGGCTTAACGTAGGTAATAGGGTTATAACGGTTTAGAATATTAAAATTCTACTAAATGCCCAATTACAGGTAAAATACTAGTATAAAGTATCGCAGAATATTGTAATATTAATAGATAGCATAAAGCCTTATATTTATATAAAAGAGGCTCTATATTAATATTTTATAGTATTTTAGGTGCTAATTCCTCTTTAATACCCTATATTATCTATTTTAGAATTGTTCTTATTTAATACTTTATCGCTGCTTAATCTATCTAGCCCTTCCTCCTCCTTATCCTCTTCCTATATAGACTATGTGGCTTATTAAGAATCCTTCTTTAAGGCCTTTATAGTGTCTTATAGAGCCTTAGAGCAAGCTATAGCCTCTATAGCTATAGTAGAGGAGTTCTCCTATTACTTCTATAGTGTTGCTAGGTCTTCTACTATTAATTAAGCCTTCTTTACTACTTTAGTAGCCGCTATATAAGCTTCTAGCGTCCTCTTTTTAATAGCGGCCTTAGTTATAAATATTAACGCTATCTATGCCTTTTTTAAGCTTCTTTCTATATCTCTTAGCTTCCTTTTATATTGATCTATAACCCCTTTAGCCATTTTTATAATAGCATAAGCCTCCTTTCTTTTTTAAACTTATGCCTGCGCAACTATAGCTATATCCCTTTTACTTTTTCTAAGGCGCTCTCTAGTATCTTTAGCCTACTATTTAGTCTCTACCACTGTTACTTTAGTAGCAATAAGTACTTTAGCTAATTTAGTAGTAAAAACTAATTAAATAGAAAGTACTATCTACTTCTTTTTTTTTTTAGCTTTTCTTTCTGCTGCGCTATTACAAAGCTTAATATTTTCTTATTATAGTATTTTTATACCTTCCTCTAATAAATCTATGTGGCTTATAAGCTTTATAATAACTATATTAACTACTTTAGGTAAGGTATCTAGGTAATAAATTATATAGCTATACTAAGCTTAATTAGAGTGACTTTTAGGAGTCTTTAGATATAGAGGTAATAATAAAATCGTTAATTTATCTAAAAGGGGTATAGTTAGCCGCGTAGATAAAGGTCCTTTTATAAGGCGTTAAAGAACCTAACTAGGGTTAAAAGGAAGAAGCCCTGCCGCCTTAAAGGCGCTATTAATCAATTTAGGGGTATATATATAGGGTTAAATCTTACCTAGAATTCTTAGGAAGTAGTCCCTATTAATACCCATAATACCGCGAGCTATATATTTATCAACTTTAGCTAAATAAAGGCACTTAAGTATTAAAAAGATAACAAGATCTAGAGGCTATAGGAAGTAGGTTAAATAAGGTAAAAGATAAATAGGTATAATCTTATAGTTCCAGCAGAACTCTATAAAGTTGATATTAGTGTAAGAAGTATATCTGTTTATAATAAGCAATTAATATCTATAGTGTTTAATATTTAGACTATTAGTTTTAAAGGCCTCCTATACTTCTATTTATTAGGTATATCGTTTAAAATATTTAAGCTACTTAAGGCCTATTTCCTTATTTAACTAGCCATTCTCTGTTATTTTAATTAAATAGTCTCCTATAGCTTCCTTTATAGTTTCCTATAGAGAATCTGTATGCTGCCGTCCTTTAAAAATAATAAATAGTAGAATTATTTATCTATATATACTAATTGCGTCCACCTAGGTAACCTATTCTCTATTACTGTTAACCGTCTTAAAATTGATAATTCTTCCTTTTAAAATAACTACTTTAGCGCTATAAGCTAAACCTATTACGAAGCCTATTTTATCTATATTCCATATATCAAATTCGTTAATATTATATATAGTAATGACGTTATGGTAGTTAGAAAAGAACCTCTTAATATAGCTAAAGTTATTATTAGCAAAAGCTCGTTCTTAATTAATTAAATATATATAGTAGCAACAAAGCTCTTTCTGCTGTTTTAGGAAATTATACACCCACTTCTTACCTAAAGGTTCGATTTAAAGGTATTAAGGAAGGTTAGTATACTTCTATTTAAGCACTATTATTGCAATTATTTAAAGAGTGTGCTAGCGATATAGAAACCTGGCGTTGGTAAGATATATATAGTGCTTAGTAATTATATATTTGCTAAAAACAGTAATGCGATTCTAGTTAGTATAGGCGATTTTATAAGGCTATTATTTTCTATTAAGGTGATATTAAAATGTCTATAGATCTACCCTATAGGCTTTTATATAGACTTCCTAGCTGTTATAGAGGCCAGAATGCTAGGTAGTAGTAGTAATTTATATAGTCTTATTACAATTAGAGTGTAGAGGCCAGTAAGGCATTATAGTGTTAATAAGAATATTTTTAATTATAATATAAGCATTTAAAAGTTCCTCTATTTTAATTTTCCTATTTTAATTTTAGAATTGGCAATATACTTAATTAGGTAGGTAGTAGGCCTATTTAAGTAGGCGGTAGGGCCCTATTATTATAACTATGCTAATTATTATAACCCTATTACCTACATTAGTTTTTTTTTAAGTAAAAAAGGTAGTTTTTTAGTTTAGTAATAGTTTTAATAATTTAAAAAGTTAGTAGTAGTTTTTTAGGTAGAAAAGTAGTAAAGAAATA
>Ga0307507_10008362_pt1 | contig 14363 bp, 4 predicted proteins | sample 7_EM_MG_FD_207223 | JGI IMG/M metagenome (GOLD analysis project Ga0307507, IMG submission 207223) | Populus trichocarpa ectomycorrhiza microbial communities from riparian zone in the Pacific Northwest, United States - 7_EM | ecosystem: Host-associated > Plants > Roots > Unclassified | place... | reverse complement strand
GAGACGGATCACGGGGTTTTCTCAAATAGAGTTTTCTCCCCACATGTATATAAGGAGTAGTCCGCGTGGGCCCAACAGGGATCCGAATCGGACGTTAAGCAATGAATAATAATAATAATAATAATAACCTATATATAGTAGAGGCCTTCTTAAAGCGGAGTTCTAGAGAAAACCCTTCTTTAACATTTAATAAAACCCTAGAAATAGTAAAGATTATAATTATAATTACATATTACCCTTCTACGGCTCCGTCACTAACATATAAACGCTACTTCAATCTCTAGCTATAGTAACAACTAGTAAGCCTAGCCTCGGCAAATACCTCTTTCTCCAACTAATTATAATAAGGAAAACCCTTAATTAGAAACATTTGTAAGGGTTTTAATTAATATACTTATTAAAGGGCTAGGCGCAAATGCAGTAAACACCAAATTTAGCATTTAGAGACATGCGCTCCAATTAGCCTACTATAACTCATTTAGATCCTTAATACTATCCGCCCATTTAAGAAATTCCTAAATTTGGTTTTTTTTACTCTTGGTCCCAATAATTATAACTAGCTTTTTAAGGGCAGACACAAACGTCCGAATAATTGACATTGCTATATAAAGTGCCAATAGCTGGTTAAGTAAAAAATCTTTTAGGGTATAAGCTGGAGTAGAGGTCTGCTACAATACGCTAAGTAAGAATTTCAAAGCGTAAAACATTACATAAGGGCGGTCAAGTGTCAAATGTATATCTATCTAAGCTATATAATACAAAATAAGCAATCCTTATATACTATAACTAGAGGTTATTAGTCTAGAGGTGGAGCGGATAGAATCCTTCTAAGAGTTTAAGGCGAATCTGAGCTAAGAGCCGTATTGGCCATTAAGCCTACCTTTGCTAAAAAGGCTAGCCATTAAAATTATATAGCCAAAATACTATGTGGCAATAGGTTTACCATTAAATAAGTCCTATAAACCCCCCCAGAATGATATAGGATAGAGGTCAAAGGAGGGCAATCCGCGTTCCTCTATAAACTCCGAACTGTTTATTATAAGCTAGAGTTTATTATTAGGAAGCGGTAGTCCCTATAGATATAAGTGATCGTAATATATAATAGCGGAATAATTAAATATAATAGCGTTAACGGAGTCAAATATAAAGGCCCTAAAGATTAGCCAAGTAGCTAATTCTTTTATAATCCATTGGTTCCATTACTTATCTAAATTATTACTTTTAAAAGTGGGTATCATATCTATGGCCTTGATCGCTATCTCGATAACCTGGTTTAGCACTAGATAAGCAGTAAAACGCTGTTAGAATGCGTAGATTAAGTACCTCTTTTTAAAAATTTCCAAATAGAGGAGTATTAAGGCTACTTATAGGTCTATAGCTTGTTCAGGAACGTCATCTAGTTTCTTTCTTAGGTCTTTAGCTAGAAATTCCGCGAATAAACGGCGACCATAAGTAATATCTGGCGGAAAGCTTTCCAAACAGCAAAATGCACCTATTATCCTTATAGCGAGTTATAGTAGGTATGGGCATATGGCTAGGTTAAAGCTATATTTATATAAAATTAGTACCTAAGATTGGAAGTAATTCTAGTATAAGATGTCGTATTTAGCTATTATTTGCGGACTATATATTAAGAGGAACGGAAAAGGCAGAAGACTTACTATCTCTTTAATTGGGTACGGAACTCTTATATTAGGCCGTGCATTATATATACCTATAGTTATACTACTTTATAAACCAATACTTATATTATTATACGGTGTTTTCTATACTAGGGCTTTAATAGATAGTACTAGTGTTGGGAATGAGGCAAGCGGTCGTTACGTAACGCCGCGGCACTAGCGTGGCGAGGAGTCTTAAGCTCCTCGCCCTTCCTTATTCCAAACATATTAAGCTTTTAACCAACATCACTGTAACCTACTCGAGTAGTTGCTATTGGTGAGTCACCCTATATAACCAACACTGATTAGTGGTTGAATACACAGTCAACCACAGAGCAGCTAGGTTTTTGAACAGAAGAGACAGTCTCGTGCAGGGGTGCCATATGCGCTTATATGGAATGGATCCCGGCGATACTGTGCTACCTTAGACTTGCGGAAAACTAGTAATAGAAGTGTCACTGAGTACTAGGAGATACCAAGTTGCGTCTATTATGCAGAACAACCGCGTTTACGAAGATTTGGTTAAGTACTTTAGGTTAGAAGTGTTACTAAACCTAGGGTCTTAAGTTAACGTCCGAAATGCGTTAAATAATATCTTAAATTGCCTACCTCTTAACAGCAAACCTATAAGATTCTATAAAACCGAAAACCCTACCTACCTTTAACCTATTATGGCGTTAACCTACCCAAAGAAGTACAAGGAAGACATTAACCCAAAGACATAGAATAAAGACATTGACCCTATAAACGCCGAGCAAAAGGACCTAAACGGATTCTTATTATACCACATGGTACACTACACAGACAGCGAATACAACGACACTATACTATGGTATTGCATAAAGGAGGACTTTGTTGGATGGATAAAGAAAATATAGGCTCTTGCGAACAAGCTTATTGTATAAGACTTCCGTAACTTCCTTTAGGAGAATGGAGTATTTGTCCCTATGGATAGAAGCGCTATTAGAGACAATATGTAGGAGCAAGTTATTAATGCAAAAGAAGAGCACGAATGGACTCTATAAGAGATTAAGCACTAACTACGTACTATAAAGAAGCTCAACTCACGATGGAATCCGAATAATACACTAATAGAGATACATTCAAATTCTATTACTCTAGGCACGAGTTCTTACGTTCCATATCCATTACTTCTATTGTCTTTAGCTCCCTAGGATCCACTAATTTAACCCACAACTTTAACTACTAAATAAGAGCAAGCGCAAGATCCCCTTGCTTCGCGATTTAATAACCTTCGAACTCTATTATAGCAAGATTAGGTACTATGCCGTGTTCCATTAAGATCTATATCTCTACTGCAGCCTATAAAGCAATCCCCACCTTAATCTCCAATGCAATTTCAACATAGCCTAACACCGCTTGGAGGCACCTTAAAAATGCTTACAGAGCTTACGAAGCTCTATTCGGACCAGGAAAAGAGGTTTGGCGGGAAACTGTATAATATCCTTAATTTAAAGCTGCGTATCTTCTATAACTATTGCTAGAAGGTTGGACTAGAACCTAACTAATATCATAACGCCTATTCCATTATGCTTAAGGGCCGCGCTAGTACCTTCTATTATAATCATTTGGTAGGAAAAGGATACGATTTTAACTAAATGATATATAAGATAAGATGCCACTTCAAAATAGAGGAGAATAAGCAGCAGTATATATTAGAGTAGAGAGAGACTACCTTTCTAAGGATCATTATAATAAACCCAGATGTCTCTTAACTTAATTATCTCCAAAAGCTCTTCGATTAACTTTAGATAATTTAGCATAGTTTATCTAAATTATATTAAGAGGACTTCAGCCTACGTGATTAAATTATTAGCGTATACTGAGGTGTTAAAGAATGTAACCTTGCTCTCTTTAATCCTGCAAATACTTATAAAGGAGTGTGTGCTCAATTAAGATCCTCTATTGGCACCACTCTGCGCTCTTAAGAAGTACAGCAATTTAATACCTAACCCTAACCTACTCTAATCGACCCAGCCGACTAATATAATCACAACTGGACCGACCAAACATATAGTGGCCGCGGTAGGGGATACGGTAGAGGGTACAATCAACGTTAACTATAAGGCAATTGTGGAGGTTTATTTTGGAGCGATTGTTAGAAGAAGTGCTATATTTATAAGAAGCCAAATTGCTGGTTAACTAGGCACCCCCTTAATAGACGAAAGGAGGCATATAATAAGTTTCGCCAAAGCGCATAAAACGTCGGAAACTAAGAGGTTACTATGGCCTACTTCCAAAGCTTCCTGGTTTAATATAAAGGCGAAGAAGATCTTAAGGGTGAGGTTAACAAGGCCAAACAGCTCCTTATAGATATGGAAATTAAGGACTACTCTCCCAACCAATACTTTACCGAGTATGGTAAGGTAAATGGCACATAAACCGTTGCTATCCTTAATGACCAATCTACGCTTTATTCTGTTATAAAGTCAGATATCTTTAATAAGCCAAAGGAAAGTTCCGCGTTCTCCTTTAACAATAGATACTTGGCAAATGTCTTCTATAGTATTATGCCAGATACTAGAGCCGCAGGAGTATCTATAGTAGGAGAACCTTAAGTTCGAGCTCTTTAGCAGCTTAATAGCTCTGTTTAGATCGACTAATTAATGGCAGGCCAATATACAATCCGCTTTGGCAAGGGTACTGCAATCTCTCTCGGTATAATTAAGGTCTAAACCCTATTAGGATATATTACTTTCTATATTATTCCCGCGAACACCCCGTTTCTATTCTGCATCTAAAATATGGATAAGTTAGGCGTTAAGCTAAATAACCTTGAGAATATGCTTATTTAGGGAGATAATTAGGTGCCCGTTGTACGCAAGTGGGGTCACCCTTAGTTGCTCCTTTAATAGCTAGAAAGGAGCGTTGCTTAGAGCCATTTAACTAAGTTGGAGTTATATTAACTATACCATCACTTCGGTCACCTATTAGTTTATAGATTGCTTAGGGTTCTTTAGCAAGTAGGTTATAAAGTTAAGGCTAAGACGATTAAGCATCTTATAAAGTACTGCTATTACTACTAAATAAACCAGAAGTCCCCTGGCCAATTTAAGTTCACCCTTAAAGATAACTACAACTTCAACTTCTGTATTATTATTAATATTATGTATCTTAGTGGTAAGCTAGTACTCCAAGTTGTTAACCTCTTAATCTCCTTCTAAGCCGCACGTTTCTTAAAGGATATGTTAGCTAGGAACGTATAGAATACTTTTTAATTATGCTAGATTAATGTCTACCTAGGACCCCCTAATTGAGTTATTTATAACATAGGAAGGAACTTCTTATTTTTAGAGTTTTGGCAATAGGCGAAGGTAATAGAAATTAAAGTCAAGGAAGTCCCTATTAAGGCACATAATAGTGTTAGAAAAGTAGAACGATATTACACGCCATTATAATAAGCATATAAGATTATTTCTTTGGAACTAGAGGGCGCTAGCGAAGAGCTTATCTTATAGATAGCTGTTAAGGCTGTTAATGATTCCGCTAGCCCAGATAGGCTCGTACCTATATTGCTAGTCTTTAGCGCCTACCCTTAAATAACTAACAATTCTCCACTATCCCTATCTATTACGCAACGAGCAGAGGCTATTCGCAAAGTAATGAAAGAGGTATGACGTCTCTACGCCACGCGCCAGGTCAATAACGTACTAGGAATAAGAAATAGCCCAAATACCTTAACTATGCTCGATCTGCCACTCCAATCTAAGGTACGCGTATGGCGTAAAAAGGGAGGATAGTTAGGCCCATATAAACTTATTACAATTAATAGTTAGACTTGCACTCTTTAGATGCCCTATAGACCTACTTAATTCCGCTTAACTGTTGTTAAGCCTTACTATAGAAACGACAGTTCTGAGCCTTTATAGGATACCCCAGAGGATACCCTAGAGGAGAACTACGATTAATGTACTCTAGAAGGCGACTACGATCCTAATATAATTATAGTAGATGTGCCGCAACTATGACGCGGTAGAGGTCGCCTAAAGGGATTACAAAATTGTTAACACCTTGTTAATTTCGAAGAGCAATTCGTTACTGCTATTAAGAGTAGAGACGAGTTATTAATAGCCTTTATAACAGCTAAAGAGAAGGCTAACTTTGAGCTCGCAAAACAGCTCTAAAAGGAAGGCTATATTATAACTCTAGGAGCTCCTTTCCAAGTATCTAATAAGCAGGAGATCGACGGTCTTATTATAAGAGAAGTCTTTAAATTTAAAAAGTATAACCCTACTAAGTTTAATAGAGTTCGCATCTTTAAGTTAAGAATAGTTAATAAGATTAAGGGCAAAGCTACTAATACCCCATTTAAGAAGTCGAGACTGGTTATTTAAGGTTATAATAATAACGGCAAGGAAGTAATTCTTATGTAATCCCCTATAATTTAACAAGCTAGTTAGCGAGTTATTGTTGCGCTAGCTTCCTCCTTAATAAAGAATAGAATGGCGGTTTATTTATAAAATATCACTCAGGCCTATACCTAATTAGAGACGCGCCTTTAGCGCTTAATACTGGCATACCTTCTAGAGCAAATTCGCTACCAATATCCCAAAGATACAATTATGGTTGTACTTAAGCCATTATATGGAATCGCAGAGGCAGGAACTTATTAGTGGGCTACTTATAGCAAGCACCACAAAGAGAAGCTCTTAATAACTACTTCTATATTTAATCCCTGCTTCCTTATTACAACTACAGGAACTCTATTCAGAATTATCAGTATATAAACCAATGATATAATTATCTTAGGAGACGACTAATTCTTAGCTCTTAAAGAAGATAAGCTAGTAAAGGCAAATCTTATAGCAAAGCTAAAGGAAAAGCTTAATTTAACAATACTATTACTTTTTAATGGATGCATCCTCTCCCTAAACAAGGATTCTATTGCTTTACGCCAGAAAGATTAAGGCAAGAAGATCAACGTTATTAACGTTAATTCTCTAAAGTAAGGATACGTGGAGCAACGCGCTCGCGGAGCTTATATTGCTTCTATCTATCAACCTAAGGCTTTATTTAATCTCTCTATTGCCGCTTAACACTAGGAACCAACTAAGGATAACGTCCTTGCCCTAAATAAGCGTCTTTTCTAGCAAATAAACTATCTTAATTAGGGACTACTCTATGTGCCTATTAATCTTCCTACCGCTAAGCTCTTTATATTTATTAATAGATTATTTATAAATAATAAAGATTTTAGCTCCTAGCTAGGATATAAGATTATCATCACGAACAAATCTACTGGAGAGAATGACTTTATGATCTACAGTAATCTTATCTATTAGAGCTTAACTAAGAGTAAGCGCGTTACCTGAAGCGTTCTAGCATCAGAGATATATAGAATGGTTAGCGGAGTTAATATAGCAATTGCAATTAGAACTACCCTAAAGATAATTATAGATCAACTCAAACTCCCTATTATCCCTATAATTATGTGCACTGACTTATATTCCCTTTATAAGTGTTTAGTTAAGCTTGGTACCACAAAGGAGAAGCGCCTTATAATCGATATTATGGCACTTCGGTAATCCTACGAACGGTAAGAACTCTTTAAGATCTGATAGATTAATGGCCAAGACAACCCAGTAGATGTAATAATAAAGGCAAACCTAAACAAGGCTCTAGAAATATTTGTTAACACAAACACTCTACGTGTATAGGTTAAAGGTTGGGTTAAAAGAGAGTAGGAGTATAATAATCTATAGACCCTGATTCCAACCAGCTAATCAGGATTTTCCATCCCCAGGATGGAAATTGCTATTGGCTCGCTTATAACTAGCGCCTTAGCGGCCCTAATACGATGTGCGCCCATAACTCTAAGCAAGAAAGCACCACGTGCTAAAATACAAATTTTAGGACAGCGAGACTTATATTGCAATGGCAATAGTAAGTAAGGAGGATTGATATTTATTACGCTAGCCAAGCAGTATTTGTATATAGATGGCAACCACAAAAGAAGAGTTGCTAGTGTTGGGAATAAGGCAAGCGGTTGTCACGTGATGCCGCGGCACTAGTGTAGCAAGGAGTCTTAAGCTCCTCGCCCTTCCTCATTCCAAACATATTAAGCTTTTAACCAACATCACTATAACCTACTCGAGTAGTCGTTATTGGTGAGTCACCCTGTGTGACCAACAACTAGCTATTGCTAGAAAGGAGATTAGACTTACTAAGCTAGTAGCAGTATTAGGATGTTTAGCCCCTCTCTATATAATTAACAAGTTGTTAATTATTAAGGTCTAAGAGCACTCTTTACTATCTTAGGAAGGAGTAAAATAGAGGGCTTTGGGTTTAACTGTTATAACTATTATTAGTTATTTATATAAATCCTAACGGTAATATAGGAGTGCGGACCTACTCAACTTATAATTTCTTTAACGCGCTTCATTCGTAGGCACTTATATCCCCTATATTAGCAACTAAAATACCGCTTACAATGCTCGTTTTGGTGCTTTTTAAGATAAGATAATTTTAAAAAGCTATACCCGTACCCTATACATTTATAGAGCTCCCTTAAAAATAAATTAAATAAGAGTTTAGCTAAGAGCATCTGTTTACTTACATAAATATTATCCTTTTACACGTTAGCAAATAAAGTAACCCGTCCTCTCTACAAGATATTTAGTTGTTATAATAAATAAATAACGCATCTATAGTAGGCTTGCTAAATAGAACTACAGTTAAAAGGGTAGTAAGGCGTATATAAGTACTAAAAGTGAATATTAAGGTTAGAAGATATTCATTAGGAGTTTATAAAACTAAGAGGGTGCTTTATAAGGAAGATAGAGAAAAATAGAGAAGTTAAAACTAAGGGGAAGAACCAAATTAACTTTCTAGAGAGCGCCGTAAGCGTTAAGATATTACGTCAAAGGCCAGTACGTCCATCCTTAAGGATCTCCTATAGATCCGTTAGGGGTATAGTTTTAAGAGAGTAGGACTAGCTAGAGTAGCGGAAGGCTTTATAATTACTATTTTATAGGCTGTAATCTAGGCATCTAATACGTGGTAGAGGTAGAAGGAAATGATATTAGTGTTAGTGGCTTAATTAAGATTGGATCCTTAATCGGACGTATTGATTTAAATCAAGATGGCTAGCCGGATCTAAGAGCGAGGAGCTCTCCATTATATTTAAATTTAACTCTATCTAATAGTAAGTGTAATTATAGGCTAAGCTGGTTAACCCTTCCCCTTTTTACATATATTAAGAGCAAGCTACTATTCTACTAAAACACCTAATACCCTAGTCCAATTTACGCATGCTAAACAAGCTATAATTAGTAAATATTATGGCTCTTTATAGGGAACGCAAGAACGTAGAGGCGGGCTTACGGTTAACACGCTATATTAGGAGTAGGCGATAGTATTTTCCTTATAGTTGTAACTAGGCTACAGGTATAGTAAAGAGGAGAGTCCCTTCTCGTGGTATAAGCATGGTGCCATAACAGACTAATGTAATAAAATTTGGCTGGTTTACAAGCATAAAGATTAGTTATAATTGCATACTAAAATGTGGCGCTAAACAATCTATATAGTAGATACTATAACTAATCACACTACGGGTTCCCAAAATCTAATATCCTTTATACTATGCTCTTTAATATATATATGCAACTCAAGTTTGTACATATTTAATTATTACTATAGTTAAATTAGTAGAGACACTATATAGTAGATTAGTTAACACACCTGCACTAAATCCATATTAAAACGCATGTGCTTATTTCCATTTAATAATTTATTATAGTTACCAGAATTAAGGACGTCTTGCATTAATTCTATACTCCTCTTTCGCTTATAAATGGTATAAACTACATCCAAGTTAAACGAGTAAAGATAACTGAATATATTAGAAGCAATATATATTATGTCATTAATATCTACCTAATCGTGTTTAAGAACCTTAGCTAAAATAGCTGGTAGCTAATTAGGAAATACTAATTTATATAACTATACTTATATCTACTCGACAGTAGGACCTAATAAGCCTAAATTATCAAGCTCCATAGCTAGCGCGGGGAGGCACTTTTTTAGGCCTCTGGCGATAATATAAGGACGCGTTCCCCTAACTACTAACAAGGCGGATTTCACCAACAAAGATAGTAAGCTAATAATCCGGAAAGAAAGCGAATTAATCAAGTCTAATAGGCTAGGGGAGCATGTTAAAACAGTCCTAGATTTATTATAACCGCTAGCACGCTTATAACTTAAGGTATAGGGCTATAAACGAGTTAGCTGCTGCTCTTCCTTTTTATAGGGATTTAGAATATACAGAGAAGGAGGAAGGGGGGGGTATTTAATATTGCCAGAGTCCAACTTCTACGAGATTAGCGCTATCTAGTAAATTAGAGTATTACGTGCTTACTAGGTAAGGCCTACTGTAAAAGTAAGACCTACTAGGGTCACCTAGATAGGAAACCAATATAGTAAGAGAAAATATAGTAGAAGGGAAAGCCTAGTAGGGCGTAGCCTTAAGGCGGTAAGAGTATAGATATAGGCAATAAATGCTATATAGAAAAGCCTAAGATAGAAAATAGAGCGTATAAAAGGCAAACGCGCATATATACTTAAATCGGGCGAAATCAGCCCTATATATCCGAGTCGTCCGCTTACTATACTTTTTAATTTAGACGTAGATATACCGTCTTAGAAACTCAAGTCAGTTTATAATAATAGTAAGTACCTCTTTTATTTTTTTAGAATTAAGTGCCGTAGAGGAGAAACTGTACTAGACTAAGTGTCTATTATTAAGGAGTGAAAAGCCCCTATGCTTATTTTCTTAAATAGGTATCTTAGGGATTAAACAATCGATCCGAGTATCTAGAGCGTAGGGAATCGCAAAGCGAGGTTTATATAGGTTGGGACCTTCTTATAAAAGATCGCGATTGCTAAAGGCTTGTAGGTACTATAGTGGCGTCCTATTAAAGAGAGAAATGGGGAAGTAAAGTAGTGTTCTAAGAATATATCTTGGATTAAGTTGGCGACAAATCCTAACTTGGGATTTGTCGCCAACTAAACCTAAATTAGACTTCTTCTATAAGAGATAAAGCCCCTACTAATAGAAAGCTTTCTACAAACCTCTAAGTTATATACTACTATGTTTATTCTTAACGAGTTAATTCAGTTAGAGCGCCTAAAAGTCGACCTAGGAGATCACCACGCCATCTTCTAAATAGTGGGCGCTCTATTTAAGATACCAGTCTTCCCTAGGCAAAGATTTCCAAGTTTCCGCTCTAACTTTACGCTCTATTACCAATAGGTAGACCAGATAGTCGCACTAAAGCGACTTAATAAAGCCGCTCGCATATACATGCGCAAAAACTTTCATTACGATTAGGATTTTTCACTCACATATAATCTTACGGATCCCCCGCTATCTTATTATTAAGTAACTTAATCTAATTCCCTTAGTTCGCAGCCGCGTCTATACCTTTTAAGCAATGGGGCTTAAAGCGAACTAGATAGGAGGCAACTACCCTAGCTAGGAATACTTAACCCTAGTACCGGCCCCTCTAGAAAGGGTTTCCGTAGTGCCCTTAAAACGAAAAACCATCTCTTATAAGAATTGGTATATAAAGGAAAACATTCTTAATATAGAGGAGTATAGGCGTAAACCTAAGGCCATTTATAAGGCCATTTATAAGGAGTTTAATACAATATTTTAGAAATCACTTAATATAAAAGCATTCTAAAAGCGAATAAAGAATTATAGAAACAGAATTACCAAGATTCTATAGGGCTAGTTATTTCCCCTAAATAACTTATTAGAAGCCTTAATAAAAGCTAAAAATAAGAAGCAAATCGCCGCTATAGTAAAATTAATTCAGCTTAAACTAGAGTAAAGGAATATAAATATTAGTCTAGTAGCGGCTCTTATAGGCTAAGAGGGAGAGAAAAAGATAGTAAGAGAATACGCAGAATTCCTTAACGATTGAGCAGATTATTTACTGCATAGTAGCTAAGAGTTAGTATGGTCCTGTCATTTCCTGGCCTCTTACTTATATTTTATTAATAATGCTAAAGCGGTTAGTTCTTAAAATGGCATAAATAAGAGCGACAAAGGTATTTGCTCGCTTGTTTTATCTACTCTACATCCACTAAAGAAAGAGCGTCGCTGGCCTGCTTTAGCTAAGATGGTTAATTTACTTGTTAATAAACTAATCCTGGAATCAGGCCTAAATACCCTCATTATATACTCCGCTCTTACTAGTTAGTGCTAATTTCTTCTATCTAAAAAAGAAATCGTTAACTATCTAGTAGTAGTAGGTTTTTATCTTACTTCTTTCTCTAAATAAGGAAAGCTAAGGTATAAAGAGATAGTAAATGGGGTGGCAGGGCGGTTAAAAAGCGATAGCTTGTTAAATTAAATAAAGGGTATCCTAGGCCTCGATCCTATTTTACTAATAAGCTAGGGACTAGGTAGGGAGTAAGTTTATATACTACTAGAGCTATTATAAGACTGACTTTCTTATAGTTACTTTAATATCGCGACTGTCCTAGGGCTTAGAAACATACTAGCACTTTAAAACTTAAATTGTAATAACAACAGCAACCTACTTATAGCTATATCATTTGGCTATGTTAGGGCCCCTTATAGCAATATATCTTCCAGCAGTACCTCTTTAGTAGATTTTCACCAACTCTCTTCCCACTATCTAGATATATTAAATGTTTAATTAACCAAAGTGGGGCATACTACTTCACTAGTGTTAGGTTTAGAATCGGACCCTAATCTTGCTAGGTCAGCGAGCTAAACGGGCCGAGTATTATAACAGATTTAAAAAAATCTTAATACTGCGGGTGCGTATCTTAATTCTTACGTACTCACCAGCTAATAATTCTAGTGTATAACTAACCGGCAGATCTTAAATAGACTAAAGAAGATTTAGGCCATGGTAAGTCTAAGAAAACGTCCTTATAGATATCCTTAACTAACCCGCTTTTATTATAGATAGGAACCCTTTCTAATACCCTAATCGCAACGCTAGTATATAAGCTCAATCAGGCTCTAAGAGCACTGGGTTAGGCGGACGATCTCTTAATAGCCTAGGTATAGGAGGGTTAGCCACTAATAAAGAAGATAATAATATAACTATAACAAAGTCCATAAACAAAGCAGCAATCGCACTTTCTTAGCTTTATAATAGCATATCTATTTCAGACCTGTTAAATACCTAATTAACTAAAGTATATACAGAGCACGGGCATTATAATGTAAATAGTATATATAACCAAATTAATCAGCATTATAATCTAATAGATAACTTAGATTTAGTATCTAATAATTCAAGCCCCCATAGTGACTTAGTTAACGCTTCTTATAAAGATAATAGTAGGAGTTCACTATTAAACAATCGGTTAATTGAAGTAGGCGATAATATCCTATTAATAGATAGCAGTTGCTTAGAATTCCAAGACAGAGAGAGTAAGGAACTTAAGTAAATAACTAGAATTAATAGTAAGTATAATTAATATTGGCATACTAAAAAGTTGCTAACAGAACCCTAACAGGTCGCGATTTTAGGACTCCCTTTGACGGTAATTCCTTTAAGTTCCCTCTCGGCCTACTATCGCCCTTTGACGGCGATTTGTGGTTTTCTAAATAGACTAAACAGACGTATTAACAGACGCCTCCATAAACGTACTCCCCTTTTAGTAGTGATACCTTCCCTACTATACTAGGAATGTAAAACACAGGCCTATTAGGAATACAGAACGTAGGTATACTCACTTAAGATTATAATAGAGAACGTCCATTTATAGTGTAATATCGGCCGTCTTTCCGCGCTTAGCAGTAAAGAAGCTACTAATAGGTACTCTTTTCCCTAATATTACCTAAGTATTATAGAGAGGGTAAACGATATAAGCAGAACCAGCGGAGCTATAAATCGGCCTAGAGTATTTATTAGAAATCCTATAAATAACTAGGCTCCAGGGTATTCCCTAAAATTATTAGCAAGAAGCCTATATTTAAAGAACTTTTAGATATACCAGTGCTTTATAGATAGGCTCAAGCTTCTCCTCTAATTGCGGATGTATATATATATATATATTCTCTTTAACTAGGACCCAACCGTCTATAGTCTTTAACCACTTGCTAAAATCGCTTATTGCCTATATAGCTTCGGGTGGCAGCGAAGCTTACTTAAAATCATCTGATTCCTATTCCGCTATGAAGGTAGCATAATAATCCTTTTAAGACGTTAAAATCTGTTCCTCTCTATGGGTTTAATTATACGCTAGCAATAATTTCCTGCCCTATTTTATAGGGAAGCGCGATTTTCTTTGCCGGGAGGCGGTAAGTTGTTTAGATCGGCTATTATATAACGGGCATAAAAGTTATAAGGCTCTACGTTGTCATTACGGGGGTAGTAGAGGGGCAGACAACGTAAGGGATTTTTTTTTGCCTAAAGGCGGTTAGTAAGTTCCTCGGCAGCACTAGGGCCCCTCTAGACACTTTACCTTATTTAAAGTCCTCTCTCTTATCGCCGAACTCTATCTTTTTAGAGAAATAACGAATACTATTATAAATTCCGGTAAGAAGGCTACAGGCAATTATAGTTTTGCGTATAAGACATTTAGCCAACTAACCGTTTCGCCGTACTACGACGGCCGCTAATATATACGCGCGACGCCTATTTCTATTAAACCCACACTCACTTATCCAATCCTTAAAGGATCCGCTCTGTA
>Ga0307507_10008361_pt1 | contig 14364 bp, 20 predicted proteins | sample 7_EM_MG_FD_207223 | JGI IMG/M metagenome (GOLD analysis project Ga0307507, IMG submission 207223) | Populus trichocarpa ectomycorrhiza microbial communities from riparian zone in the Pacific Northwest, United States - 7_EM | ecosystem: Host-associated > Plants > Roots > Unclassified | place... | reverse complement strand
CCCCGTCTTTCCTTGCTGCCTGGCTGCCTGCTTTGCTTGCCTCCATTTTGCACCAGATATCCCTTGTTAACCCCTGCTAGTTTTTCTTTTCCAAAGTGGTGTATCCTCCGGCGACACGATATGATACGTCCTGGGATAATCACAGTCTTTAATCGATCAGCACACATCCCATCCCATCAATGCCTTCGCCTAAGCTTGCCTGCTTATTAGACAACTAGCAGTGACAGCACGCGGTGAAATGACCAGATGCAGAAAAACATTCCCACAGACCTATCCACCCCCTCCACAACCCCACCCCTTCCAAATCCCCACCCCTGGCCTTTTCCCTCACGGATCTCAGGAATATCGCTGCGTTGGTTCCAAGGAACCTTCTGGGACTAAGATTGCCGAAGATGATTGCTGCTAGAGAACAGGGCAGGGAATAAGAGGGTAAGGGTGCGTAACCTCCCCAGCCCGGGGGCGTGAAAGGGTACAGTATGGGTAAGCTAGCTTAGACAGCTAGTGAGATGTCTCGTGAGCGAGCGAATGATCTCACTACCGAGAATGTGATTGAGGCAAATCGTTCTATGGCCTAAACATAACGCCCCAGTCGTGGCCAGTCGAGCTAGTGGCGGAGGAGGCCCGGCATTAGAGGAAGGAGTTCGAGTTCTCGAGTCCAAAATCCCCTCACTAACCTATTCCCGGCAGCTCACGAGAAACTAGCGGAGATTCGTACCCTCGATAGACAAGATCTGAGGGCGGGAGAAAAATCCCATTGAGATCATCGGACCAGCCTCCGATCGATACTCTCATCTATCAAGCAACCAGGGGTACAAGCTCCTTCCCATCGTACCCTATCATGGAAAATATGCAGGCAAATTTTCTCGCCTTCCTTCATCCTTTAATTCCAAGCTATCCGCAGATCGAACTCTGGTTATTGGTAGGCTCTCCAGGTTGGGTCTGACGTGACCTTCTCATGCATCCTCACTCCCGCCCCGTCACACGCCTCCATTCCCGCAATTTTACCACCGTGGGTCGGTAAAGCAATAAGGCAATCCACCCAGTCCCAAAGCACAGTACCATATCAGCGCTAGCCGGGCGAAGTGAAGTGGGGCACTAGGAGTGGAAGGAGCTCGTGTCACGCACGCATAGCTGCAGGCATAGCTGCAGGCATTCCGCTCCCCTGATCCGGGAAAGGGGAAGACGACGAACCAAATGTTTGCATGCAGTAACACTGCGAGGGCGAACTTTTTGTGCCGGGACCGCTGCAGGGATGGAGGTGGAGGACGGGGTAATGATAGGATGAGTAGGGACAGAGGCGACCGGAGCTAGAGGGCAACAGAGCGGAGCTAGGCCAAATAACCAACTAGAATGATTTGGGCCAGCGGATGGATGGATGGATTGTAAATGGTCCAGGCGCGGTACCAGATTCATCCTTCCTTCCCTCCTGCCCTCGGAGGAGCCGGGGCAGGAGTGGGAGAGATATGATGGCGAGCAAAGTGGAAATGAGCATTGAATTGGAATGGGCGCACCCTTTGGTTCGTTGTTCCACTGTCCAGTACCCATGTTTGCGCTCGGTAAGATTTGCATCTGATTCATCACTGCATATTCGAGACATTATCTTGTTCTGCACTCTATAAGCGCAAGGGAATAGAAAGGAATGTGAGGGAGGGAGGGAGAGCACGGCGGAAAGGAAGGGAAGTGGAGGAAAGGCCTTCGTGTCTAGCTAGCCTAGTCAGCTTGCCCTAGCCTAGCTGTGTTGATCATTTCACCCTACTGGCGAGGCATATGGAAGCATATGGGGGATATGAGGGAGGGTGCGCAGTTATCAAAAGTGAGATGTCATATTATGTCGAATTGAGTCACGCAGCTAATCTTTTGTAGCCGTACCATACAGTGCTGTGGGATGTCGTATCCCGGAATAGCATGGAAAACCTGAGAGAAAGGAAACTTGGTGCTTGACGTGTGGTACACTGCCACAGTACCGCAAATTTTTACCCATCTACCTCTCAAAAGTGAATAGATGAATGAGTGGGTGAGTGGGGAAAACCCCTCATACTCAATTAATTTTACTCTATGCCATAGCGATGCAAGCACTGTTACCATAACTAGCTGACAAGTTTTGATAAACAATATATGCCCTGTAAGAAAACCAAACCAAACCGGATTAAATAGGGTTGAACCAAAGTTCCACCTATAAAATGTGCTCCCAACGTCATTATCATATGACAAAAGGAGAAATAGAAGGAAGATAAATCCCCCCGAACAAGGAACATGCACCCCTTCCATCCCTTCCCCTCCCTCGTCGCTATAATCAAAACATGGGTCTGAAACCGATTACTCCTCCACGCCAAGCTCACTCACAAAACCCAGTACCGTACAAATCATACTATATACTGTATAAAGCAAACTCAAGCTATCTCTCTCTCTCTTTCTCTAAAGGAACGAAAACGAGATTAAATGTAACCCCTTCTTCTTCTCCACTTCTTTCTTCTTCTTTTCCTTCTTCCACAACTACTACAACTCGTACGATACTTTTCTCGCTCCTCCTCCTCCCGAAGAGGTAGAGGGTGGAAGGAAGGGAGGGAGGGAAGTGTGGGGAAAAAGAAAAGAAAAGCCTCCCGATCGGAGTCTACTCCCAGTGACTAGCACCGGGTTCACGATAAGCGGTTATTTTACCTCTTCTGGTTATGAATTGGGCATTATACTCATTTATGTCTACCATTCTACTAGTACGGGTGAGGAGGGTGTTGAGCGTCCTGATTGGGTGTCCCGGAGTGGGTTGGAGGTTAGGTTGGTGTGGAGTGTAGATGGATGGATGGATGGATAAACCTTATTTTCATTCTACTAGCTACTAACGAACCAAATCGTATATGAACTAACGGCGTGGGATACTCCCCCCAGCCCTCGGGATGGATGGATGGATGTGAGAGATCTAACATGGAATTGAAAAAAGGGAGGAAGGGAGAAAAAGGAGGTCGATTCGATTTCGTTCCCGCCTTCCCACGTATAATACTGACCTGCCTACCTGTTGTATGTATAATGGGATTGTTTCACGGTGGAATTTTGATGCGAGTGATTTTCTATGATCGGGATTGATTTTTGATTTTATGCTGATTTTATTGGTTTAGGGCCTGTTCGGCATGTCACTTCTATAGCATAAAAGTGCTTTTTATGGCATAAATTTTGGCATATTAAAGTTTGTATATAGGGGTGTGTTCGGCACTGAGTATCAAACTATGATATTTTTTTATTGTGTGTATAAATTTTTATTCTATATATTTATAGCAGGGCTAGGTTACCAAGTTAATAAGCTATGAAGAGCCTCAAGTTAATTAACCTATAGGAAATGTACCTTAATATAAGCTATGAACTAATATCGTAGTGCCCTACAACAGACATTGCACCAGGGAGAAACCCTATTTCCCATTTTTTCCTACAACTGTTGTATATTTGCTGAACACCTATATATTTTTTCACCACTGAATTTTTTTATTAGCATATATGCCATTTTCGACTTTTATTACAATATATTTGTATTGGTACATGCCGAACAGGGCCTTAAATAAAAAAATAAAAAAATATAGAAAAAAATAATTTGGAGGGGAAAAAATACGAGAGGGAGGGAGAGAGAGAGAGTAGTAGACAAGATAAGAGAATAATGAGGGAGAAAAAAAAATAAGAAATAGAATCTTTTAATTTCAGGTTGATATTGACTAAACTAGTTATTTCAAATTTAATAGTTAAATAAGAAATGAAGAAAAGGATTGTTATGAGCACTAGAATATATAAATACTGGTATACTTAATAGACCAATCCTACTAGCCTAGTATTTCTCTACAAGTAATATAAGATGTTATTTGATTTTTAAATAATCATAGCTGATTTCTATATAATTTGAAAGATCACTCAAGTATCTTATTAACTAACTTTATTATCCAGTTACAACTTATATTTTGGGATTATCACACTTTTTCTGCGCAATAACTGCCAGACGCACCCTAAGACTTTCAAGGGTAATAGCAATTCTAAAAGCTAATCGTGAACAGCTTTATAGACTAGGTATGAAAGCTGTCTCTGACACCTTTGAACTCATTAGATCAAGATTGTAGGAAATATAAGCTGTAGCACAGAATGTATGATCCTGTCTGACTGCAGCTAACCTTATCCCACAATTCCAGCTACATCTCTTCTTCATAAGGATTTTCATCTTCAACAACAAATACCTCCTCCTTATCTGCATCCCAGAACTTAAGGTACACATTAGCCAAAATCCTCTTATGATCTTGTAAATAACTCTGATCATAATTTGACTTCTTGAAAAGGTCCATAAAAGTTATAAACTGATTGTACAATATAGGAGTAGCATATTTGAAACTTAATACTTTAACCTCACAATGGCTATTCAACCATGTAATAGTTTCTTGATAAGCTGGCCAGGAAAAGCTAGCTTTGACTTATAATTTGATAGTCTCTAGTAAGAAGATAGATTACTTGCTGAATTTCTCAATAACAGAGGATGGAAAGCTATATAATTGTTCAAAATCATATGGGTCAGTTCTTCTCTTAGGGCTTGTACCAGTCGTACAATATTTCGCGTCTGCCACAATATCACCTCTATGCCCTCAGGAATTTCCCGTACTAATAATTCTATGGTCATTAAGGGTAGGATTGTACTATTTATCATGCTTGAATGTACTCATAAAATGATTCTGAATAAGCTAGTATGCATCAAGTGATTACAACAAGTCCTTAGCTTGCTCCTCACAAATTATCCTATTTCTTTCCACTAACTCAATTTCAGCTTTGAGACAATTTTCTCTGTCTTGAATTCAGATTTATAAAATATTAAAGGAACTATTGGTAATCATAACCTTTTTAGCCTTAAGTTCAGTTAGCTTCCTTATTCAATTAGATATCTTCCTGGATAGAAAACTCATAGCTCTTTCAAAAATACTATTCTGAACGGAAGTTTGACAAAGCTGTGTAGGATAAAATATTTTGAATAATAAACAGAGGAAGAGAGCAGAAAATAGAGACAAAGGAGAGATTCCTTGGATATTGAAAGAAGAAAAATGTGAAAAGAGGAAGAAAGAGTATTTAATTATAGTAACTGTCTGTAGGTATTTGTTCTCCTTCCTCCAGTTAAGGAAACTCTCACTCTCTTTACGGTCTGCTCCCATTTACTCAAAAGAAAGGTCATAAAATCAGTCTTCCATACTTCTCCAAAATAGCCTTTTCCCACAGTCACTCAGGATAGCAGTCACTTAATTTAACCCTAGCAAAGTACTGACTCCTGCTGCCGCGCACACAAATTAGCTAACCATAAACCCTGGATCCACAATTCCACACGGCCCATGTCCAACCCTCGCATACCTTAATTAACCATCACTAGTACGATACCCTCAGGGTTCAAATAATCGAACAGTGTGTTATATGGTCGACAATTATCCACTTTACAAAAGGGATCAAAAACACAGCAAAATCAGAATTGCTCCCCCCCTTATGAGAAGGGGAAAGAAAAACAAAACCGGACCTCACAAGAGGAAGCAACTCCAATGACATAGCACATGGTCCGGTTATTCGAGTTTTTCCGGTATTATTGAAAGTGGGATGATTAAACTGTACACAAGAAACCGGGAGAGAGAGACCTGAAGCGCTTAACCTTGTCCGAGAGGACAAGAACACACTGCTAATGCAGTGAAAAGTAAACATATAACGGCAGCAGAAAGAGACCAAAGTAAACAGCCCGGAATACAGGAGAAAATGAGTGACGACGACGGAATTGCATATCGACACCCCCCATTCCCCCCCCACTATCTAAAAAGGATATCTTCTACATATTTGTTTTCAATATACTGATCGAATAATAACATGGAGGAAAAGGTGAGCAAGGTAAGTGAAACCCGGACAGCTTTAAACACCAATTAAAGAACACACAGGCTCGAAGGCGCAGAAAGTACATATTGTGCCAGAAAATGCAGGGTATTATGAATAAAAGAGGGCAGCCTGTTCTCATCGGCTCATGAGTTTCTGGGCCAGTAAGAGAGTAGATCACTAAGCATCTATGATATCATACAGTGGGAATTATTTACGTTCGCCTAGCCCCTCTTCTTATCTACTATACAGGGCAAGCGGATTTCGTTCGGAGTTGTCCCACCTCCTAGACGTAATATCTTACCAGGACACTACCGGTATTTCAACAATAGCCCACAAGCGCCTACGAGTGACATATCATGCATGCTGGGTTGCATATGCACACAAATGGTGAGCAGAGCCACAGAACTTTAGTGGAATATAGCAAAAACAAAAGCACGCTAACATTTTAGGAAGTCCCAGTGCTCAAAAAGTGACAATGTATAGTATTCCAAGCTCCCGGGGTGTCCAACAGCTTTCGGTTTCACATAAGCCCCCATGTTAAAATACAGGCGCAAGAGGGCTTGCAAGCTACCTGGTGTATCATAATTGATTAAATCCCCCCCAAATGAAGGAGGTTCTTACCCTACGGCTTGAGATTACCGGGGACATTTGGGATCACTACCACTATCCATACATCGATCTACCAGAGCTCTCTTCCGGTCTTCAATGAAAGTAAAGTAGCTCCCTAATCCGAGGCCCCTCCCCCCCCACCCCACCCGAGATATTCCTAAATCAGACAGTCAACCTTCTACAGTCACCGTCTGCTATCGAAAAACCAGTCTGACCTTTCCACCCTCTGTCTGGGATAGAAGCCAAGAGATTTTTCTCGGCAGATGAACATATCCTCTCACAACGAGAAGCAAATGTACCTCCATGGCTGACATAATATACCCTGTTAACCTTCCGCAAATCTTCAGGTAATGCAGGCATTAAATCAGATCTGTATTCCCCTCGATATGAATGAAATGTCCCTTCCGATAAAATCTCGCCCAAACCTTTGGTCTGCACCGATTAGTAATCCAGGCTTTTAAGGGCGCTGGCGTTCGAGGCTTTTGTAACTCCCCAGTGTCAACTTTGATGCCAAAGTCTCGCATATATATATCGAAGTGCGGGCTGAATAGCCACTTATTATCACTGCTTCCGACAAGGTCTTGGACTCATCTACCCATGAGAAATTTTCAATATCTATGATGTGAGCAATAAATCCCGTAATATTATATTGTAACATGTTGAAAATCAATATCTTTCATTCTGATGATCATGTTTGGTCACTCGATCGGTTCACCTGCATTTACCCCCACCTCCCACCCCAAACCTCCCATCCTATTTTAGTTTTTTGTTTCCTTTTTCTACCAAATTGAATCTTATTGAAAAGGGATATGATATCAGAGGAGGGGAGCTTATTATTAGATTAAGAAGGAAGAAAAGAAAAAAATCGGAGCAGGGAATGTTAGTGAACTCCTTATTCTACGTCAAGGTCGCCTAATTACCTACCTAGTCGATTGAACAAATGTCGAAAGACCTAGTGCCCTTCCAATCAATCGAGGGGAAGTTTTTATACTGATTGTAGGTGTTTGTTCGATTGGAGAAATAGTCCAGGGGGAAGTATTAGTTTCCATAATAGGGATAGTGGTGTTTCATGGTATTATCTATTGAGGATTTAAGGATCGAATGGCACTTCAGCAGGATGTAGCCAACTGGTAAGAAGAATGGGTAGATATAGTATTTGTGTGCTTCTTTCAGATAGCGAGGAGATGCTGAGCCCAAGCTTTAGTATCCGCGATAGCTAGCAGATTATAACTTGTGTTTTTACCATTGGTTGCGCCAGCCATTGCACGGATATATCATAGAGCCCAAGCGATTCCCACGCCACAAAGGGCAAGCCAGGATGAAATCACGCGAGGATCACGCAGCCAACTGTGGCATCCAAGAAGCAAACATCAAAACACAACAGCCGAACTTTTAACACCCAGCCAAGTATATTACACCCCTACTCCCGCTCCACCTGCAAGTCATCTAAATCCCCTAGGAGAGTAAATCAAAGTCATCCACCGTATCCCTATACTTCATAATATTCCTCTTAATCTTCGAGGAATCCACCCAAGTAACAAAGTCCTCCATATTCCTACGTTCAAAATTAGCACCATCCCACACCCATCCCCACCCGAAAAAAAAAAAGAGAAAAAGAAAAAGAAGAGGACCAAACACACCTAGTAACCAAATACGCCGGATCAACCACAACCTCCGGCCCAACCCTAACGTGCCCCTGCTCCACAAACCTCACACCAGTGTGCACAGTCTCGCACATCCTCAACCTCGTCATCACGACCGGCAACCTCCGACGACAGAAGGCCGCGACGGTAACCTTATTCTCCACATCGCTCATCTTAGCCCCCTGCGGCAATATCCCCATCGCATGCAGCTTTTCCAACAGCAGCGTTTCGTGCTTTCGACGGACAGGGTCGGAGGGATCTAGCAAGGCGAGCTTGTGCGCTAGGTGGCGAATGCTGCCACATATCCTGTTGTACTTTGTGTAGGTGCTCGGATCTTGGATGTGGTAGCGGCGCATGATGTCGTGGGCGCGGTGTGAGGAGTCAGACTTCCAGGTGAGGAAGTCGACTTTTCGGAGGAGTCTGGCAGCGGGGTTTTAGTTCTCATGAAGCACGGGGTGGTGGGAGGAAGGAAGCGGGGAGGGGTGGAGGGGATTACTTTTGCTCATGATGTTTGAGTTTGCGGACCATTTTTTGCTATTAGCTGCGGTTACAATTGATGGTTGTGTTGATTTTTGGTGGGGGGGATGATGTCCTTTGAGCAAACGTTGAAGTCAAGATTGGGTGAGGCTCAAACGGAAAGTTTTCAAATCGTAGATCGCCAAGACCCCTGCATGGTCTGTGCATACTTGCGATAACTGTAATGTCTTCATAAGCCATCACTCGGCTTTGAACCAATACATTTTCACCAAGATCTCGGATTGCGAATTGAGCAGCAGGACAACCATATTCTCAATATTACTGATACAATAACACATCCCTTACTGTAGATAACGAAACTAGTCATCCCACCACCACCACACTCCCAAAACCGAAACCCCATGTCCAGCCCCCGGCACTGGCACAGACACGCACAAGTCTGCCAAAGACCCTGTCCACCCCAGCCGGTCCCAACCCTAGAATCAGTCCTAAACCCCGCCTACCCCCACCCCAACTGCGCAGAAGCCTATATATAACACCGCACCACCACCACCAAACTCGCAGCAGCTCTCAAGCCCGATGACATCCCCGTCATTATCCCCTGTGAGGAACTCCATATCACAGCCAAAGTCGATGAGAACTTTCCCCACCCTCACACACCACCTATTCGCCGACAGTGAGGTCGCAAAGCGAGTTTGAGCCACTTTGGCGCAATTAAAGGATTTTCCCGATTGCAACGAGGTCAACCAGACCGAGCCGAACCCATATCTTATCGATGCCGAGTTGCCCAGGTGGAGTGTGGCGACAGGCGTGGTCACGGAGGTGTATTCCCCGCTGGCGCCTCTGATAAAGTTTCCTGGTGGTATAATATCATACTTTAGATCTTGCTTTTAAGGGGATAGCGGAGAGGAAATGCCGGCCCGGGTATGAGTAGCATGATTTATTCCGCAGGGTGCTATCTATAGCTGTGGCTACCAGTAGGAACGAAGTGCGCCAGAAGGGGTCTCTCAACGTGAGCTTTGTGCTTGAGCAGGCAGGTATGGAAAGGATTAAGGAGGCCGGGAAGAAGGAGCATCGTAAGGGGTACCGGCCCAAGGGGAATAGAGTAGAGGGGGCTGCTGCCCAGCTGAGAGTTTCTATCATGAGCTTTCTTTCTTTCTTTCTTTCTTTCTCCCTATTTTTTATATAATATATTGATAGTTCGCTCTATTCCAGCCTGCCGCGCTAGTATCCAAATTCAAATTTAGGCAGATTCTACGAAGGTACAGCCCATAAGTATTGTATATTTTGCTAGCAGGGGGTGTTTGTGCTAGCAAGGGTGACGGGGTGAATTAGGTAGCTACCATACCCCATTCGCTCCGCTTATACCCAATTCGTTACTCTCACCCAGCGCTAGCCGAACACCCCTGCTAGTAAAATATACAATACTTATGGGCTGTACCTCCGTAAAGTTTACTAAAATGTTTTATGGTGGATTTTCGAGAATTCTAACTAGGTGTTGTACTTGTAGACTACCGGTACAATTGTAGCACTGCCAGTATGAGAGCGAGCACCTACCCACACACAAGTTTGTTTCCATTCACATTAAATTTTGGGTTCTTGCTCTGCTTTCTTATCGGGGAACTTTTCATTTCTATCCATTAGATAATTAATCAACAACGCCTTCCCCTCAATTTCTCTACTCCTCACAGCACAAACCGTAACATTATATCGACAACTCACGACCGCTGTTTGGCAGCCAGATATGACTTGATCGAACCCGCACACCAGGATCTCATACATTTCTCCATCCGATTCTATCGTTATTCACCACCTCCCCCAACCAACCGTCCACAAGGCAAGTGAAGAGAAATAAAAATAAAAGCCCGAATCAAAGGGGAAAAAAAACCCTCCTAGAAAAAGAAGAAACAAGAAAAAGTGCCATATATAAACAGTCTTCTGAATCGAAAGAGAAAACCAGAGAACGGAGAACAAAAACTGCTAAGTGAATTCAAACCCCAAACCCACCCCCATTTCCATTGCCTTTGCCAGGATCCAGCAGCAATTTCGGTTTAATATAGTCCTCATCAATCTTTCTGAACCATTCGGCCTGGTCGTCTGAGCCGCCGAACATGCCGGCTAATTGGCCTAGCGCTCCGGAGGCTGTTATTCCCCCCCCGTTACCACTACTATTGTTGTCGTGCTGTGTATGGTGGGAGCTGCTACTTCCCTCGCCGCTGCCCCCACCGCTATGGCTGCCACTCCTTGTCACGGCGATGTTCTTCTGCCGAGGGTTCATGGGGGGAAGGTCGTCATCGTCGTCGTCGATGTAGTCGCTGTCGTTGCCGCCGATTCCGCCTGATACGCCGATTATGTCCTGCTCCGGACGACCCCGCTGACTGTTTCTTCGTCCGCTCATGCCAGAATTCGGCCTGTCTGGGGGAGTGGGTGAGTTTCCGTAGATTCCTCCAGTGGAGACGGCGCTGCCGCCTCTGTCTTGCCCGGGAACGGCGGATAGCGGGACCGCCACCGGGCCCATTCCACCCCGGGAGCTCTTGTAATAAGGGCCGACGTTCTCGATGTCGAATTCGTCGTCACTGTCAATTTCCTCGACGACACCGGTTCGTATACCGAGGATCTCTAGCATTCTTGCGGTTGTGCCCCCAAAGACGATGACTGTGAGGACTACTACTACTAGCACGGTCGCTCTAAGGGAGTTCCCGTTTTCTCCGGTTATGCCAGCGGCAAGGGCGACACCTACGGCTCCGCGAAGACCGGCCCAGAACAACATAACCTGGTAGCTGTGGGGGAGCTCATCAGGGGCTACAGTACGCCCCCGCGCCTGCGCACGGTAACGGATGACAAAGTTGATGAGTTTAGATAGCGGGAAAACCGCTGCCCAACGAGCCACACAAATTCCAATAACCGTTACTATAATAAACGCTGGGCGGAAGACAAGTTGTGTCTCTGTGAAAAGTGACAATCCAAGGTAGATAAAGATAAAATTCTCCGAAAGCTGTGCCAGGACTTGAAAGAGGTACTTTGTAGTTAGCTGAGTGCGGCGAGACATGTTATAATACGCGTAATGCTTAAGTGTGATCCCACAGAACAGCAAAGACACAATTCCTGTATTGGTCTCTTGTCAGCTTCACCCCAACTCAGTTCAACCAGAATGCGACCCTTACCGGACATGTGCTGCCCATTGGAGAAAAGATATGAGGCGTAAGCCACCAAAAGGATGAGGCAGCTCTCAATCTTCGGAAACCTCCGTATATACGTATGTTTCAATAGCAGCGCCGTCCCAATACCAATAAATACGCCAATTATCAAACTTACGGTAAACACCAGGAAGAAAATCCCAATGCCCCTGAACAAGCTCCCAATACTAGCAGGTCCTTTATTCTCCCCGTGAAACCGCTGCGCGGTCTCGAACATGACGATAGCCACCGCATCATTAAGAATGCTCTCTCCGAAGATTACCGTGTAAAGCTTCGGATCCACCTTGTACGTATTGAAGATGGCGAGGATCGTAACGGGATCAGTAGCAGAAAGCGTTGCCCCAACACCGATAGCTTCAACGAACGAGATCTCGAGCGCTTCGAAGGGTCCGTAAGACCAGACGAACAATATGACCCTAGAATATCCCCGCTCAGCTTTCCCCTCACCACCATCGCGGTGCAAAAAAAGGGAAGGTTAGGCACCACAACATACCCAAGGACTACAGCCGAAATGAAGGTCCCAGCAAAGGCAAACGTCAATATAGAGCCTATATTGCGAAAAAAATTCGCCTATCCCATCATCATCGTCACCATTAGCATCCACCCCATCACCCCCTTCAAAAGTAGAGGGGGAAGAAAAAAAGTACCTGATGAAGCTCATACCCCGAATTCAAAATAATCGGCGGCAGCAGCACATTAAAGAAAATCTGATAATCAAACTTAACCAAACTTTGCAAATGCTCCGACGAAGTAAGCCTGATAATTAACCCCACAAGCATTCCTGTTCAAACCACCCCTCCATTAGCTCCACCAGTTCACCCTGGAAGGGGGAGGTGGGGTAGAAGCAACCCACCAGCAAAAATTGAAATAACCGTCTCATGCACCGCCTGGATCTTCTTCAGCTGCAAATAATAGCTGCAAAACAGCGCCAGTATCAACAATGTGACTTGAATGAAGAGCGCCCACGAAGAGATCATTTCGGATTCGCCAGGGTCTGCGACACCTACTCCATCTAAGTCAGCGACCACCTCCTTCCCTCCATCCGCAAAGCTCAGCTTTGACTTTGAAGTTGGAGGACATACCGCCATCATCAGGATCTTCAGCTTCGCGTCCTAACCGATGACCGCACAATATCAGCTTAGCTTAAATTCTCCCCCGCGTTTCACTTATGCCAAAGATAGGAAGAAGCAAGCGTACTTAACAGCGCGAACAGCATCTCCGATGCCATCCCTTCCAAATTTTGTAAAAATCAGTTTCGAGTTCGTTTTGTTCCGTTTCGGTTCAAGAACAGTTATGGTATCAAACGCGGGATGTAGCGAGCGAGTAACCGCGGCAGAAGGAATGGAAGAAGAAACAAAGTGGGATGAGTAGATAACACGATACGAGACGATAGAGTGGGGGGGGGGGGTTCGAGGTTTTGAGATGATGTGTGCCGGCAGCTAGCTGCCAAAGCTTACCACTATTGCGTTAGTCCGGTACCGTAGGTGACTTCCTTTTCTTTTTTTTTCCTCGCTTTGATTTTCTTTTTCTGCAAAGCAACTCTCGCGCCAGTCACCAAAAGTAGATTACTCTCGTTCACTCTTTTCCGCTTAGTAATACACACACAAAAAAGTAGCGCCTTGGCATAAACCTGTAAGTTGGCACTTTTTCAAAATGCTCCCTTTGCTGTTCTCTATCAAAAAACAGAGTTCATAGAGTGAGGAGGAGCCGGTTTTAAGCAGCCCTACCCGGATATTTCCTCCAGAAACTTTGCCGGGGCCGGTTCCTTATTGGATTTGGCCGCGGCGAGGGTCGATAATAGATGCTCGGCACCGTAAGGACCGCAAAGGAGAGGAAGAAATGAGGTGAAAGTGGGAGCTACTTTCCTGGGCGCTCTTGGATTAGGACTCACAAGACCCTTTTTCGATCTGGTAACGTGCACGCCTTGGCGGGGTGTGGTATGGTCGAGTATGATAGGTGAGGAACGTGGCAGCGATAGGGCGGGCGCGGACGGACGGACGGGCACTGCCGTGGAGCTAAGGCAAGGGGAGCTCGTTTTCTCCTCCCCAGAGATCGCGTTTTCCTCGAGGGGGTTAAATTTACCGCATGGAACTTTAGAAGACTACAATTAGACTATGATACATGGAAATAAGGGATGGGAAGAAATAATCCAAAGTTTCGTAGTCGGAGCTCGAGTGAGCCCTGGTGAGCTCAGGGTGCAATTCCCCCAAGGGGAAAAAGTGAGCGAGATCACGAGTAAAAAGCGAGAAGGACACCTATCCCATCCACATGCCCTATGATACACGACCACTCACTCACGCCCTCCCTACCGTATGTAACAATATCGGAGTTATGAACAATTGAAAAGAAATGACAAACATAAGTATGTAAATTAGATATAGAGTAATTAGTGAAATAAAATAAAAAGATAAGGACTCCAGTCGTGGTTCTCGTCCAGTCGATTACCTCATTAAACATTCACCACGACCACAACATCCCAACATACCGTATACCGCCCAAGATGCAGAAACACACGCGTGCAAAAACAGAAGAAAAAAAAACACCATCCCGTCTAATCCAAGTAGGAAAAAGAAGGGGGG
>Ga0307507_10008360_pt1 | contig 14364 bp, 8 predicted proteins | sample 7_EM_MG_FD_207223 | JGI IMG/M metagenome (GOLD analysis project Ga0307507, IMG submission 207223) | Populus trichocarpa ectomycorrhiza microbial communities from riparian zone in the Pacific Northwest, United States - 7_EM | ecosystem: Host-associated > Plants > Roots > Unclassified | place... | reverse complement strand
TACTCTATGTTTTTTCCCTCCCAGTTGGTGCTATCGATGATAAGGTCTTTTGGAGTCTCAATCTTGGGTTTAAGAGGTATGCTCTCTTTTAGGATCAGGGTTCAAATTTCACCAGCTATATTTGTTGGGGCATGCCTTTTGGTGTAAAAAACCAGTTACTTATCTTATTTTTGTGTGGGAAACTTATGTGAGCATTGGTATAAGAGTTGAGATACGTGTAAGTTGGTCGAATATTTTAATTAAAAAAAAGAATTCTTTCGGCTTATATTATGAATCGAAATGATTAATTTGTTGTTACTTGCTTCTTGACAAAGCAGAAGAGGCTAGTGTTTTAGTTGCATCATGTGTTGATGCCGCAGGTGAAAAAGAAGCAACGAGGCTTGCAGGTGCAGAAAGGCTTTAGCAGTGGGAATGGCATATCCCATCCACCACCCCCAAGTAAAATTGGCCTTCTGTGTTTCACTATTTTTGTGTATTTCCTCAAACAAAATCAAGAGAAGCATATCCATACAAAGTTTGTCACAGAGCATATGAAGAGAAGACAAGCAGAACAATGGGATTTATTTTTGGGGCACAACGCAGAACACACAGTGACTTTCAATTGGCACTGTTAGCATTTAGACTCTCTGGTTCAACTTGTGATGACACAACACCTTCTTCCATCTTCTTCCAGCCATCAGCAGCCTTATTCTCCCCAGATTCCTTCGCAGTGTCATAGGAGGCGTGCAATCCAAATAGGAAATAGTAAATCAATAAAATACCAGTCCACACACCAAATCTCTCAAATGATGCCTTATCTATTGATCCCAAAAGAAAAATGTTAATAAAAATGGAAGCAGATGGCAACCATGGCACCAATGGGACTCCCCATAATTTAGGATCCCTTGCTTGTGGAACAAGAACCTTGAGTGCTAGAGTACCCAGGAACCAAATTGGTACGGTAATCACATACCCAACCCAACCATCTCCACCCAGTCCCCAAATGATACTGGTAGCAGTTGAAGAGCCAAGAATAGTCGCAATGCACAGAATGAACTTTATATGATTGACTGGTGTAGTGACGCCGCTGACATAGTAGCGACGCACGAGAAGTGCCACGGCCACAAGTGTGAAGATAAATAATGTGGAGATGGAAAGAAGGTTGGACAAAATGTTAAGCTTTGTGAAAAAGGCAACGATGGCTGTTGCGCCGAGCATAATAACAGTGGCATTTACTGGTGTCCCCGTCTTTGCGTTGACATGAGCTAACCACGGGGGCATCATGTGAGTTCGTGCAATGTGTGTGAGATACCGAGCCTGACCGACAGCTGAAACGAGCAAAGCCGTGGTCATGCCTGCCAATGCACATAAAGCGACAATGTACTTTGCCCAGTGTAAACCAACATAGTCAAATGCAGAAGAAAATGCAGCCTCTCCATCGAGCTGCTTGTATGGCACCATTAGGCACAGTGTTGCTGCTAGCAAACAATATGCCACTGTAACTATTGTCATTGAGCCCAGAAGTCCAATAGGGATGTCTCGAGCAGGATTTTCAGTTTCTTCAGCCATTGTGGAAACAGCATCAAATCCAACATAAGCAAAGAAAAGCACAGCCGAACCAACAAAAATACCACGGACATCATATGGCATAAATGGTTTATAGTTTCCTCTATCTGCTTTAGTAAGGCCAGCAATAATGATGAAGACAATCACTGCAACGTGCATAATTGAAGTAATGTAATTAAAGCGCGATGAGCCTTTGGTGCTAAGCACTGCAAGAACGCAAATGAGAGAAGAAACAACAACAGCAATAGGATCAAGGTGGCCATAATCATCAGGAAGGCTGTGGGCTATAATGCGGAAATCATCAGGTTGGTGGTTGCAGAGGGTGGCAAAGTAGGATGTCCATGACCGGGCCACAGCAGCACCACCAATAACATACTCCAGAAGGATGTTCCCAGCGGCAATGAAGGCCATGAAATCACCTAACTCTACCCTCAGGTAAGCAAATGAACCACCTGAAATGAATATAATAATTATATTAGCATGTGCCATTTTAAGATTTTGTTTCGATCTGATCCGACATCTCAACACATGAAGAATGATTTTGTTCTGATCTGATCACAGACATCTCAACACATGAAGATGCTTTCAATGAATTCTATCTTTGATAAAGAAAAGTGCGGATATTTTTAGAAAGGAATTTGAGGACACGCTGAAAGAGTTATAGAACAAGAGCTTTTGGATATTAATATCTTGACAACAGTTAATTTTCAGATAAAACTTCCACTAACTTACAAAACCCATTGAAAATTCACTCAATTCAGCTCAAATAAACCTTAGCTATATGTAAATTCTAAATTGGTTTCGACAGTTTATCCATCCATATATCAGGCCAATTTATATGGTTCTATTTAAAGAGCTTTTGGTTTGAAAAAATCAAGCTGAACAATAAGTTAGAGCATGCATACCTGCAACAGGAATTTCCACAGCAAATTCTGTGTAACAGAAAACAGAAAGCATGGCTGAAACACCCGAAACAACGTAAGACAATACTACAGCAGGGCCGGTGTTTTCACGTGCTTCCAGTCCCGTGAGCACGAAGATGCCGGCGCCAACCACTGCGCCGACACCAAACCACATAAGGTCCCACCAAGTAAGGTTCTTCTTCATATCATGCTCACTCCGGGACTTGATCTCGTTGAGCTCAGTGGAGTCCAGGGATCTAGTCAGGAGCCTGTCGCTAAACCGCACAGGAGTTTGCCTGATTGCGTGGACATAATTTGTCCAGCTTCGGAAAGACTCCTCGGGGAGAAAATCATCTTTTGTGCAAGAGCATCCTCGCTTCTTGATTCCTTCACCTCTGTCTGCTTGTACTCCTCCCATTCTAAAACTTTAAATTTAGGTAATTAAAAAGAGAAAAACATGAAGCAATTAAGAGTTTTACTGATGGGATTTTCTCAACAACCAAACACACAACTCTATGCTCTAAGTTTGCCTAAAAGTACTCTGAATGAATGATTGAATGAGAAACATAACTTTCTTTGAGAGGAAAAAGATATAAAAGATCGCAACAGAATCTTGAAAGAAAGAGAGCATGAGAATTTCTGCTTTTATATATAACAAAAAGGACCTCCAAATATTCTCCCGTGTTCAGCAAATGACACTAAAATGTATAATTAAGAAAGGTAGGACTGCAATTCCGAGGGTAGCAACTATTGAGGATTTGGGTTTGTAATAATCACGAGTTTAAGTTTTGGGTCACCGAATATTTATATAGTTGTTAATTTTAAAACTTGTAGAATTAGTTGAAATGTGTGCAATTCAATCCGGATATTCACGTTATTTAAAAAAAAAAAAAGAAAAAAAGAAAAAAGAAAAGAAAGGTAGGACTGCCGCTTCCAAGACACAAACAACAACTATGCAACAAATCCTTGCCCTAGCAATAACGATGGGGTAATATTTAAACACCACAAAACAATATGCTACTTGCATCATCAGGAAAGTGATTTCTTGTATTTTTGTACAAGTCTTTGTACTAATCAAAAGGAATCCAGCTCATTGATTTATAAAGGTTCAGTAGAATGTTTATATAAATATTTTAGAAAAAAAAAACCCTGAAAGAAATGAGAGTTGGACCATAAATATTCTCCGGCATCGAGAACATTCAAGTTAAACAGAACAAAGAAGAAGATTGAAACTAAGCTAAGCTTCCAGTTGTTAACCTTGCAGGTTTAGATTTTCGAACACTTCAAAATTTGCTATATCCAATTCCATTTAGTGCTGTATTCGCTGATGATCCACTTGCGAAGTCAAAATCTTCAAAAACTAAATACATCAAAATACTTAATTTTTATTTACCCAGGTTTAGATGAAGTATGGGTTTTCATTTGGCAAGTCGTCTTGTGCCCTTGCTGCTTGCACGGTTTTTCCATTATTATCTCATGCATTGAATAAGAGTAATTCGACACCATCATTCAGTAAATGTATTTAAATTTATTCATTTTCATGAAGCAATGCATTTTATACCTGGGAATTACTTTTGCAGTCATGGAAGTTACTCTCGTTTTGAAGGACATCATATTTTACTGCTTCTTTGGCCTAATTAACATGGACTAGCGAAAATTATATATTTGAAGATTTTGTGAGTTGTTATAGGGTTGTTTAGGATTTATAAAAAGATTATTTAAAAATTAGATAGATGCTCATTTTGGCTTTGAATAATTACTTCAACGCTGAGTTGTTAAAATTACAATTCATCCAAATGTTTGATCTCTAATAGTAATCCACATGAACCACCAATTAGAAATCTCCTAAACTCTTATAGAAGAGAGGGGTTGCTATGTTTTTAAGTGCTGACTCTTTTTCTTTTATGTTTTTCAAGTGTTCTGTAACTTACGTAGTTTCTATATTATTTACTCCACTTAAATTAAAAGATTTTATTTATAAGAAAACCTGAAAACGCTATAAATAGTAAAACATCAATTTGCCTTTTGAATAATAGCACATATATTATTTTAGAAAAATTTTAGAATTTTTTCAATCAAGTCCCTACTTAATTTTTCGAGGTTTAGAATTAGAATTCCCTATATAAATCACATTATAGTCTTTAATTTTTAAAACTTACTTACAATTAATTAGTTACACTTGATTAATCATTTCATTTTAATTTATGACCAATAATTTTTATATATGTGACTCATTAGGTTTTCTAATAAGTTGACCCAAATATAAATCACAATTTTAAGTAAAATTAAATAGGATTAAATAAATTAAATAAATTAATTTATTATCAATTCAACAATTGAAAAATTTATATTTGAAGATTAAGTATAATATCCAGCAACTTGTCATGATCTCCCAAATATTAGGAAAGTCATAAGTAGTTTGACTTAACCATTTAGTGATCAATTTCTCAGTGTAATTATTATCCTTTCATAAAAAATATTCTGATTTAAATATTATAGTATGGAGTGTGTCTAATCTGTTAAATTATATTTGTTTTCAACACCAAATTTATTGATTCTTTACTCTAAATTCATAAATCAAATATTAGATTCATTAATAAAATATTTAATGAATATTAAAGATAAATAAATTTTTATTAATAAATTAAATATATTTACGTAAACAAAATCAATATTATATCAATTGACTGATCGACTACTAGACATATATACTAACATGTTCTTTCCTGGGTAGATTGTTTGAAGCAAAATATATAGGGATATCTATTTGTGTTTGCTGAAATAACATTTTCACACAACTCATCGCTGGTGCATTGTAGATTTTAATGTTGTTGGCGTTCACTATGCTCCGAGGATGCATACAGGACGAACCTGCGTTCTTGACTGGTGTGATCAGTAGTTATAAATTCAAGGTCGGAGGCTAATTGATCTAAACAATGGAGCTTTGGCTTCTGCATGCAGAAACAGAAACTTCAACAATGAAGACATTCCAAAGAAGAAAAGCTAGTTGATGGTTGAAATATTCCATCCGAAGCAAATGTTTTTCTCAGATACAAGTGAAGGTTTCGAAGCATTCAAAGGCAACAAGGCATTCATAATCCAATTTACCATTAAAACCACCTGTAAGAAATTTAGGTTCATGCTGCAAATCACAAAGCTTGTTAGACATCCCATCAGAAAAAATGCAGCACACAACTTTTGAGTCTTCTTCCTTTTCAGCCCTAATGATTCTCGATATAGAAAATGGAGACGCACCACACCGTACCTCTACTCTGCGCCAAACTACCTAAACAGTACCATTCTTACAGAGTAATAACTATTCACATGGTCACAAACCATCTAGAACAATTCGATTCCATCTCCCGAACATCAAATTATGGAACAGAACGGATTTGGGTTATTTCAACATGCAAATAGCCTGGAGACTCTCCAAGTACAGAATCCGCCGCCGATGTCCCTCCTTCGGAGGCTTTGGCATTGGGGCATTACATTCGCGCACTCACTATCAACATCAAAATACAGTCTCTCTTCTAAACCACCAATGAATGACAGCATTAAAAAGAACATTGAAAGGCAACAAAACCCCAGATGGCTCTCCATAATAATATTGCTATAAACTCCATGACACAGTCTCTGACGAATACTTCAACATGGTAAGATTAACAAATAACCAAGTAGCATGGTGATTTTAAGGGATCAAATACAATACAAAGATTTGGCTTATTATTATCAAACTTAAGTACAGGATGAGAAATCCTCTTGAACTGCCTTGTCGTCGGATTACAAATAAAATATATATAGCCTGTATCAGAGCTACAATAATCCATCAAGTGCTCAAAGAAGTAATCCTCACAATGGCATGCTTTCAATGTTTGGTCACTTGGGTTTACCAAGAATGTTGTACAGCAAAGAAGTAGCCCATTACAAGACTGTTTTATCTTCATTCTAGGAACATTTAGATCGTCCAAGAACAGATATTTGATGGGCAAGATCCCTGTTTTCATGTCTGCATGTGCGAATTCTTTGATTTAGTCCTTATAAAGAATGCTTTGGTCAAATTAAGACTATTCTTTTCAACTTGATTCAATCAAACCCTATAACTTCATCCCAATTGCATATGAATTGATGTTTTTCTTTTGATTTAGAGTGGGGATCCGCATAGAATAAAAATAAAAACCACGATGCATTTTTTTTTTTTAAAAATCTCTTTTAGGATCTTAATAATAATAAAAAAACCCTTTTTAAGACATCTTGTTGTATCACATCCGTAAATGGAATTTTTTATAAATAATTTTATGGATCCAATCTTATATTTTTCTTTCCATAACTAACACATATCCATTTGTTTCATTAAAGCTTGTCGAGGTGGAAAAAAATAATAATGTTGAAGTCATGAGCAAAATTTTTAAACTCAATTTAGTCTACAATCTCACTCCAGGTTATATTTATGGGTTGAGCAAATTAATTTGGGTTGATTTTAGTCAATTTATTTTATTTTTTTTTAAAGTTAAAACAATGTAGTTTTAAAGATTTTTTTTTTAAATAAAATCAGGTTTTAACTTATTCTATCAGATTGTGAATTAACCTATTTGGTTAATGAGTTCAAACTAAATCAATTTCAGATTATTTTTTTGTAATTAATCCAATCAAAGTGTCATGCCGAATTTAATAATTGTGGTACGAGACTCTCTCATAAAACTCCCTTCAAATATGTGCGTGGGCGTAAGTTTAAAGTAAATAAACCTAAAGAAATTCAGTTATCTAGTCTATCAAATCAAGCGGAAAAAACAAAACCGCTTCCTGCATTCACTTTTTCTAATATTTTTCTCTTAAATCTCTACAAAACCCTAACCATATATCTTCGAAACTTGATAACTATATGATGATGATGTTTCAAAATTTAATATAGCCAAGAATAAGATTTTTAAGTGTTTTGATAATGAATAATTATATATTCACGTGAATAATCCATTCTCCAAAGTTTCAGAAATGAATGATTAGTAATGAAAGACCTAACACTTGTAAAACAATTAATTTTGATGGAGTTTAGAGACATTCAGATGATAAAATCATTAATTTTTAAGAAACAAATTGAAATAAATAAGAGAATGAACATTAAATTCCAATAACAAGAGTGTGAGTTATTATTTTGGTATAATAAGTGCTATGAGATTCGAAAGTAATAGGGTTAGGACAATAAAAAAAGTGAACTATTTATCTAAATGATTTATGAGGTATTTATAACATCTAAACTTTGTAGTTTTGTTGGAGTAGAGGGGTTGGAAAGTCATCTTCTCTTGATAACATTAATGAAGGATAAATATCTTTTACACAACATTAATGAGAATTATATATCCATTGCACAATATTAATGAGATGAAAACATGGTAAGCTCTTGAAAGATTTTTTATACACTTGAAGGTATAGTAAGATGAATATCTCCGACATTAATATTTTATATTAAAAATTATAAAAATAAACAAGCTAAACCTTATGATCCAACATGTTCTTATAATAATTTTTAGACGTTTAGCTCTTAGTGCTTGGCATGCAGCAAAACTTAAGATCAATAGGTTAAGAGGGTCACTAAATCCATCTGCAATCGAGCTTTTGGCACGCAGCTAGATGCAAAGATATTGGATTTGAAAAATCATCAAATCTATACTCGTATCCATTCCTAAGTTTATGTGACTCTCTCACTCGAGTTTCCTTAGCGCAAGGGTTTTGAACCCAACAACCAATTTGATGCGGACTACATGTAATATATAACCACACACACAATACATATCTAAACCAAAATAACACAATTCATGAGGTGACCCACCAACTAATGGGTCGACCCACCGGTGACTTTGATCCTTGGCCAGATGAGGCCTTTGTCCATGTCTATTTACTGTACACGGTTTTCCCTCACCTTGGCAGACAAAGAAAACAGCCATTCCATCCTGTCCTTTTCCATAAATTATAATTTATTCATTATATTTTTTTAATAATTTAATAATTAAACTTTTAGTTTCGAAAATCATAAGCTAGTACCTTATGAAATTCTTTTGGAATCTCTACATTATCCTCTTAAATATGTTTTCGAGAATGGAGAATTTAAATAGAAGTAAAAGATATTTAAAAAAACAATTTAATTACCCTGGAAAAACTAACATAAAAAATTAAGATACAACTATACAAGGAAATCAATAATGAAGAGCATCGTCTCCCCCAAAATATATTTATCACAGTTCATTGACATCCTCTCAGAGCACATGGCCAGCAAATCCCCCCCCGTTCGCTGTAAGATTCCGAGGAATTTTGAATGTAAGCAGTGAAGTCAATGGCGACCATGAAGCCCAATATATAATCAAAAGAAGAACGACTTCTCTTTAACATTCAAAGTCAATGTCTAGACTTTAAGATAAATTCAAAGGACATCCTTAACTTCAAACTATACTATAAACTTATTGCCTCTCCTGTCTTAATTTCAGGTAAGTCCATGCATTTAATCATTGAATTTAAAGATAATAAAATAAAAATTCATTATATCCAAATCTGATAATCCAAAAGATGTTGGTATTAGTTGACGTTGTCATCGTAGAAATCCCCTAATTCCATCCCAAGTTAGGTATTAAGGCCAATTTACAAATTCTACGAAACTATTGAGTAATTATAATGTAGAGAAAAGATATATAGGCATAAAGAGAAGAGACATATTCAGTTGCTTTAAAAAGTTATATATAAGAATTCTCTTTCTTATAATATAGTTTTTTTTTTAAATTCTCCCTCGTGTTTCTCCCTCATTTTTATATTTATACACCGTAAGTATCTCCAACTTACAGCTTTAGCATCATAAAATAATTTCCGATACTAGCATGCCAACTTTTATAAACGCATTAAAAAAGGAAAAAAATGGAATACCACGACTATACATTATACATCCTAGAAGACATAATAGTAAACTATACTAGCACCTACTTTTTATAAACACCCTCATCAACCATATAAAATATTTATCCTGTACAATGCCTCTATTAATTACGTCTTCTCTGCCATAAATTGTGGAGGAAGCCATAAACAACCGACACGTACGGGATAAAGACTGGACCAAACTAGACGGGTTTATTCAAGAACAAAACAATATATATAGTATCCATGATAGAGTAACAATTCATTCCTTGTGTCCTATCTCTCTCAGTGTTGATCATGGCTAGCTGCCTTGTGTTCCTCCTCTTAGCCTTCTTTGCTTTTTCAGCAAATGCAGATGGTTGGATTTTATTTTCTTTCTTTCTATATATATATATATATATATATATATATGTATATATTTCAATATAAACCCACTTCTAATCCTCCAGAAATAAAAAATCTAACCATTTTAATCTGTATGTTTTTCCAGTTTTCTTTGATTGTGGAGCATCCGATACTTACACGGACGGAAATTCGATAGAATGGATGGGAGATGGCGACATGTTCCAGGACAGCCAGGCTGAAGTGGTGCAGTCTAGCAAGACAATGTCACCTGTAATGAGCACTCTTACGGTGTTCACAACTCGGAAAAAGAATTGTTACTCTTTCTCTGAGAACAAGGGCAATCCACTTCTTGTTCGTGCCAGCTTCTTCTATGGAAACTATGACAAAAAATCATCTCCTCCATCTTTCGATATGCATATTGATGGAAACGACTGGGTCACGGTCAAGACCTCACTTGATCAGCTTGTAAATTATGAAGTAGTCTATGTTTCCAAAGGCGATACAACCAGCATCTGTCTTGCCCAAACACAGCCTAACCAGTTTCCATTTATATCAGCACTTGAGGTTAGGAACTTGGATTCAAAAATGTATAACTATCTTGATCCGAACTATGCACTGTTTTTAAGGTCAAGGGTTGCTTATGGTGCTAAGGAAACAGTAAGGTAGTGATCATACACTGGCGATCCTTGTTATTATTTTCATTGTTTTTTTTCTTCTTACAATTTGTAGATAATTTTCAGGCTCCCGGATGATGCTTATGATCGCATTTGGGTTCCAGCAACAGTTGATAGCGGGATAACTTCGGTCGCAAGCGATGCAATAACCATTGATGTTGTTAATGCACCGGATAATCCTCCACAAGCAGTCTTGCAGAATGCTATTACAATCTCAAGCACGTCAGATTCTATCAGTATAAATCCTGGTTTTCCAGATCAAGAAGTTTCAATATACATGAACTTGTATTTCTCTGAAGTGACCCAGCTCGATACCACCCAAAACAGGTCCTTTAAGGCTTACATCGATAAAAAGCCCGTATCAGATCCCATTATCCCACCTTATGGAGAAGTGACAGAAACGTTTATTAACTTCACAGCTTCTTCAAACACCTCGTTTTCGTTGGCTGCCAACCCTGATTCTACACTTCCTCCACTTGTCAATGCCATGGAAGTCTTTTATATTAGCGACCGCCTAACAGATGGAACCAATAGCAAAGATGGTATGCATTATAGCTGATTTGTTAATTAGCATAAAATTGATATTGGAATTTCTGCATTATATACTGACAGATAACTTTCATGTTAAATTTGTCAGTGGAAGGCTTAAGTGAACTCCAAAAAGTATTCAGTGATGCATTACATGAATGGTCTGGTGATCCATGTCTTCCTTCTCCATACACATGGGAATGGATTAGTTGTAGCAATGATACCATACCTCGCATAACGGCATTGTAAATCATCTTTCCCTACTCTCATCAGGAAAATGCTCAATTTCTTCTTATTTATTTAGGAGTATAATTTTACTTGCTGGTTTAATAATTTATTTGTGTTCATAATGTTTTTGGGGTTTTCAGGGACCTTAGCAACTTTGATCTTTCAGGGGAACTTCCGGATTTTAGCTCCATGGATGCCCTTGTGACAATGTAAGTAAACTGTAAATGAGTTGAACCAATTTCAGGTATTTTCTTAATTGTTCTAACACATTGCTAGCATTTTTGTTTCCTATTCAACCCAGCAATTTGCAGAATAGCAGCATAAACGGACTTATTCCAGATTTCCTTGGCTCCTTACCTAACCTCAAAGAACTGTAAGATTCTCCCAAATAATCTCTTGTTGATTGTTACAAAATGCTCTTGTAAGGATTCTGGCATGCTTTCCTAAAGACTGGTATTGGGATGCAAAAAGAATACTCTGTCCCGGGATTCAGCGTGCCCCCGCCAAGCAAATTTGAAACAGGATTTACATTTTCGACAAAATAACACAACATTTTTCCTTTCTTGTTTCTTCAATCTAGGAACTTGGCAGATAATTACTTCAGTGGAACAATTCCTCCATCAATATCAACGAATAAGAAGCTGAAATTAGTGTAAGCGCCTATGAAAATACAGTTTAGTTTTATTAAAATTAATCTCTTATTTCTCGTCAATTTTTAAGAAATAGTTTCTACTTTGATGATTAAATCATATAATCTGGTGGAAAAATATTACAGGGTATCAGGCAATCCAAACTTGTGTGTCTCCGGCCAGTCCTGTCAGCCAACTAGTACTGATGGTACTACCAGTTCATCAATTCCTTCAGGTCGCAGAAAAAAGAGTAACAAGCTTCCAGTGATACTTGGAACCACAATTCCAATCTTCGTAATTTTCTGGGCTATTGTGGGATTTATTGTGCACCACAAGAGAAAAACAGCAGCCATAATCGCAATCACCACAGGTTAGCAAGCAGAATACAATTCATAATATGATATAACTTGAACAGTGTTTGAATTTAACTGTTGGTGTATACCAGATTGTTTAACACTGGTTTCTTCTTCTTCTTCTTCTTCTTTTGGGTCGATAAGGACAAACTGGCGGTGCCAAAAGGCGTAGTGGTGCCAACAACATGAGATTTGAAGCGGTGATTAATGAGATCAATGTTAACATCCAAGACCAAACAACGACAGAGAATGACAATCAATCCGATCCACAGAAATGAAAATGCAACCTGGGGGCTGAGAAAAACAATTAACTTACCCTCCTCAAATCTTTGACCATATTAATTTACAACGATATTGTGTGTAAGCTTCACAGAGTCAACCCTCCTCGAATCTGTGACCCTATTAATTTACAACGATATTGTGTGTAAGCTTCCCAGAGTCAAAGATCATATGTTTGGAACCTAGTGGTATTATATGTGGGATAATGCTAACGAGTGTCCCCATAAACATTTATCATGTTTTGGAACAATAATTTCGCATTTATAATGTATGATTAGAAAATAAATATGTTTGTTTTTTTATGCAAGATAGAACTTTATTAATCAACTGATTTAGCCAACAATAGCATGGCTAAATAGAAAAACAAAAGTAACAAATGTCCCAGAAAATTTACGAACTAAACAAGAACAAAACAAACTAAACTAAATTCTTTGTTAAGTCAGTGTAGCAGACAAAACAAACAAAATATAAAATCATGAAAGAGAACTGTAATCATGCGACCAAATCAGATTCTTAATAAACTGCCTTGCCAAATTATCCATTACATAGTTAATTTTTCTTATGAATATGTGTAAAATTCATAGGAGAAAGCATAAGGATGTCATTGAAATCACCATGTAATCGATCATCACGACACTACTTTCTCTCATCCGAGTAATTTAATTGTGTTGGTATGAATCAGATACTAAAATCCAATCCTTAGAAGTAATACATATCATTTAGTTGATTTCTATATATCTTATTAAAAACCAAATTATTGTGTTCATTCAAAATGGACTAAACTATTCCAAAAAAAAAAACAAAAACCACACCTTTATTTGCATAAATCCTAAAAGATCATTCCATGCCACTATAAGTAAAAGTCATTCAAAAACTTCGAAAAGATCCATTTATGCTCTAACCAAGCTACCACCCGTGATCATAACTACGTACCATACCATTCCATAATAAAAGAACATATGCTTTGAAGTCTTAATCTATTTTTTATTGAAAGGGCAACTCAAATCATTCCCTTGTAATAAGCAAGTCTAAGATTAAACTCAACTTTGGGTGGAGCGGGAGAGGAACATGTACCAAACAAAAATGGTTTATTTTCTAGAAAAAGAATTTTCTTAAGAAAAGCTGAGCAACTTTTCACCAAAAAAGCCTTTTGGATGTAGTCTCCAAATCTTCATGTCTACAACATTTTGAATTAAAGAAATCCCAGATAGTAATTGCAAAAGTTCCCTATTTTTTTCTCTCAATCTCATAGTCTCCTCCTCCATGATAGGACCAATCCCAGGTAAAGCTATTCCATTTTCCCATCTTTGAGATTAAAACGTTTGTATTTGCACACACATAATAAAGACGTTTTAAAACACGTTTAATTGCTAATTAGAGCTTTATAAAGAGAGAGGATATTATTATCTTTAACGAACAGTTCCCCAGTTGTGAAGCATATTTCCATTAATGCATTATTTGCTATGATTGCTTTGTTCTCAAAACATGTTTTGCACATATATAGTGATCTTGAGGGTTTCAATGCTTAGGATGAGAAATACCATGTGTGCTGCTTGTTTGAATAAGAAGTTATTGTACTATGGCTTGACCATGAAATAACTTCTTCAACAAGCTTATAATTAATAATTCGTTGACAGGAATCAAGTTCAAATAAAAGACATGAACACTCATACGGTTGATAGCTATGAGTAACTTTTATGCCTTGGACATGATGTAGTTTATATATATATATATATATATATATATATATATATATGTCGCACGTCGTAAAAATCCGCGCGGCGTCGGCTGGCGATTTTTCGTTTGTCGTTTTGCTTGATTTGATTCGTTGGGAGTCGCCACCTAGTATTTAATTGAAGACTACTAGGAAACCCGGGTACTGGTCTTATCAGAGATTCATGGGTAAGGGACTGGTTGTGGTTAGGGAAGGTATTAGCACCCCTAACACACCCTACCTGAGGTAAGCTGCTTCGTGGACTTGATGCGT
>Ga0307507_10008359_pt1 | contig 14366 bp, 19 predicted proteins | sample 7_EM_MG_FD_207223 | JGI IMG/M metagenome (GOLD analysis project Ga0307507, IMG submission 207223) | Populus trichocarpa ectomycorrhiza microbial communities from riparian zone in the Pacific Northwest, United States - 7_EM | ecosystem: Host-associated > Plants > Roots > Unclassified | place... | reverse complement strand
GAGACCTAGTAACCTGGGCTAGTGTGGCTATTATTGTAAGCAAGGTGCCGTGGGTTGCAACCGGGTTGTGTGCGCCTCGTTCTTGTTTGATGATGGTGGAGGTGTGGAGGACGATCTGTTGATTGTGACGTGTATCCACTCTGGGCTTTCCGGGGTAGCGCTGGTGGAAGCGTTGGACTGCTCGTTCTGCATTGTTCAAGTTTGGTGCCGGGTACCGGACTTTGTTGTGTTCTGGTGAATATCCTTTCCACTTAGCTCGGTATTGGAGCCTGTTGTAGTAGAGTCGAGAGTCAATGATTTTGTCGAGTTTGTATTCGTCTTCTCCTTCAATCTGACTAGGAGGAGAGGTTCTTTGATTTGAAATGAGAATCGATTGTCTTGGTAAGGTTCGAGGAGGGACATGTGGAAGGTATTGTGTATGGCGATTGAGAGTCGTAAGCCCAGCTCATATGCGCTTGTCCCAATCTTTGCCAAGATTTTGAATGGTCTGATTTTCTTGTAGTCTACTTTTTTCGACGGTCTGGCGCTCTTGATATTGCGTGGCAACAACCACCCCATATGTCCTGATTGTAGGTTTGGATCGGGTTTTCTGTGTAAATCGTAGTATTCTTTTAGTCGTAATTGTGCAGCCACCATCTCGTTCCTTAATCACTCATGTAATTTCAGTCATTCCTTTTGATCCCACCTGCTTTCCTTGAATCAGATGACCGATCATCTCGTATTCAGGATTGATGCCATAGTTTCCGAAGAATGGTGTGCTCTTGATGGTTGCTTGATATCCGTTGTTATATGCAAATTCCGCAAGTGGTAGGTAACCACACCAGTTGTGTTGTTGATAGTTGATGTATGCTCGTAGGTATTGTTCCAACGGGGCGTTGGTCCGTTCTGTTTGTCCGTCTGTTTGTGGATGGAAAGCCGTGCTGAGCCTTGCCTTGATTCCTAGTTCCCCTGTAGATTCTTTCCATCGGTCTGAGGTAAATAGTGTCCCCCTGTCAGTGATGATATCGTGTGGCAGTCCGTGTAGCCTTACTATTTCTTTTATGAAGAGATTGGCGCACTGCCGTGCGTCTAGGTCCTTTGAGAATGGAATGAAATGGCTCATTTTGGTTCTCCGATCGATGACCACCAGTATGGTATCATATCCTTCTGATTTTGGCAGGTCCGTAATGAAGGCCCTAGCTATTGATTTCCACGGTCGATCGGGCGCTTGTTTGACTGTAGCAATCTGTCTAGTGCATGTCGAACTACTTTGGTCCTTTGACATGTGTCGCAATTATTAATGAATCGTTTGATGTCCTCCCTTATCTTTGGCCAATAGTATCGTCGGTTGATGAGTTGGGTAGTTGTTGCCGTCCCGCTATGTCCTGCTTGTGGGGGTTTGTGGCTTTTGGCCATAAGAGTTGTTCCTATTCTCTCATCGTTTGGTATCCAAATCTTTCCTTGATACCCTAAGAGGTCGTCCATCCATTGACATAGCCCTAGCGCTATTCCTTTCATTTCTTTCTTTCCTTCAACCAGGTTTCTTCCGATATTGTGGATTTCATTGTTGTCCTTGCTTGCTCTTGGTATTTCTGCTTCATCCTGGTCTAAAAATTCGGTTGTTTCGAATATGTCGAGCTGGATTTCTTCGGTCTCTAGGACCTCCCGGTATCGTTCTTGAGGCAGTAAGATTCCCACATTTCGAGTGAGTGTCTTCTCTCCTGCCGGGGGTAGGTCTCCCTCTCTTCTCATGAGGGCGTCTGGTTTTCCCCCCTCCCTTTCCAGTCGTTATTCCATTTTGAAGTTTTATTGACTTAATTCTTGCATCAATCATGCTTGTCGTTCACTTAGTTTCTTCGTTGTCATGAAGGTTACAAAGTCCTTGTGGTCGATAAGGACCCGCACCGGCTTCGGACTTCCTCTGGTGCATCGTTTCCATTCGTGGAATGCCTGAACTATTGCTCGTCGTTTGTTGTTGTGTATATCATAGTTGCATTCGGCGTCCGACATTGTCCTGGATCGGTATACCACTGGCTTCCATTTCCCCTGCTGGCAGTGTTGTGATAGTATACCGCAGCAGACGTATTTGAGTTGTCGGTTTCGATCTTGGTTGGTGCGAGGGGGTTGAAGTTGACCAGTCCTGGTGCTGTGGTGAGTTTTGTCCTTAATTTGTTGAATCCTTGTTGTTCTTTGTCTCCCCATTCCCAGTTGCCGATGCATTCTTTCTTTATTCTTGCATATAGCGGTTTGGCTGTTCTGCTCAAACCTTATATATAGTGTCTGTAGAAGTGGCAGAATGCCAGGAAATATTGGATTTCTGTTATTTTCTTGGGGGCCATCTAGTCCCAAATGGCCTGTGTCTTGACTGGGTTGGTCTTGACTCCTTCTTGTCCAATGATAAATCCTAGGTATTACATTTGGCTTTGGTGGAATTCAGATTTGGATGGTTTAACCTTCATTCCCGAGTCTCGTATTCCTTCGAGGATGTTGCTAAACTCTTTTCGGTGTTGTTGTAGGGTATTTGAATATATGAGTACGTCATCTAGATAGACGATACGAGGTATGTCGATATGTTCCATAAGGACCTCATTGATCTATTGTTGGAATGCCACCCGTGCGTTCCATAGCCCGAATAGCATTACTAGGTATTCGTATGTCCCTAATTTTGTTGAAAAGGTTGTCTTCCATTCGTCCCCTTCTCTGATCCGAATGTTGTGGTAGGCGTCCTTGATATCTAGCTTGCTGAAGTATTTGGCCCCCCCTAGCCGGTCTAGGGCTTCACTAATGAGTGGTAGCAGATGTCAATCCTTCTTGGTGACTTCGTTGAGTGCTCGGTAATCTGCGCATAGTCTGAGTTTGCCATCCTGCCTCTTGACGAACATAATTGGTGATGCCGTTCCTGACTTCACCCTTCAAATCCACCCTCAGTCCTCATTGTGTTTGATGTGTCGATGGAGCTCTTCCAATTGGGCCTCACTGGGGGCATATATCTTCTTGAGAGGTACCATGTTTCCAGCTTCCAGGTCGAATCCTAGATCGATGCCTGTTCAGTGGGGTGGTACTGTTGTTGTTTCTCTTTTTTCGAATACATCCAGCAGGTGATGATATTCTTGGGGAACTGTGTCCTTAATGTCCTGGTCCTCCTTGTTGTTCTTGTTTTCTATCGCCAGCTGGGTGCTAATATTGTTAGCATCTAGCTGAATTTTGTTGTCGCTCTCGTCCCATCTTAGCATGCCTGTGGTTTATCCACGTTGCTCGAACTGGCCAAATGCTCTTGCAGATATTTTGTTGATTTCCATATATGGTTTGGCCTTCTGGCCCGTGACCCTTTGGGCTGTGGTGGTGTCTGAGCTCCCGAACCTCTGATCTCCTCCCTCAGTATCGTCCAGCTGGGTTACTTCTTCTGGATCCCTGTTGTCGATTTTTTCTATTCTTAGTTGTGCAATTTGGTCTCCCTTCTTTACTCGGTATGGTTGGTCTCCTAGGTGGGCGAGGACCACTTTGAACTTCACCTCTGTTGTCGGAGTCTATCACACCTCCATTTCTCATGAGTCGGTGTTTGACTGCTAGACAGCTTCGCGGTGCAATTCGTCTATAAGTGTTGTGAGGTCATCCAATGGCTATTCCTGTTCCAAAAATTGCTTGTCCTCTTGCAGAAACGTCGGTTCCTTTGCTTGCGTACAAGTCGTGTCCTGACACGTTTGCTGATCCTTTAGTAGGCACTCTGGCCTTCCCTGATAGCTTTTTAATTCTGACACACTGGTCATTGGCCGTTGGGCCATTTTTGGCCAGGACCTTGGAGAATGTGGTGACGAGATTCTCTTCTGAGGCTCTTTCTTCGGGTACGGCATATGCGACGGGTAAACCTTTGAGACACCAAGTCGTACATCGTTCACTGTTGCATCTGATTCTTTTATCATTAAAAATTGATTGTTGGGTTGTGTTCTCTTAGCTATGGCATCCCGAGGAAGACCTCATGGTGTTGGAGGTTTGCCACTTGCCAGGTTGTCAATTCCATATGGCTACTCATGTCCTTATGTACTCTCGTCATGTTGGTGACAGGGCCCATAGCGCTTGGTTTTCAGTCCGCGAGTTTCCTCTCCCTTGGGTCTTTTGCTTTTATCATCTTGATCCCGAGTTTGTTGCAGACTTCTCGGTCAATGAAGTCTGCTGTTGCTGCTGAGTCAATCATGGCGTTGATAGTGACTGACTCTGTTTCTCCGTTTGGTTGAATTTTGAAAAGTAATATGGTCCTTGTCGTTTGCGAGTGTTTCCGTGTAGATGAGTGACGCATAGTAGTTTTCCATGATGATGGGTTCTCGTTCGGGTCCGTCCCTCAAACCACCTTTTGCTAGGGACATTCCTCATTTCCTGACTGTTCGGGCTCCTGCTCGACACCGATTCCCCTGATGCTGGGTTTAGACTACCAGGGGGCAGGTGTCTTGGTTGGCTGCCAGCCCCTGGCTTGTGCCTTGAATGGTTTGAGCCAATGCTTCCTTGTGCAGTTCCTGACTAAGTGTCCTGGTTGTCCTCATTTGAGACATAGTTATTCTCGAATTCTCCTTTGGAATCCTTCTCTTGAGATGTTGAATCTTGGTCGTTTGATGGTAGTGTCCATTTGCATGGGGTCGCCGTAGTTCTGATTGGCATTATTTGCTGGTCGATATGTCCCATCTGGGTTTCGTGCTGTGATGGTTTCCCGTTGGATGTTCTTGGTCGATGTCTATCCTTAGATGTATCTCACCGTTACCAGTTTGGTTTCCTTCGTGATTGCCCATTGGGCTAGGGCTTCGAGGTCCTCATATTCTTCGCTGCTGGCACCGCAGGCGTTTTGTAGTTCTGTCTTCATTCCTCCCAGGGGCAGTTCTCCTCCTGTCGTGGTGTCCAATTCAGCTTGGCTAGCTCCTACGGGGCACGCGTTCAAGTATTCCCTGACGGATGGTTTGCTCTGTTTCATCTTTTTCAATTTCAATCTTTCTTCTCCTTTGCCGTCAATTACGCCAAATTGTCTTTGTAGTTCTGCTTTGAATCATGCCCAATTTTCCCAGGTTGGGGTGATTCGTTCTTCTGCGTATGGTGTAATCCAGGTCCCTGCGTTGTCCCTTAGGAGGCTTGTTGTAAAGAGGATTTTTTGCATGTCATGGTCGTTCTGCCATCCTACTGGCCTGTAGTATACTAGGAGTTAGGGTGACCAGCATCCTTATTTGTTTCGTTCTCCGGGGTAAACATTGGGTTCCTTGGCTTTGGCCTTCCTGGTTGCTCCGCTTAGCGATGCCATGATTTGTCTCATCTGTTCTGGGTTCAGGATCGGGTTTGTTTCTGAGTATGTCGCTCCTCCTTGTGCTCTAGTAGCCGCCATCGTGTTCCGTCATCTCGTTCCTCCTTCCACTATTTCTTCAGATCCAATTGGTAATCGTGGTTCTGGTGTGGTAGTGCCTGGTGCACTCTCTTCCCTTAAGGCCATTTCAAGTCCTTGTTCTAGTGATGAAAGGGCGAGATCTTCCCCCAGGAGGTCGATATCCTTCCATTATTGGTCTCTGTTTTGTATGTTTGTTAGGTTCTACTGGGTTCACGCAATCAAATGTTACAATCCTCTCCCTCCCAGGTGAGACATGCAGCAGGTAACCGATAGTCTCTTAACGATCACTTCTCCTTAGCCCTATAGGTGTTGCTATAGCTAAGTCTGTTGACTCCTATCTAGCCACGTCATTCGCAAGGCTCATATAAGGCAGTCGTGTCTTGATTCCTGAAAGCGTGACAGATAAAGTTCTTGTATTGAAAGTATAGTGTATGAAAGTACTTAGATGGTTCCTGAAGAACCCAAATCACATGCCTATTAGTTTTCATTTTTTCTCTCTTCATGTCCTTTGTATTAATGAACTACTGGGAACAAAGACTACGTGCAGCGCTAGCTATGGTAAAGAAAAAACAACATTCCCACTTATGCACCCGGCGCCAGGGAAAAAGCCATCAACCCAAGTCTCTCTGGTATGAGACAAACCGGACAAGAGCCGCAGAAAATAGAAAATCAAACTCAGACTGAAGGGGCAGAACAACAAAATCAAATAAATACCCGTGGAGGAATCAAGAGGACAACCCTTGCCGTAGACACCATCAACAAAATAAATAATTGTTATAAGAACCATGAAACCCAAAGTAACCGACAATGAAAGAAGAACAAGGGGAGGGTGGTGGCCATCTACAATTTGTTGCGGTGTTGCAAGAATTACTCATGGCCCCAAGGTGTTGACATCCGCCACTGATCCAGTGCAATATGAGAACAGAGCGTAACCGAGGGGCCCGACCGTGAAGAAATCGGAATGGTGAGGTGAAGGGGCAGTAGGGTACTAGCGAAGTGAGTGGATTGTAGCTGTAACCGAGTAACGGGACGAAACCTGATTGGGGAGAGGAGGGGTTGACCCAATAACTGTGGCAACTATCGGTAACCGGGTGCGTGTCTGACTAGGCAGCCTCTAGCGGAGGTGAAGAGAACGGAGAAATCAACCGTAGCCTGTTGAAAACTTTTCTCCTACTGCGAACGGTAGTCCAAGCCGTCTGTAACACGGGCCTGAGGGTGATGCATATTGACGATAAATTCTCATGGTATTGAGATTTCAATCGCCGGGTGTATAGAAGAGATGGTTCGTGACCCAAATCACATGCCCTGAGGGTGCCCTTATCTAGGGGTTCTTCCCTCAACTCTAACCCTGCGTGACTCATACCATCGTGTCACACGACTCATGACTCATGGTAAGTCATTCTGTGAAATCCATCAGCTAACACGTCCGAGTCAGCTGCCCTACACCTTGCAACCAACCAAAACTCATAAAACCACTCAAGTGCCCTTAACGGGGTCACCTGCGTGAAACCCATGACACATACCCCTGAGTCATGTGCGAAATACATAAACCACATGACCACAATCGTGCGTCATGTCAAATATCAACCAATAATAATGAACCAATGACACGCTATTCCCTCGTCATGTGAAAAACCCATGAGTCAACCTATCTCATGGCGTGCAAGATAACAAACCAATGACTAATAACTATTTGTCAGGTTAGAGTCTTCCTTGCTTAGTCACCGTTTGTGACACCATGTTACAGACGGCTGGGACTACTCGTCCTAGTAGAAGAAAACTTTTCCACAGGCAACGGTAGATTTCTTCATTATCTACTTTACCTTTTAAGGCTGCCTAGTCAGATGCGGACCAGGTTACCGTTAGTTTCCACGGGTATTGGGTCCACCCCTGCTCCTCCCCCCTCCGGCCTCGTCCCTTTGCCCGCTTACAGCTACCATCCACGCCCTTGGCTGGCACCCTACTGCCCCTTTCGCCTTCCCAGCGGCTTCTCCACCGTCGCAGCTGTCAGTTACACTTAGTCGTCATATTGCACCATCTTGGTGGCGGATGTCAACGTCTTGGGTTCTTGAGTAATGTTTTGCGCAGTTGCCTTATTTTTTGTGGCCCCTCACGCCCCAATTGTTTCTTTTTTCCTTGTCGTTACTTTGGGTTTCATTACTAGTCTTAACAATTATTTCAAATGTTGCTGTCTACGGCAAGGATTTTCCTGTTAATTCCTTCCTATCTGTTTATTTGGATATTTGTTTTCAACCGGCTAGTCCGAGGGGGATTTCTTATTTGACATGGCTGGTATGCAGTTGGTCCCAGACCGGAGGGACTTGACTTGATGGGTTTTGCCCCAGTGCCGTTTGGTTTGTCAAAGAGGTTCTTTTTCGATAGCTAGCGCAGCATGAAGTCGTTCTACCTAGTCGACGAATAAAACAAACTATATGAACAAAAAAATTAGGGAAAAAAAAGCCCCTAGTTGATTTAAACGAAGCTGATTGGTCTAAATGATGTTTGACTAAATTAGTTATTAGCCAAATGCTAGGGTTCTGATTGGCTGAAAGGTTAATAGGAAGGGAAAAAAGTGATTTCGCTTTTGAAAAATAGAAATAATATCTCAACTCAAATATCATGGTATAATCCTTTAAATAAAGGTGAATGATATCATAAATAATATTATAATCACAAATAAACCAACATGATCATTCTAGAGTATATTAGTTCAAGGTTAGGAACTAGTAAAGTAACCGTTCAACTTAGTATATTAAAGTGAGGGTTCCTGTGAGGCTTGAGAGTTCGAATCGGGAAGGCATCTTGAGCTCTTTAACTACAAATAAATCATAACCAATATTCTGTCCAAACGAGAATGTTAAGCTCCGCAATGGTGGAAGCGAAAACAACTAAGTCCTAAAACAAAGGTGTAGATGCGAAAGGATATAAGTAACAAAACAAGTAATGGAAGCAAACCAATAAGGGATCGCTACTAATGTACTAAACCGGTGCTACATAGTAGGAAGTATAGGGTTTCCCAATTGGGTACAAGAAATAAGAAGTAGTAATAAGCGAACCAAGGAAAGTACTACCTAATAGGAAACTATAGCAATAGGGAAGATACAAGATAAGGAATGATTTGTTACTAGGGAAATCCGAATAGGCAATATCCAACGTCATGTCAAGAAATAATAGCGATAATAGTAGATTCTGTTACATTCTCCCTAACAGGAAAAAAAAGTAAATGAAAGATAAATAAATTCTATTAGGTTTATAATTCAGACTTGTCAAATGAAGAAAGGGTGGAACAGGTTTCGGGTTCAGAGTAGTCAGGGTTTTGGACAGGTGTCCAGAATCCGTCAGGAGCAAGCACTGGTGATAGAGGGATGTATTCAGGTGTCTGGACTGTCCAAGCTGACCAACATTCATTATGAGTCTAGGGGAGATGAGAGGGAATGGTTTCGTTATAGGTGTCAAACGAGTAAGTTCTCAGGGCAGTACTGGCTCCTTTAAGGACACCCAGAGGTTCCCAAGTAGCTTCGATTTCATCATACCCTTTCCAAGAGATTAGGAATTGGTGTTTGTTGCGATAGATTCGATCTTTGAGAACCTTTTCAACTTCCCATTCTTCTTGTCTTGAGGCATCGATTGGTGACTGGTTCTTTCAAGCTGGGTTTAGGGAGGCTGGGGAAAGCTTTGGGGTCTGGTATGAGGTAGATTCGCAGGGGGCTGGGACGAATCCAAGGGTGTATATCTTGCATGATGGGTGGGAGATGGAGTTTGTAGATATCCTGTTTGTCAAGTCCTTCTGAGAGGGAAAAAAAGTCCAAACTTGGGTGCAACTAGCTTCTGATGACGTCCAATTTGGTGGACATAGGGTTCGGATCTGCGGGTGACTTCAGTTTTGCCTGGGGTAATAAGTGGTTCTTCCTGGCTGCTTTTCTAGCTAGGAGTCAGCTGGCGACCTTTTGCTTTCTGGAGGGCGATTCTGGCGAGCTGTGGGGTTTTGATGATGTGAGAGGCTATGTGATCAGTAGAAGGGACGGCGGTAGGAAGGACTTTGACACTAGAGAGAATGTCGGGTTGGTATAACCTATTGCCAATTGGAAACAGCGCAATGAACCCAACCGACGGGGTAGGCCGGTATGCCTGTGAGGTTGGTGCATTATGGGTTTTCTGGTTGCCAAGACAGTGCAGAATCATAGCTCTCCCACGCACGGCCCAGCGAACCTTACTACAAGAGTGCCTTTTCTGCTTCTCCATACCACCTAATCACCACTCTTCTGACAGCTCACGTTCGTTATTCCTCTTATTCCTTATTGCCCTCAAACCACTATCTTTGCCCATTCAAAGCCACGCCTACCCGGTTTTAGCCACTAGCCACCCCCACCAATACGCTATGGACCCCAGAAGAGCTTCAACACATGGAAGCATCTCGACACCGGCTCTTAGGCGAAGGGCACCAGCCGGAGTAAGAAACAAGAGGCGTATCCGACAAGCCTCAAGCCGTTATGGCCGACAACGAGGTCCGGATCGTAGTACCCCCGGCACGGAACATCCAAATTCCCGATCTAGCAATAGTGAGTAACACGAGCCGAGTGCCCCCAAGTACAGCCAGTCCTCCACTAAAAATGAAGAGATATATATCTCGTATTCACTGCGCTCCAACACAATATGACCCCAGCCGGCTACCGCAATATCACAAAGCGATATTGATAGCCACATCTTATCTGGCTTTCCCTCAGATATACCAATCAATCTCAGTATGATGTGGGAACTCCTCCGCTAAGACAAACCGGATCTTGTCGACCGGGTGGTCCTCCAACTAACCTCAAATAACCTGAATCCCCAGAGTCCCCGCCTTCAGCATGCCCCGAAACTCCTTATACCAACCCAAGACCCTCAGCTCCCCGAACCCAACTCTACCCACAGTAAAATAGCTGCACTAGAGGCCAATTGGCCAAACTCAGAAAGCAAAGTGGACAAGGCCTGGCTCATAGGGGGGAACCTAGGGCTCTCGGTATATACGACCCATCCCAGCCCCTATTCTCCCAAGACACTAAGAGCCAATCAACTATCGCAGTGTCAGTGGAAGTCCTATTCCCAGGAGTCAAATGTGGTACCCTGGTACAGATTATCGAAAATAGGTTCGAGCTGACAAATATCTACCGGCTTCGAGCTAGTGCAAAGGAGAGAGCCGGGACACAACAAAGGATCAGCATAGGAGGGATTAAGTTTGAGCAAGCCGAAATGGATGACCGAGAGAGCGACAATTGTATCACCAGCTTCTTCAAAGCTTGGGTGGTCTACTCAGGAATCCTGGTGAAGGTAGCACCACTCCTACTCCAAGGGGCCCTCGCCACAGCACTGTCTATATCCACCATGAGCCCGTACGACTTACTGGAAAAGTATGCATGGGAGGGAGTGAAGGCTTACAACTTTCGATTCCAACGGAAAAGGGTTGCGAGGGGAAAAAGCATTTATCATGCCAGCGAATGGTGACCCCTTGACAGGGCGCTTGTAGCCTCAAAATGCTTAGCGCACCTAGTGCCACAAGGCCCATAGCCACAAAGCAATAAGCCAGCCACAAGACCCCTCCGCCGGATATACAAGTTCCCTATACGTGACAATGTCCTGGAACAAGCATACCAGCCCGTCAGCTGGAGGCTTACATCAATCTGGAGCCAGCCCCAGCAGGCGAGAGGAAACACGGAGTCCGTACCAGTGTTACAATCCTTGCTTCCCTGGGTGATACTTGCAGCAGGTAACCGATAGTCGCCTAATGATCACTTCTTCCTTACCCGAAAGCTTTTGCGATAGCTAGGTCCGTTGACTCCTATCTAGCAACGTCGATCGCTAGGCTCATATAAGAGCGGCTGGTCTTGATTCTCGAAAGCGTGATAGATAAAGACTTTTGAATTGAAAGTATAGTGTATGAAAGAACTTAGATGGTTGCGTGAAGAACGCAACTCTCCTGCCCGGAGGGTGCCCTTTATATAGGGGTTCTTCCCTCAACCCTAACCCTGCGTGACTCATATCCTCGCGTCACGCGACTCATGACTCATAGTGAGTCATAGTGTGAAATCAATGAGCTGACTCGTCCGAATCAGCTGCGCCCTATCTCGCAACAAATCAAAACTCATAAAGCAAGTCATGTGCCCTAACGGGGTCACATGCGTGAAACCCATGACTTATAACTATGATTCATGTGCGAAATACATAAACCATATGACCACAATCGTGCGTCATGTCGAAACCACATGACCACAATCGTGCGTCATGTCAAATATCAACCAATAACAATAAACCAATGACACGCTATTGCGTCGTCATGTGAAAACCTATGAGTCAACTGATCTCATAGTATAAAAGATAACAAACCGATGACTAATAATTATTAGTCATGTCAGAGTCTGCCTTGCTTAGTCACCGTTTGTGACAACCAGCTAGAGCACCACCATGCCGAAATTGCAACTTTAGGAACTGACGAATCATCCCCTTCCACTACCAGCACCCGTGCATTTCCTGCAGTAGCAACCACGGCGCAGCGCAATGCCCCACAGGGACTGGATACCAAGGGCCCAACTGATGTTTGCCGTCCCAGCTACGCTCACCTTTCTCATGCCATTTCATACCCAACTTCTATACTCCTGGACCGCGTATTTCCCCTTGCAGAATATTTTGCTCACTGCTACCCTCGCAGCTCATATCCCAATCAGTCATTTGGAGCTGACAGCCCACAGCCTAAGCGTTAGTTGCTTGTCCCCCAAACCTAGCATAGCATCTGCACGCCCTAATACATCACTACATTACCCACTATTTAGCACCTAGAGCCTGCCAATTCGTACCAGGCAACTAACAGGAGAAGGATGGGGCAAGCTTAAACAAGATTACCCAGACTCCGATTTGATCACAGCTCTCTTGGGGATATACATCTTCGGTGCAAGAATAGGCTATGAAGAGTACTGTATTACGACCACAATTCACCCCAACATAAAGACTGCTATAGCGGAGACCCCAACTGTATCAGCTGATATACTATTAGAGCTTAATAAATCCGGCCTAGAAGTCTTCCGTGATCTCCATAGCTTACCAAGGGAGTTCACAGCATCTCCGCTAGGCCTAACCAATAAGGCGGACGGAAGCAAGGCGTGAATACATCACGTGTTTTACTCCTCCGGAGATATCCGTGGGATTAATGGTAGAACCCATGAGCATTATGGCGCTATGCAATATAGCGCAATCGAAGCCCCAATTCAGGCGGTTCAAGGATTTGGGAGCAAAAGCATACTAATTCACCACGACACCCAGTCCGCTTTCCGCGACTTGACCATATCGCCAATAGACACTCCACTCGGGTTCCAATGGGAGGACGCATTTTATACCCAACATGGCCTGCCATTCGGACTACGTACGGCTCCATATCTATTCAACCTCTGTGCAGAGGTTTTCCACTGCATTCTCAAAATGCAAATCGAGACGGCAAATATCGGTGCCCCCATAATCAACAACATCGACGACTTTTTTGTTAGTGTTAGACCCAGGAGCGATAGCCAACCTCAAGAAATCTAGGGAAACCTTTACTACACTTGGTGCGCAAGTGGGATTGAGTATAAAAAGATCAAAAACTGAAGAGGGGACTGCCGTTAGCTCTGCCGGTTTAGTACTCGATACTGGTAACATGGTAGGACATTTCTTCGCCGCCTCTAGAACATCTACCTGTATTTCCCCCCACGAGCAGCCCAGTACTACAAGCGGCGGATATGCGGCGAGGCGCATAAAGATGTAACCTGGTGGTCTGAGACACTACGGCACCCACCGGAAAGATCAATTGCAACACGAGAAGGTAAAGTAATTATAGGCTTGTCCGACGCTGCTAGCACTCAAGAACTAGGGGGATACTACCATAGCGAAAGCCAGGTACACCCGGAACCCAATTCTGCGTTCTCAATACCAATTCCCCTCTCCATAGTCAAGGGAAGAGAGCATATATACTCGCAAGAAATGCCCGCTGTTGCAGAGGTTCCACTACAGTGGGCTCACAAGTGGAAGGAGAAAGCACTTGTAATGCAGGTCGACAACCGACGAGTGGCCCATAGTATAGCCAACAGCAGAATCCAAGAAGCCTCCATGCAAGTCTTGGGGAGATGCTTGTTGCTCGCTAGCGAATATGGCTTGGAATTGGAGGCATTATGGATCCCAACGAAGGAGAATGCGCTAGCCGATACACTCTCCTCATCGGAATATATCACAAGAGCTGACCTCGCACCACAGTTACTACACCCAACATGCAGCCTCCAACAACGTGGATATCTAACATAGAGGTATCGGGATGGTCACAAGTAGCTGCCTACGGCCTTTGGCGAGGGCTCGGCCCTTTAATTAGACGGAACTATGACACTCCGAGATCCTGGTTTTCCCTCTTCTGCAGACTGGCTGGGTACCAATACCTAAATGGAGCTTGTTTTCCTGCAAAGGCAACATGGTTGATTTCGTGGTTGTGTTCCCTAGCTGGAACAGTGAAAGTCAAAAAAATGGAACTCTACCTAGCAGGTATTAGGTCTTACCAACTTGACCTCGGAATTGAGGGTGCGGGATTTGCAGACCCCCGTTTGGAATCAACGATACAGTGGATCAACCGTGATCCCCTGGGACTGGAGCGCCAGATACGAACACCGCTGACCCAGCCCCACCTGTTACTCATCCTCCGTCATCTCTCACTCTCTAACCTAGACGATGTAGCTACCTGAGCCTCTTTCACACAGGCCTTCGGCGCATTCCTCCGAGTTACCGAGTTTACTTACAAACAGACCGACCTCACACTGGACCATGAACTCCCAAAGTGGTTTCTCACTAAGAGTATCGTCAGAGTACGAGAAAGAGAAGCAGATATGGAACTAACTCCCCCATCGTCGAAAACCAACCCATTTGGCCAGGGAATTAAGCTGAGTTTCGATGCAAGTCTCGACAATGCCTGCCCTGTTCGTGCCATAGAGGAGTACCTCACTCGCAATACCCACCCGCCCTATCAAGCACCCCTGTTCTGTCT
>Ga0307507_10008358_pt1 | contig 14367 bp, 9 predicted proteins | sample 7_EM_MG_FD_207223 | JGI IMG/M metagenome (GOLD analysis project Ga0307507, IMG submission 207223) | Populus trichocarpa ectomycorrhiza microbial communities from riparian zone in the Pacific Northwest, United States - 7_EM | ecosystem: Host-associated > Plants > Roots > Unclassified | place... | reverse complement strand
CTGAGTACCACCTCCAGAGCCGGTACTAGTACCGCGGTTCATTTTTCCGGTTCATGGTTCGTGAACTACAAACCACCTCTTTGAACCGTGGTGAATCGGCGGTCTGAGACCCCCTACTGTTTACTTATGATACTGTAGCGCGTATAGTAGTCTATTGTCCGATGGGGTTTCCTAACCCACCTCCGCGGCAACGCCATGTTTTGACCTTCTAGCTACTGTACTTGAGTAGATAACCTATGCATTGCCAGTTCGGTGAGAATGGTGGAGCATCAGTACACCCGTTGGCTCGGAGATTCGCAAGCAATTCATTGGAGGAGGCTTTCAGCAGAATCGAACCACAGTCTTACCCGGTAACGGTACCAAAAATGAAACAGGGCAGGCTGTAAACAGGTTTATGATACCGTACCGTGCAGGTATTTAGCAGGTAAAAAAAAAGAAAATTTATCAGGCTTATGGCGATAGAAAATTGTAATTGATCCCTATTCGTCACCCTCCTGCTTTAGTCGGTAGAGACTGTAATAGAAGCTATAGACAGCACAACAGCTCCAACTGCGTATATTCTAGTCCCCAGCGTGCCTAAATGTTAGGTTGGAACAACCTCTTGCCAATTGGGCAAAGCTGGGGGGAAAATTCGGGCAAGTCTTTGGAGGAAAGTTTGCCTGGTCGCTCAGAGGTCATAGCTCACTACGCACGGACCAGAGAGCTACCGGCATATATAGAACAATCCACCCCCAGGGGTTCAGGACCTCGATGCTCGCTACAACTCGCATTCTCGTCTCCAGGCTCTCCACAGCTCACGTTTTTTGTTTCCTTCGCGTTTTGGTTCTACTACGGCCAGTCGGCAGGCGTTTCCCTTCTTCTCTCGCTCTCCCTCTCCGGCACACAATTCGGTTCCACTCACACTTGTGTTTTAGCTTCTCCCACAGCTCAAAATTCAGAGGAATGCCTGAGAAAATTGTCACACCGCGTGGAAAGAGGATACGCTCGGGAGTGCAAGGCCCAGGGACCCTCTGGGGAGCGTAGAGTTTCACGACTCTTCTGAATAGCAGTTGCTCAGGGAGCAGCCACCAAAATCAAATCAGTACTGAAGACGCGATAACTATAGGCCAACAACACATTCCTCCAGAAACACAGCCCTGGCATCAAATCTAGACCTAGAGCGACAGAACCCTCTTCGCCATAGCATTCACAGTTGCACAGTACTCAATAAGCCACACTTCCGAGATTTGCCGCACACAACAGGCGGGATGCAGTCGGTCAAGATCGTTTCACCCGGTAACCTAACCCCCGACACAACTACGAATAGTAAACCGGAATTGCTCCATATGGCTTTGACTACCCACCGATATCTGCACTGCAGAACCTCCCCCACAATACACCATATTCCCAACCTCCCTCTCTCCTATAAACAAAGCAATACACAACAACTGCTATCGTGCTAGACTCTCCATGGGCCAGGAATGCGGAGATGAAGGCTAGACGACATTTATTTCCATTTAAACAATGAAACACTCACGAAACTACACAAACTCTAAGCGACCAAATGCCACGAAAAAACAAAGCCCTGGCTCCAGCACTCTAGAACACTCTCATTTCCCCCAGCGAACCATAAACCTGAGCCCCAACAAAGGGAAAACTCCCATATGTGCAACGTCTCAATCAGATGCATAGCCGCAAAAGCCACAAAGCTGTCTCCCTTTAATCATGACCACTGTTAGCCGTATAGCCACAACCCTGCATATTCACAAACCTGAATAACTGCATGCTCTATTGGGCACCTCCCAACAACGTAGGTGGAAACTTGAGAAAGTGCACATTTCAAGCACAGTAGCTACTACTCCTGGCGCCTCCTCCACAGCATCCACTACAAGCCACAATAGTGTCCCTCTAGGGTCCTTACCCAGTGCTAGCCACTGTCAGCCACCCCTGGCAGTCATTTCCTCCTAGTTTGCACAATGGGACAGTCTGCCCGTCTTGAGCTGGGCTGAGGACGGACCGCAGTTTGTCGGCCCATCCGGTCATTTTCCAAAGTATTCCAACAAGTTAGAATCAAAGACGAACACAGACACCATTCTGGCATCCTATCCGGTAGTCTCTGGAACTTACACCACACATCTGAGATAAGGACCGTTTCCTGGTGTCCCCCACTATGTCCCGCCGTCTCCTATGAGATATAGGATAGACCGCATCTTGTCGTTCCATCCAGTAATTTTCTCATATTGTCCGACTAATAGGAATGAAAGACGAAAACGGTGTTCCTTTCACTATCCCCTCTTGTCCCGGGTCTTTGGCAGTCCCCCGCAGGACCCTCCAGGGCTGCAGAAGGCTATGAACCCTATTGCCTACCCCACGCCAGCAGGCTATCCGGCACTCAGTGGATTACCCTTCTACCTCAACGAAAAACTCTGTCCCATATCTCAGCCAGCAGGCTATCCCGCACTCAGCGGACTCCCCTTCTACCCTAATAGCAACATCTCTCACATTTCTCAGCCAGCAAGCGATCCCGCACTCAGCGGACTACTCCTCTAAATCTAGAAAAAACCTTTTTCTCATATCTTAGCTAGCAGGCTCCCCCGCAGTCAGCAGACTACCCTCCTACTCTAATGAAAACCCTCTCTCCGATTTCGGCCAGTGGGCTATCCCGCACTTAGTTGACTACTCTTCTATACTAAGAATAAACTCTCTCCCACATCTCGGCTAGTAGGCTCCCCCGCACTCAGTGCACTACCCCCTTTTTACCAACTACAAATCTGCCTCTGATATTTCAGCCAGCAGGCTATCCCACACTCAGTGGACTACTCTCCCACCCCAATAAAACTCTCTATTCTCTCACAGCTGGACGTGGAATACGTAAGGGAGGCTGCCGACACAATACCGCTAGGACGCTGCCGTGAGAATAATGTTGAATGAAGAAACTAGGACTGAGGTGAAACAGAAAAAGATATGAAAAGAACAAACTAGATAAGGATCTGGTGTGGTCACCTCACGGTAAACCGCACAGCGCACACAGTGCACCAACCCTAGCTATGCCAGTCTTCACACCCCTTTCCTCCACTACGCACTAGACGCACAACGGGGTTACCCTATCAATACAAAACTCTCACTCACATTCAAAGAAAATATAAAATCCAAAACGCCAGAGGGAACAACTGCCGACGATATAACGATAGCGAAATTGAGATAGTAATGGTAGAGCAACAGGCTTATAGAACAAACTGCCAAGATTAAAGCTAGGGGAAAGACTTCGATCACCAACGCACAACTAAGAGAAAGAGACGGGAATATATACGAAAAACAACAGGCTGCTATTTGGGCTCAGTTTCCCATTCTTCCAATAATGACGATCGCAAACTAGGGACTTCAATGCAGAGAACAATCATACTAACCAAGGAAAGGATGGAATCTGAGACTGGAACCTCTTCAAGCCCAGTAGCCGACTCAGAGCCGACTTCTCCGACTTCTTCACTGATTCAAAGCACACCCCTTGACCCGTACCTTCGTTCACGCACTTTTAGTGTCACGCCTAAGGTAGATATCATCGATCGCATGGACGAAGGAAGTAACAACTAGAGATAAGATTCAACACCCAAGGGCTAGCGATCGATGTACTCGGGAGCAAATTTACGTGGCCACTCAGGCTTCTATCATGGCAATGCTGAACATTACTCATTCCGCGGTACTCTGAGCATTACACCACGACCAAAGCAAAACATTTTTCCTACCACGATTACCTATATGGACTTTCGTACCGTTAGTATCTAGCGCTAGGCACGATTACAAGTCTTTAGCCACACTGCTTGAATTTTGGTTAAGGGATATTCGGTAATTGGTAGAACAACGGCAGCCGAGATTGCGCCTATAAGCAACAGGCCGAGTAGCATTAAGCTTGCCCCCCGGTGAGCGGGTGTTCTATACCAAGAAAAGTAATGATAGACAACACACCGAGATAAATCAACATTTAGTCAAGTACTCCTACTCGTACCATAGTCAGGAGCAAACCTATGCAGAAAAACTGGTTTCCATCATTGTAATACTAAGCAGTACTCATTTAGCACTGTTCTGAGCACTGCACCACCTCCAAAGCACAAAGATTTGATATCAGGAGTAGCCAAATAGTGATACCATTACTCCACCGCCGATCACTTCCACTGCGAGCTCTATGGGCACTTAGTGGGTGCTTGAAAACGCACGAAGGGATCCATCCATGACACATAAGCTACCAACTTCTCTATTTGAACGATAACTCAGATGGCTTTGTGTCTATCCATAGGGTCGTCTGCCTGCCCACTAGATGCAATGCCAGTGTTGGGTGGGGAGTGAACTTTTGTTGCTTTAGTTCTTTACGATATCACAGCTTCAATCATCTTTATTCCTAGGGTCCCATTTACCTATCGGTCTACTTAAGATATTAGGGCGGGAAACAAAACAACAGTGAAAACAGGATTCAGCTGAACCGGTCATTTTGCCAACACTAGCGTCTAGCAACCCCACCGTAATGCCGCCCATGTAACGGAATCTCCTATTATCGCTATTATTCCTTAACATGACATTGGATATTGCATATTAAGATTTCCCCAGTAACGAATCATTCTTTACCTTGTACCTTCCCTATTGCTATAGTTTCCTATTAGGTAGTACTTTCCTTAGTTCGCTTATTACTACCTTTCGTTCCTTGTACCCAATTGGGAAACCCTATGCTTCCTACCATGTATTACTGGTTTAGTACATTAGTAGCGAGCCCTTATTTCTTTGATTCCATTACTTGTTTTATTAGTTATATCCTGTTGCGTCTACACCTTTGTTTTAGGACTTAGTTGTTTTGACTTCTACCTTAGTGTAGTTTAGCATTCTCGTTTGGACAGGATATGGGTTATGATTTATTTTTAATTCAAGAGCTCGAGATCCCTTAAGGATTCGAACTCTCAAGCCTCACAGGAACCCTCACTTTAATATCCTAAGTTGAACCCTTACTCTACTAGTCCCTAACCTTTGTTATATGGCTTGTAGAGATTTCCATCGACACTTCTCCTCCCTGTCCTTACACTATCGCCGGATCCCCCTCTGGGAATCTCGCGATACTCTGGAGCAGGCTACAGCCCAGGTGTCACGGTCACAATAACAACAAGATCTACTAACCTGCTCTTTTTTACTTGCCTAATTAGAAATAACCTTTCCCATTATCAAGTGCCAATTCAGAGACACAATTCTCATGATTGTTGCTAGACAACCATCCATAGGGAAGTATTTGAACGAGAAAAAAGGCTGGTACCGGAACGACTCACTAGTCTTATCTTCACACTTGCACTACTTGATCATCTACCTAACCTTCCCCTCCCTCTTGCATGAATAGTATTTACTCTCTTGATTACAGGGTGTCACTATAGATCACTCACACTTGTGTGCCTTGCCTGTTTTTCACTAGGCAGCCCTGGCCGTCACCTGGAGTACCGCTCATATTCATCGACAGCCACCCTGTCTGGCCATCACCTGTCTTAGCTCTCGGCATTACCCCAATATCCCTACGAGCAATGCACAGTCATTTTGCATCGGTAGAAAGCAATAACAGCCAGTCACACTATCACTTACTCGGCAAAGCTACTTGACTAGAACAATTATCGCCCCCAGAACATTTCCTGAGACCGCATGCGAGTCAGAGGCCTGATTGGGGAATGACCTGCCTAGGGTTGGGGAGTCGTTGGCCATCGAACGGCAGGCAATTCAGTCTGCTCCTCTACCTGCCTCAGGGTGGGATCTACCGGTGCCAACGATCTCAAGCGATAAGGGCAGCGAAACCTCCCCAACGCCTCTGCCAGTGGAAACAGGGAAGAAGCTTGATTGATGGAATAGATTGCTTGGATGGTCTTGGTTTTCCTATATCTCTATACTCATCACATTTTCATTGTCTCCTATTGGTTATTATCTCAACGTATTTGTTTGGCTTTGGAAAATTGGCCCTCCCCATATCCAGCAAACAGCCACATTCGAAAATGCGGTGCATTGGGCAATACATTCGTTCATTTCACAGTGTCATACAAGAAATAAGTTATGTCAGCATCGGTAACGCAACCTTGAATCTAGTGTCATAAACCCCACCCACAGCCACTAGAAGGTGTGGCACTCCCGCCTAGCGCCATAGTAAATAGAGGCGTTACAGCCACGCTTCTCTTACACCTTGCTCTTCCGGCCAGTAGGCCACCTTCGGTGCTCCTGGGCCCACCAAGCGGTCCACAAAACCCTCGATTAAATTTTTAATATTATTTTATCCTTGAACCAGACAAATAATTATGATAGCTTCTGCTGGAAAACTCCCCCCTCCACTGGCTCTCCGACTATACAGTATTGCCAAATAGTTTATCTCCCATTTTGACCGAGTGTTATCCTATGACTTACGGTACTAACCGGAGGTATTACAATATTATACCTCCGAGATTCTCTTTTTTTTTTCTTTTTTTTTTTCCTTCTTTGCCCCCCAGCATAGGAGTCTCTCATGCTTGTTGTTTTCTTTTTCTTTTTCCAAAATTAATGAGGAGTTTCTTCCATTCTATCTAAGCTTGTGTCATTTTGTGTCATCCTTTGCCCCATGGGCTGGCAACGACTCGGCCGCTGGCGGGCAAAGTCCGTGTCCCCAGAATCATCAAGTCCCGATTTTCAAAACTGCCAGTATGGTATAAGTGATGCACTGGTGAGGAGAGCCTAGTTGACTTCACACACACGAATTCAATTAGTAGCCACCTTTTTTTTTCTTTTCAGCGGTTCACTACAATCTACGGATACCAATTGTTATAAACCTCCGGTGTCAAGTCCCCAGCCCGCTGTTCCCCACCACTCCATTAGCATCAGTTACTACATTTAGTACTTAGCTGCCATCCAGGATATACACTTTTCCCAATAGCAGTGGGCTATTCGCTGGTTTCCTTAGCACCTTCACTATGTCCGTCATTACCGGAATATTTCTTTCTCTCTCCTTTCATCTACTATAGTTGTAAAGCTCGGCCAAGCTCCAGGGGCGACTTTGATTTTTTTCGGCAGATTCTCGGGGGAGTTATTAAAAATTGGAAAAAATGACCGCCCACATTCTCTCCTACACCCTGGGACAATGCCAAAGATTATTGACTGAAGAGTTTTTGAAGATAATAGAACCCGAAATATCTACCAAGTATGATATCCTAAGAACAGCATAATACTTAGCAAATATAAGGCGTTAGTCAGAATCAGAATAGCCCAATTTTAAGTGTGCATTGTGGGATTGAGAATTCCCCCAAGCCATATATGTTACTGCCAGGTGCACGGGTAATGCTCCCAGGCGCACCACGTGAGAAGCAGGGTGAGGGTTAGGTACCCACCTCTCTAGTCTGCCGTGACCTTTTCCCACTAAAGCAAGCTTTCATCCATTATATCCCGCATCGGAATCGTTAGTACACATTCGGAATAGGAGTTAATTTTCGCAGTTAAAAAGGTCCTTATCATATTAAATATTGTTAAAGGAGCAAGACTAAAAAAAGTGTAGGCAGTCACTCAAATTCACCCTCAAGCTTAGATCTCGAGAGCAGTAGAATGCAAGCACGCCCTTAGGCCATGTCCAAAGTAGAAACAGCTCACAGTTGTATCTTAGTTAACTGCTATCTTCCATGCTCAGTGTTCGCAACGGTCTGGGGGCCCTGGCGGCCCCACGGGGAAACAGCCAAGAAGACTGGACCGGACCGGACGACAATTTCCACTCCGTCCCGTCCTAGGACATTTTAGGACTGCAGGTTTGAGCGAGGACCACGGGCCCGACAAGATGAGACACTATTAGACCATCCGAATAAAAGGAGGATAGGGGACGGTGGTAGACTGCGGATCCCCTGACAAGGACGGTGGGGATTGGTGGAGATTTGTGGGGATCTGTTGGGATCTGTGGGGATCTGTCTGGCCCAAAATTCTGAGACATTCTGAAAACTGGTTGTGGGGCCCACCGTCTTCCCCGTCCTACGGCCATTAGCCCCGGGCAAAATTCTCTCCAGGACTGGACGGACTACGATTCGTAGTCCGTCCTTGTCCTACCCTCAGGGAGTGTTCCCAAGCGTCCAGTCCGTCCGTCTTTAGCCTAGGACGGGACGGACGCCAAGTTTGAGACCTTTGGACGGCACGGACGGCCGGGCCCTATAGGTGTCTTAGTTTATGTTTCATTTTCGAATTTCATGAGCATTACGTAAGTGTTATTAAGATGTGAATCATTTTTATTCTAATGTAGAGAAGCTTTGGCTCTACTATTATGTATCAAATTTCGGACTCTGCTTTATCGCTAGGATTTCTCAAAATGGTTAATCTTCGTCTCTCGGGTCTGTATTTATTCGCCGAGGCAGAGGTGTGGAGCGACCACGCAGTCTATAGGCGATGGGTTAGGCGATATGGGTGACGACAGGGCCGAGACGGTAGTGATGGGGGGATGCGGGTAGCAGCCAGGGCCTACACGGGACGCACATTCTTACTCAGGACGGTAGGTAATCTACAGGTGACGCCCGTCCTCATGCAGGACGGTAGGTACCTACAGGAAGTTACCGTTTCCAAAAAGACTGCAGGGCCCGCCCGTCAACCTACAGTCCTGCGGTCTTTACAAAAGACGGACGCCGTGGATGGCCATCCTTACCCACCCGAACGGGACGGTTGGGAACACTACCCTCAGGACGGACGGACTGCCCCGTTGCCAACACTGGGTGTGGGCAGTAAAATTAGTCATTATAAGTTCTGGCAGGATATCGGATGAACTCGAAAAAACTCTCTCTGAACGAAGGATTCTGGACGGATATCGAAAATTCTAGCTAAAATGAGTAGAGATTAAAATAAGTGTTGACCCCCGAGCAAGGAAGCTGCATTCGAAGGCCCTTCCAGAGGTTAGGCTGCATGTTAGAAGACCTTAAATACTATCCCAGCACAGATTGCGTTTTCCACTCGGAAGTCGTGTGAATGCCAGAATATACTCCAAGGGCTGACAGGAACAAATACCGGGGGGTGCAATGAAGTGTGTGGAGGCTGCGGAAGAGCTTGGTGGAACAATCTTGGCTATTATGGTACCGGTACTATCAATGGAAAGCCCTAGAGGCTGAGTGTCTTTATCATACCTTCCTTCCAGTGCCGGGATTGGAGAGGATGTTCTTTATATTTATCTACTTGCTTTGGAAAAGCCAAGACCCCTGTGACAGTTAGGAGATCGTCTTGGGACTTACGACCTCCTGCCATATTACCCCTCCCGAATGTGGCCCCGGTGGATGGTAGAGACCAAGTTACAAGTAACTATGATTCTTATTCTCTGATACAAATCACATTCTTTAATTCGCATTTGCTCTCTACATCTGCCGCTGAACATAAACAAACATTGCCCCCTAAAACTCGATAAAAGCGCTCATCACCTAAGACCGTGCAGGAAGGGTTTGGCTCAAGCCTCCCGATTGGGCTCGCGCTGATTGGGCCGGGCTGGGCATTGAGTGATTTGGGCCGGCCCGGGTCGCCCAGGCGGCAAACTCGAGGAGCCCGAAAAAGCACGAAAGATAGCCCGAAGAATTCTCACTTATGTTTATCAAATCACACGATATCACTCATCTCTTCCCAAAGTGCTACGAACCCCAGGACTTGCCTCATCCTCAGCTAGTATTTTGTTGAGAAATTTTGAGCCTCACATTTTTAATTACCCCTTTTCATCCAAGTCGCGCAGCCTGACTTTGATCCTTCACAGGTCATCTCGGTCAGGGAATATTCTTCTCAAGATAGGAGAGTGGAGTTGGCTTACTTCGGGATTGTAATGCCGTCTGGCGGACGCAAACCTGGATGGGTGGCGTCTCTATTATTATTATGAATAAATTTAGATTTAAAAATAATTGACGTCTTTAAATAGAATTAGATTAACCCCTGTTCTTGAATAGTTTGGGCTGTTAGGGTGGCTCGGGCTTTTTTGGGTCGGGTCGGGTTCGGGTCGGGCCAGCAATCATTTGGGTCGGGTTTGGGCCGGGCTTAAGAATTTACAGCCCGGGCCGGCCCATTGCGAAGCTTGGTTTTGCTGTAAATCAAGTTTTGCGGGGGTTATACGACGCTTGCAGAATAAGAGCTAGTTTTCCTAGCCTAAAGACTTATTGAATTAATTTTCCTTGATGAAGGAGACTGGGAGGTGAGGATAGCCTCCAGCGTCACCCTCAAACTCGCCCCTTGGGAGCAGTAGTATACAAACACGATCTTCCTTGGGACAGGCCCATAGTGGAAACAAATCACAATTATATCTTAGTTGGCCCTAGCTCCCACGCCGCTTTTCGATCGTCAGAGAAACTTGGGCCCCGTATATGTTTCTCCATATTATCCGCACAAGACTTAGATCTACACTCTATGGAGGAAAAGTGAAAAATAAAGTTAAATAAAAAAGAAAAACATTAACAGATACGGGGATGGGAACAGAATTTACATAACAATAGAAGCGAATATGAGAGAAAGTTTGAGTCACACTAGGAGGCCCCCAACGTGAAGCAGCGTCACCACTGCTGTGTGGCCGTGCCGAATGGCCAACTGGAGTGGCGTTTGGCCAGACTCATCTATTTTGCTAGGGTCGACGTCTTTCTGTTGGAGAAGCATTTTCACCACTTCCGCATGCCCATTCTGAGCAGCACAAAAAAGTGGTGTTCGACCGTCGCTATGTGGCTTGTCGGGATTGACCTCGTCCCGCTCGAGTAGCATTTTTACCACACCCCAGTGTCCATTGAAAGCAGCACTCCAGAGGGGTGCTCGGCCGTCGTTGTGTGCCCAGTCGGGGTTGACCTCGTCCTGCGCGAGAAGCAGGTTCACCACTCTCGAATATCCATTGAGAGCAGCCCCCCCGAGTGGTGTTCGGCCATTGTTATCTGGTTTGTCGGGGGTAACCTCGCCCCGCTCGAGAAGCATTTTTACTACTCCCTCATGCCCATTCCAAGCCGCAATCCAGAGTGGTGTTCGGCGGTCGTTATCAGGCTTGTCGGGGTTGACCTCACATCTGTCAAGAAGCATTTTCACCACTCCCTCGTGCCCAATGTAGGCAGAATTCCAGAGTGGTGTTTGGCCGTCGTTCTCTAGCTTGTCAGCGTTAACCTCGTCCCCTTCAAGAAGGATTTTCACCACTCCCTCGTGTCCATTATAAGCAGCATTCCAGAGTGGTGTTCGGCCGCCGTTATCAGGCTTGTCGGGGGTGACCTCGCCTTGTTCAAGAAGCATTTTCACCACTCCCTCGTGTCCATTGTAGGCAGCACTCCAGAGTGGTGTCCCGCCCGCGTTATCAGGCTCGTCAGGGTTGACCTCATCCCGCTCGAGAAGCATTTTCACCACTCCCTCGTGCCCTCTCCAAGCAGCTTCCAAGAGTGGTGTTCGGTCAAAGTCATCTTGCATGTCGGGGTTGACCTCGTCCTGTTCTAGTAGCATTTTCACCACTCCCTCGCATCCTTTCCAAGCGGCATGCCAGAGTGGAGTTTGGCCGTCCTCCCCCGGCATGTCGGGACTGATATCGCCCCGCTTGAGTAGCATTTCAACAACTCTCTCCTGCCCATGGAGAGCAGCCCACGCAAGAGGTGTATTATCTACACAGTCCCTTTTGTTGATATCGCAGCCATCCACCTCTATCAAACCAGTAACTATCTCGGCAATCCCAAAGAGAGATGCACAATGCAAGCCACTGAAGAAGTAGAGTCTATTGAATTCGAGAGCATAATTATTATATTTCTGTGCTTCTAAGAGTATTCTAGTGGATATGTGGTTACCGCAGTCAAACAGCTTCAATGCAAGCTGTTTCGCGCAATCGGAAAGGTCCCATCTTACATGCACTCCCCAATACACAGAAGAATATTCCAGAAAAGGTATGCTCTGGAGATCGGGAGAAATGCTTGTCGAAAGAGATCTGACTTGCTGCGAATTCAGATAACTTAAGCAGGTCTCGGCCAGCGTCGAGTGAACGGTACCAAAAAGCCCAGGATGAGCCCGGAGGCACTCTAGAAGAGTAAAATGGATTAACCGGACAGTGGAAGCCTTCTTGTCTACGGCGACAAGTCCTTGACAACAGGCTAACACTGTCCCAATTGAAGGAACATTATCGGTATTGAGGTTCGGTGACCCTATTTCCACCGCTAGGGCGTGGCATAGTTCAATAGCCTTCAAGGGCCGCTCTGCGTAAGATATCCACATCAATGCGGCCATTCCAAGCCTTGCTTTGGTCCCACCCTGTTCCCTTATCCGGCTGAAAGTTTTCCCATAAGCACTCTCCAACCCCAAACCATCAGTGATTGCGTTGAGCTTTTGTCGCCTGCCATGGATTGTGGGTTCTTGTAGGATCACATCGATGTTGAGCGAGACCAGCAGGAATCTAGATATGTACCTGTCAGTGGATAGCTTGAGGTAACGTCCGGAGCCTAGTCGCTTCTACATACATTTCGAAAATATCGCTCCCAACCTTCCTCTGGATATCTCCCTCCAAAGTATTATCCATCGCATCAGGGGTTGTGTCCGCGGCTAGCCTGCTCTTAACATATGCGACAATATCATCCCTCTTAGGGCTTATGGATACGCTCGCCACTCTTCCATCCAGACGCCTTCCCATCTCGGGTTGAATGTGCGGTCTTCCCGTCACGAATATTCGAGTGCCCGGAGACCGTTGGACGAGTTGACCCAGCGAATCGAGAAGCTTGACTTGGTGTTCTATCGCACATTCATCTACCGCATCGATGCATATGAACGCGCGCTTTCTGTGGGAGGTAGCCTGCAGCATGTTCAGAATAGCGGAAATCTTCGGTGCCTGCCCACCAATGGCACTTTTTCGGCCTCTGTATGCTTTTGATACCACCTCCGGGATCTCCTCCAATCCAAAAACCAGCTGTTTTAACAGGCAGCCAAGCATACTCGTGGGGGACTAGTCCTTTTGGACCGCGAAGTCGAAATAAAAACATGCGATCGTAGCATCTTGTCCTCCTACCTGATCACATAAGTAGTCTATCACGAACGAGCTAACATCGACGCTTGTCAGCACCGGCCCTCTTTCTTGCATTCCTTGTACTCGGAGTTTATCCTTCTTACCTCATATAAGTTTTGCCAACACCTGGATCTCCATAGCAAAACAAAACTGCGTCACCGGATTTATCTCCCTCACTCCCGGCGTACCAGCTCTTAAACTCCTCAGTTTGTAAGAGCCATTCCCCTATATTTTCGACTCTGCGGTCCCGGATGTCCTGATGGCGCAACTTAGGATCGAGTGGGGATAACCAGGCTAGGATATTCGGTCGGTCATCGGCGACGGTAAATTTAATATTAGTCGTATTCAAAGAGCCGATATTATTACTGAATAGTTGCGACATTTTCGCTTTATTTTGCTGTTGAGGGTATTTAGCTGATGGGTGATGGAGTCGGTCGGCTATTGGGATTCCTGGGGGTGAAGAAAAGCGGGGTTTCTTGTGAAACCAGATGAGCCAATTTCTACCGATCCCACTACTCAAGCACGCTACTCTTGCATCCCGCGTCAGTTTCAGGAGACCCCACGCTTAAGTAGGGCCCGTTTACCTATAGACGTCTGTCTAACAGCCTGAAACGATGCCGACCGTTAAGCGGGGCTTGACAGTGGGGAAGAGTGCGGCAAAGTAGATGGCCTTTACCTAGAGTAGGCAACATAACTTTTTGATGGTCTAGCTATAAGAATCTAGGACTATGGAAAATTAGGCAAACACTTTCGGACTGTTTATCAGATAACGGTTGAGACGCTACCGTCTAGTCGACCACCTATTACAAATTTAATTTTCAGAAATAGACCGAAAACTGAAGGTATGTAAAGGAAACAGACTAGTTGCATGTTTAGCTAATATACTAGTATATAATACTTTCTAGTATATAGCTTAAAGCCTGTTTATCTAACTGACCTTCTTTGACGGTTAGCACTGTCACTGGTTGCTAGACGGCCGTCTATAGGTTAAGGGGCCCTTAAGCATGATCGTATTCTACCAGCTATGCTTCAACACAAGCCTCCCACAGCGACGCAACAACACCCCATAGCGCCCACGGTGGGACCAGCCTGCTTAACACATCTTAAATCCCTCCACGGAGATATTCAATTTATCGAGTTAATACGGTCAGCAACGGTGAGGTTGGCAAGGTGCTATCATGACCGTTGCTAAGGGACAATTGTTCGAGTACCGTATTTAGGGGGCGTTTACCTATACGGCCGTCAAGCAACCGGAGATTGTGCCGACCGGTAAGGAGGGCTAGACGGGGGAAGGTGTGTAGGGAGAATAGATGGGTGGGTGTTTAAAGTACGGGGACAAAGCTTTTCGTCCGGCGCGGCAACGGCAACCCCACTCCCACCATACATTTATTACCTATACAACCACAACTGCTTAGAAT
>Ga0307507_10008357_pt1 | contig 14367 bp, 2 predicted proteins | sample 7_EM_MG_FD_207223 | JGI IMG/M metagenome (GOLD analysis project Ga0307507, IMG submission 207223) | Populus trichocarpa ectomycorrhiza microbial communities from riparian zone in the Pacific Northwest, United States - 7_EM | ecosystem: Host-associated > Plants > Roots > Unclassified | place... | reverse complement strand
GGACTATTAATAAACTTATTATAAATACTATTACAAACGCTATTAATATTTTTATATATATTTATATAAAGTAGAAATAAGAATAAGATATAATAAATATATTAAAGCTTTAAAGCTTTAACTGCCCTACTACTACCCTCTACTGCCTACTACTGCCTTACTACTGCCCTACTACTGCCCTACTACTACCGCACTACTACCGTACTACTATAGAATTATACAGCTACCTCGTGGTAACGTAAGGCTGCCTTTATATGATAATCGCGTGATATAGATTTACATAGTTAATCACGTAATATATATTGACAATAGCTATTTATATCGTCGTCGTCGTCGTCGTCTTCTTCCTTAAGCAACAGCACCACTATTACCACCACCATTAGTACTGCTGCTGCTGCTGCTATATCGTCTGCTCCTGCTCCTGCTGCCGCTGCCGTTCTTGCTGCTGCTGCCGCTCCTGCTCCTGCTCCTGCTCTACCACCACCACCACCACCACCACCATCACCACTACCACCGCTGCTGCTGCCGCCGCCATGTCCGCACCCGGCCGCCGTCACTCCTCCGTGCCCCCCCCGCATAGGGCTGCGGCTGCTGCTGCCGCTAGGCCCCTCCCTACTGCCTCCTCCCTCCCCGCTGCCTCCGCCGCCGCCGCCGCCACTACTAGCGCTGCTCTCGCAGTGCTTGGCTTGGCTGGCTTTACGGCAATCAATCAGCTGCCCGCCGCCCTCCCTACCCTCCCCCCTTAAAATCCCCTGCCTGCCGCGCTCGCCGCCGCCGCTAAAGCCGCCGCCGCCAACACCGCCATAATGCGGGCGCTATGTCCCCTGCCGCGCGTCCGGGGTGTGTCTCTGCGGTGGGTTCCTGGCCCAGGTGGAGCTCCTGGCGTCTACTAGGGGGTCCGCCTAGAGTCTAGGGCCCCGAATACGGAGGCCGCCCTAGCGCAAAGCTGGGGTACGGTAGCCCCGCAGGCTTGTGCGTTATATATGCGGGGCGGTGGCCCGTTTACGGAGTGTGTGCTAGTCGCGGGCTAGCTGCGCGGCAGCTGTGCTAACTGCTATTATAACAGCGAAGGGGCGCGCTACTCCTTCTAAGCCTGTAAGTTAGCAACGTAAATAGTAAAAAGCATAACTAATAGAGATAATCGCAGCCACTGCCGCCACTGCCACCACCCTGCCAGTCCGCCGCGGCGGCCCTTCCTCCCGCGCCTCGGCGCCTCCCGCTGCCACTACTGCCGACGACGATGACGACGACGATGAGGAGGAGGAGGAGGAGGAGGGGAAGGGGGAGGGGGAGGGGAAGGAAGAGGAAGAGGCCCTGCCCGCCTGTGTCCATTTCCGCTCCGTGCGGCTCTGGCGGATTGCGGAGCTGCACCATAACTTTACGGAGCTGCACCGCAACTCCATGGAGTTACACCGTAACTTGGCGGTTCTGTATAAGGAGAAGGCGGAGGAGGATAAGGAGTAGGGAGGGGGGGTGGGGTAAGGGGAGGGGGTAGGGAAGGGGAGGTTTACTAGGCCCTATAGGGCATTTACGGAGGGTTTACTGACCCTATAGGACAGTTATAGAAGTAGTTATATAATAAAATAATATACCTTATTACAAAAGCAAAACCTTTAGATAGATACTATGGCGGGCTTTTGGCTTTCTAAACCCAGTCTGCCCTACTACTGCCCTACTGCTGCCCTGCTACTGCCCTGCTACTGCCCTACTACTACCACCACTGCCATACTATCCCCCCGCGTCTTAGCCTATAACGGGTAGTAACACCTCTGGATATATAATATTAGTAGTAGTAGCGGTAGCGGTATTGCTTCCCTACGGCAGTAACAGCGAAAGCCCGCGTATATCTGTTACTCTTAATAGCGCAATATATAACTGCCTATGGGTAAAGACTGGTATACGCAAATTAACACTAATAAAGTTAAAAGACTGCCTGTAATGGAACCTTGTAGCTTAGACTACGGTGGGTTCTGTTATTGGGCTGGGTATATAGGTATGACAAAAACAACAACGTAATAATAACTGGTGGAGTAGTTGCCTAATAGATTAACTCTAATTGTATTCTGAGATTTACTATAAGGAGAGAACTATCTACGGTAGGGACTAAGGTCCTTTAAATACACAACCATACTCCTAAGAAATCCTCTCTTATATGTAAGGTATGTGTTGTCTGTATTAAACGTAATGTCCCTTCCGTTTAATATAGTTAATATATTTAACACCACGTGACCTTGGTTACTATTCCTTATTATATAGTTCTACCGGATCTATCCTAGACTGTGCCTGTATTAACCAACTAGCTTCCGCCGACTCTTCTCTAAGTAGTTGTAATATTGTACTTAAAGCGTCCGTAATACTATTTCCCTTCTTTTTATCTTTGTTCTTAAAGATTCCTAATATCTCCAAGTTGTCCACTAGAGGTGTAATGTCCGTTAGATTAGTCTGGTTAATATCCTTACTTATTATACCTAAAGCTTCTTCTTCTCTTTCCTAGGTTAAGCGTTGCCTTTATACAGTTTTCTCTATACTATTACTAAGCGAGGTGATGGCGATCCCTTACTCTTATTGCGCTAAAGAGGGGTTAGTATATGTTGTACTAGCGAGTTCTATGTCTTAACAATCTTTCTTTTGCTTAGAGTGTACTAAAGCAAATATTTAATTGTCCTGTAATGTTCGCTCTATTTCTAACGCTAAATATACATATCCTATTACTCTTAACAGTCTTTGAGTTCCCTAAGTAACTTATTATAGGGTCTTGTGTTTAATCTGCCGCTATAAAGCTTAATGGTAAGCTGGCCTCCGCGCTACTTAAGGTTTAACGTGCCTTAGAAGAGTCCGCATACATTCTTAAAGCTTAACGTTTAGCTTATGCTCGTCTTTAATATCTTAAATGTGTCCGTAAGAAGGTCTGTTCTAAGAAGTGGAAACTTGTTTAATAGGGTTTATCTAAGCTAGGTAATAAAAGAATTGACTCTCCTTCTATAAGGGAAATAACTCTAAGTAGCTTGGTAATTGCTCCTCTTGGGTCCCCCTTAGGCAATTTATTTTTTAGTGATTTCTTTTTGTTAATATTGCCTGACCTACTTTCTTTTAATACTCCCGTACCTTTCCTATAGTGTTTCTTAGGTTGCTTAGTGGTTTCTAGGTAGTCTTACTATAGCCTATCTACTTTACTTTATACTATGTTTTGTTATCTACATCCTTATAACTAATAATCTTTAAAACTTGCTATTTGTCTTTCTTTTATTCTCTATATATATCTGCCTTATAGACTAGTGGCTTAATATTCCCGTGTGCTGGCTCTAGCATTGCGATATGCTATATAGGGTAGATTTTCATTTTGGCTGGTAGGTTTAACTTATATGTAACTAATAAAATTCTTTACTTAACTTTAAAAGGTCCTAGTCTAATATGGTCTAATTTCTTGCTTAGTTATTAACTCTTAAAATTTTTGTGTAGTAGCTATACTTTATCCCCCTCCTTAAGATCTGGTCCCTTAGATCTCTTAGTATTATAGTACCTTTTTATTCGTTTTTGTACTAGTTTAGCTGTTTCTTTAAGGTTTGTATAAAGATTTACTATTATCTTTATTCTTTACTTAGCTGTGCTACTTGTTCTTTTTGCTTAATATAGTAATAACAATGTTCTTGGCTTATACCCGTAATTTGCCTTAAATGGTAATGTCCCTATTCCTTCTTATAGTGTTATATTGTATATAAACTGTGTAACTAGTAATAATAATACCTAATTATTCTGTGCGTGATTAATATAATGTCTTAGATACTATTCTAGTGTCTAGTTTAGTCTTTCTATTTGTTTGTTTATCTGCGGATAATATACTGTAGATATTGCTACGCAAACTCCCTGTTCTGCTAGAAATACTTTCTAAAATGCTGCTATAAATCTTGGATCTCTGTCTAATATAATCTTGTTTAGTGCTCTATATCTTATAAATACTTCTCTTATATAGATTCTAGCGATATCTTCTACTAATATCTTTTTAGTGTATGCTATAAAGTATCCCTACTTTGTTAGCTTATCTACTATTACTAAGATTGCGTTATAATCTTGTCCTATAATAGAATCTCTTAACTTTGGTAACTTAATAATAAAGTCCTATAATATAACTTCCTATGGTCTTCCTGGTGTCTTAATAGGTTGTAGCCCTCTATACGGCTTATGCCTTATTAGTTTGTTCCTTTGGCAATTTGGATATTCCCTTATAACTTATCTTACTAGTCCCTAAATTCCCTAAATAATGTACTCCTCTTAAAGTCTTAATACTAAGCCTATAGCTCCGTTATGTCCTTATATTATTCCCTTGTGGAATTCCTTAATAAATTCTTCTATAATAGACTTAGGCATATACGTTGCTTTTCTGTTTTTATATTACTCTAAGTCTGGATTCTTTACCTGTGCTTCTTGGATCTTCTATGTCTAATTACTTTCTAGTAATTTATGGATCTGACTTTCCTTGGTTATTGTAATCTTTAGATAATTGTACCTAATTAATCCGTCTTAATCCTTTTATAATAAAGCTCCTAATAGCTTTTTATTACTTTATAGTTTAGCCTTCCTACTTAGAGCGTCTGCTCGCGTATTATTTGTACCCTTAGTATGCTAAATTTCAAAATGGTATTCTGTAAGTATTTCCACCTATTTAACCTATCTTTAGTTGAGTTCCTTTGTTGTTAGGAATCCTGTAAGGTTCTTATGGTCTATCTTAACTATAAATGGTTTCTCTATACCTTATAAGAATGCTCTCTATTCCTTAAGTGTTATAACTATACCTAATAACTCCTTGTTGTAGATGTTATAGTTTAACTCTGGTAGTGTCATCTTCTGACTGTAGTATGCTACTGGGTGCTATCTATCTTAATATTTCTATAGGAAGTACGCCCTTAGTATAAAGTCTGATGTATCCGTTTCTATAACTATCTCTAGACTTGGTTAATAGATCTTAAGAACTGGCTCCTAGGTAAATAACTTTTTAACTCTTTTAAATAGTTTTTGTTGTTCCTTTCCCTATGCCTATAGTTCTTCTTTTTTTATTAACCGCGTAAATAGCTTAATATTCTATAACTATTGCGCTATAAACCTTCTACAGTAATTGCAAAACCCTAGGAACGATTTTAATTGTGTAATATTCTCTAGTTCTTGCTAATTCACTATAGCCTTGATCTTCTTTAGATCTATGCTAAGTTGGCCTAGTTTGATAATAAATCTAATAAAATTGGTTTTCCTGGTAAAGAACTTGTATTTTTTAATTGCTATTAGCATCTATTCTTCCTATAGTTTCTTTAAGACCTATTTAATGTGTTCTCTATGTTCTTTCTTACTTTCTAAGTAGATGATAATGTTGTTAAGGTATGCTATAATAAATTTATCTAGGTGTTCTTCTAATATACTATTAATTTGCTTCTAGAATGTTACTAGTATATTTATAAGCCTGAATTGTATAACTAATGGTTTATATAGTCCTTCCTTTGACCTAAAGGCTGCCTTCTATTTGTTACCTTCCTTAATTTTAATCTGGTAGTACGCCTATCTTAGATCTATCTTTATAAAGATCTTTACGTTGCCTATCCTGTTTTAGATTTCGCTAATTAAGGGTAAAGGATACCTATCCTTTCTAGTAATGCTGTTTAACTGTCTGTAGTTTATATATATCCTAAGTTTTCCGTTTTTCTTTAGGATAAACAATACTGGATATCCTACTAATAACTGTAACGGTCTAATGTATCCTTTTTATAAGTTCTCCTAAATAAACTCTTTAAGCGCTATTAACTCTGTTTTAGTAAGCTTGTAGATTAGAAAGAACTTTAGACTTATTCCCTCTTCTAATTCTATCTTATGGTCTTAAGCTATATGCTTTAACAGCTTTTTACTTTCTAGTGACTATAACTTTTTACTATACTTGTGGTATCTCTTTAGTATATAACTTAAGCTTCGCTTAGTCTCTTTATATATTGCTCTAACTTGGTACTATACTAACTTAGTTTGCTGTTGCACTTTATATTATTGTGTATTCTTAATATTAACTTAACCTATAACCTAATTAATCTTTAGATTGTACTCCTGTAATTAAGGTATTCTTAGTATCGCCTTGTCCTGTCCTAATAGTAGGATATTAAAAGATATTCTAACTGGTCTCCCTTTAATAGTTATCTAAATAGGTCCTGTTTTAAGATTAATAATACCTCCTCTATAGGCTATCTGATCTCCTAAAATTATTATAAGTGGATATAGGTGTTCCTTCTATCTATATGGTAACCCTATTCTTTCTACTACCTTTGGTAATATATGGTTCCTAGTTACTCTACTATCTACTAACGCTTTAAACTGCTAATCTTGCTATTTAGCTCTTAAGTTTAGGTATTATCCTTAAATTTCTTTAAGGGTTTAAGGCTTTAATACTAGTTCCCTCTAGTTCTATACGCCTCCCCTTTTCCTAACTGTTGGCTGCTTAATCCTGCCTATACTTAATCTAACTTTAGCCAATACTTAGTTTATTTCTTTTCCTTTATATACTATGGATAAGTATTCTCTGGGCACTTCTACTACTATTATCTATCTAGGTATTCTTCTATAAGGAATCTTCCTAGTTAAAGTATTAAGTCTTTTTAACCTTATACTTCTACTAGGTGCTAACTATATATATACTTAGCATTTCTAAACCGCTTTTTCTCTAGTGCCTAATATATCCTTACTGGGTACTTCTGGTTCTTGTCTTTAGGTGCTTTATATATGTTATACGTGTTATCCACATAAGCTATCTATAATAGTGTATAATATACTGTATGTTTTAGGTTAACTTTTAGTTTGTTTTTATTTTTAAGTTTAAACCTATACCTAGTTAATCTAACTACTGGTATCTTGGCTGTAGATACTAAGATTTATTACTCGCTTCTTTAGTTCCTAGATCCCTCTTTTAGGTTCCTTAATATTATGATTAATGCTCCTTTGATGTAACTTATACGTTTTTCTGTAATAGGTTAGTCTTAGATAACTTTTTTGTCTAGCTATATATAAAAGTCTTCCTATTTATTACTGTGTTGTTGCCTATACTACTTTCCGTATAACTAGTTTAGTGTATATAGTCTATCCATTAGAAAGTACCTTATTATTACTATATTATAATATTTTTTGGTATGTCTTTCTTTAAACCTGGTTGGAATATCTAGATCCTCTTCTTGTTCTAGTTTATCTAACTACTTTGCCCTAGGTGTCCCTATACTTGGCCTATTAGTAACTCTTTATATAGGTGCTCTATTCCTTATATAACCTGGTATAGCTAACCTCTTGTCTAGCTTTTGCTCTTGCTATATAATAATTCTTGTCCTAAACTTATCTATAGTTTCTTATTTTCTGCGTCTTGTAGCTAGATCTTTGTAGTTGTTTTACTTTTTAATTCTAGTATTAACTGTTTAATCTTTAGGCTAAATACTGTGTTTATCTAGGATTACTAATATTTTTATTTATTCTCTGAACTTGTAGTTCTTAAACTTGCGTCCTATACTTATTTGTTTATTACTAAACTAAGTTACTGCCCTTTCCTATTGGTTTTTATCTATTATAGGTTTTTAGGTGTGTCTTATCTTGTCTTAAGAATTTTAAGCTTCTTTTATCTCTTCTTAAGAATCTTAAGCCTATGGCTTTTTGCTTTTATTGAGTGATAAGCTAGTACTAGTAGTTGTCTACTTGCTTAGTTTCTTTTAAATATTGCTCCTATTATCTTATAAAGCAATGGAAATTGTATCTAATGGTGTTACTATACCCGTTACTAAACCTTATTTTATAATGGTCTTAGTCTCTGCTTTTATTTTAACTTCTCTGAGATCTGTATACTTTTAGTAAGCTGCCTTTGTTGCCTTATTATTGGTAAATGCTTTGCCTATATTAAATTTATTATCTTTAATGTCTAATCTATAAGCTGGTTTACTAGTTCCTTTAAACTTAGATAATAATAGCTCCTATAGTTAATAGCTTGCGCTGTACTTAGTGTCCTTATAAATTTGGTATATGTTGTTGTAATAATACGCAAAACTGTTAATTGAATATTCTTTTGTTCCTTATAGTGCACTATCGTCCCTCTGTATGTATGTGCTGTCTGCTGGTCTGGTTCCCTTTACTATATAGTTACTCTAACCACCTCTATAGTCTCTGGTAAAATAACCCTATTTTCTATAATTTATGTAAGCTCTATCTTTAAACTATCTTTCTTGCTATAGAGTCCACCTAAATATCTTCTACTGCTAAGATCCCTGGTTTAGCCTCTGCTCTTAGGTTCTTTAATTACTTAATCCTTAACCTCTAAGTTTCTATAGTTTCTTTTCCTATCTTTGGGTTTCTTTAGTACCGCTTAGGTCTATTAGCTCTACGCCATTCTATAGTTTTTAACTCTATATCTATTGTTGCGTACTCTGCGCCTTATATAACTATGGAACTCTATCTTGCCCTCTTTTAGCTTGTTCCCTTTAGTAGATCCTATTATTAATCTTTATTAACTAATCTATTAACTCCTTTAGAGTATCCGTATCTTTTATTAGGATAATTGTGTCCTAGACTTTAGCCTTAAGTCCCTATTTATACTATACTATAAGCGCCCTATTATTCTACTTAACCTATATGGCTAGTATTTAAAACTGTGTTATATACTTAATTGCTGAAGTGTGTTATACTAAGTTCTGTAGCTTTTATTCCGCTGTGGTTATGGCTTCTAGGTCTCTAAATATCTATATTAGTTACTCTATGAACCCGTTCTAACTGGCAAATATATACCGTATATCTTGGTTAGTAGTTGTTATGCTATTAGCCTATATTTCCGTGAGATATGGTTTAAACTACTTAAGTACCCTCCCTGTTAGGAATAATCTTGTATAGGCTACTTAATCTAATAATATTGCTAACTTTGCTCCTTCCTATACTACCTTAAAGTATATTTATGTAAGAAATCCTTTGAGCTTTAACTTCTCTCCTAAGAATTGTTTAATTAAAGGTAATTTAATCTTTGCTGCTCTGATTCTATTAATGTGTTCTTTAAGTATCCTATTATTATCTTATAAGTGATTAACTATTTCCTGTAACTAACCTTACGTAACCACTTAAGAATCCCTATTGTTTATACTAGTATCTCCTGGCCCTAAGGTTGTGGCTATTACTAACGCCATTGTGACTGGTGCTGCTCTTGGTGGTATATTGTTCGATTTTGTTCTAATACTATAACCTTAGTAGTGAATATGTAACGGAACCTTGTAGCTTAGACTACGGTAGGTTCTGTTATTAGGCTGGGTATATAGGTACAATAAAAATAATAACATAATAATAACTGGTGGAGTAGTTGCCTAACAGATTAACTTTAATTGTATTCTGAGATTTACTATAAGGAGAGAACTATTTACGGTAGGGACTAAGGTTCTTTAAATACATAACCGTACTCCTAAGAAATCCTCTCTTGTACGTAAGGTATGTGTTATCTGTATTAAACGTAATGTCCCTTCCGTTTAATATAGTTAATATGTTTAATACTACGTGACCTTGGTTACTATTTCTCGTTATATAGTTCTACCGGATCTATCCTGGACCGTGCCTGTATTAACCAACTAGCTTCCGCCAACTCTTCTCTAAGTAGTTGTAACATCGTACTTAAAGCGTCCGTAACACTGCCCCTATGACTTATTTACTGTTATAGTAAAGCATAGCTGGATTGGAAACTGCCTTCTACTAATAATAAACGGCAGTTCTCCGTCTGTAGAGGTAAGCTTAATGCGAGGGATTAGCCGTAGCTGCCTATAAAAGCTGCCGCCAAGCATCTAAGTTTTAATACAGCGCCGGCCTAGGCGCGTAATAACCATATAGGTGCCGTTACAAAGGCCTTCCTTAGGGTAGAGGTTCCGTAAAAGGATTATGGGCGCGCCTACCTTTAGGGAAAGCTTTAACGGAGGTAGGCTAGTAGGGTTAAATGTCTGTAGGAGCTCTGCTAGTAGCAGTTCTATATAATCCTCTTCTCTATTTTGCTCTATAGAGTCTATAGAATGAAACGTGCTTAGGGAGCTGTGGAGCCGCGCAAGGATAGCCTTATTAATTTTAGCCATGGTATTATTGCGAATGGTTAGGATAGCGCGATCGCGGAAGGTATTAGGAGTAGTATATACCTAAGCAAGTAGTTGTGGAGGGTATATATAGCCGTAAAAGGGTTTCTAGGACCGGAACTGGCCTATACTAGGCGGGATAGTAATACTACTAGCTAGGGCTATATTGTAAAATAAGTTTTATACCCAAGCTGCGAACTACTAATTTATCTCACCCTGGCGGACACGCATATTTAACCGCAGGGATAGTATACGGAAGGTAGGCCAGAGGAACGACCGCTGCAGGTAGGCACCTATAATGGCTACGCAGTTCCCCTATAGGACGATAGGCAGTATCTGAGCAAAGTTGCCGCCTAAGATAGTAGGGAGCCCGCTAAAGGTAGAGTTGTTAGAACGGACGTCCGTAAGCATACAGTATACGGCTTTAAAGTAGTAGCGGTGCTGTATTGGTACCTCATCCCAGATAAGCAGAGAGGTACGGCGTAGAAGCTTAGCCAGATTTAAGTTTTTAGAGACATTATAAGTAGACTCTTTGTATAGATTGATAGGTATCCAAAAACGGGAGTGGGCAGTATGGCCGCCAGGTAGTAGGAGGGCCGTAATACTAGAAGAAGCTACGCAAAGAATAATCTTACCACGCAAGCGGTAGTAGTGGTAGAGGTAGTAATAGAGAAACGTTTTACCAGTGCCTATAGGGCCCTAGAGAAAGAAGCGGGCTATCTACGGATTAGTATCTATAGCAGCAATAATAGTATTAAAGCACGCTGCTTGGTCCGTATTTAGCTGCTAGCATAGCTTAGTAAACTAGCGTTCTTCCTCTATAGAGTCGTATTGCTGTAGCTCCGCTATAAGAAGCGGGTTACTTCCCTCCGTAATAATACCCCACTAGTGCTAGAACTGGGGTAGGCTATAGTCTATAAGCGTCTTTTAGTAATCGGTAAGTATCTAATGGATAAGGTATAGGCCGTAATTAAGATAAGCGTTATTGTCCTTACCGACTATAGGAGGAGCATTAGGCTAGTGGGCTAGAAAGTAAGGCAGATTATTATAAATAGACTGTTTAAAGCGGTCCTATAAAGCAACTGGCTCCGCAATAGGGCCGTAAAGTAAAGCGGTTATAAATAAGGAGCGTAGCTAGGCGCTAATGGCAAAAACAGCGGCCTCTATTAAGTAATTAATCCACTTATAATTATCCTCTAGTAGCCCTAGGGCCACGCAGGCGGCCTAGAAGGTTAGATAGACTATACTAGCAATAGTATGAAGGTCCTTAAAGGAGGTAGGGCCGGGAACGGATATTAGTAGCAGCCGTAAGTAGAACCTCTTACCCGTAATAGGACTGCAGTAATATATATAGCCTATTATAAAGCCTTACTGGCGTAGACGCCACTCCTATTGCTTTAAAATAAAGGTATACTAATTAGGGAAGTCTTAATATAGGCGGTTATAGGCATTATTATACTCCGTATTATACTTAAAGAAGGCCGTTAGTGTGGAGCGAGAGAGCTTAAGGCGCTGCTAAATCTCCTTAGTAGACTAATTAGGCTAAAAGTATATAGGCTGCTCGCCTAAAAGGTGCACCGTAAGCTGGATTATGGGGGGGTACTCCTTATAAACAGGAAACTCAAATAGCCGCTAGATAGCCTTAGACGGGCCAATATAACGGCCCTACAAATACTGGCTTACCTTATCACCGTCCGTAAGCCGCAAAGTGGTGCGGTCGCTCCCCTTGTATATATACTTGTGGATATACTTAACAGACTTTATAGAGGCGCAGATCTTAATATTTATATACGCATAATACTTTGCAGTTAGATATGGGGAGTATGGAATAATCTAGTAGTTGTCTATTTTAAACGTAGCTCCCCCTGGTAAGCGGACAGACCACAACCGTAGATTATTATAATGGTAGTATTCTGGATAGCCATCCTTATGTACAACGGTAGTAGGGTTAAAATGCTTAGGGTACTACTTTAAGTAGGTTAGCGGAAGGCCTAGCCCTAGGGTAACTATATAGGGGGCTTACAGATTCTAGGAGCCGTAAGGGCCATAAACTATTATTAACTTTACAATCTTAGTAAGATAACTGGTGGGATTGTCCTCTGGCTACAGAAGCTCGGCGGATATAAAACGGTTAATGACGGCTAGGTCTAGCAGCCTGTTGCGGTTATACAGATGTAGGAAGAGTAGTAGGTGCTAATAGGGTAGGCCCTGTTTCTAGTACTTAATAGTTTAGACGGAGCTGTAGTACTGGCTAAAGATCTGCTTCCGTTTTAGGTCGTGTAGAAGGTAGGCAACTTTTATATAGAAGATACGTATAACTAGATTGGGCCTATCTGTAGCGGTCTGGCCAGGTAGTAGCTTATAGGTAATTTCTTCCCATCTAGGGTTGGCAGTAAACGTAATAAATATACTTAGACGGCTGTATTTATGGATAATAGCTATTAAATCCTAATAGCACTGGCTAATAAAGCGAGCTCCACTAAGGAAACTTAATAAAAGAACTACACAGCGGCCTAATAATTAAGGGTCCAGATTATGGCGGGTAAGAGCATCCGCAACGCCATTATATAGCTCCACGCGGAGGTTTAATTAGTGGGAGCGGATCTAGTTAAGCTTATTTTAATTATATAGCGCCCATGCATCTATAATATACTGCTAAAATAGCTGGTAGTAGGCAAAAGGGACTAACCTAGAGTTAATACGGACATATAGGTAGAACTAAAAGTACGCCCACTATATTAAACGGTCTTGCTGGCGGGCTCGCTGGCGGGCTTAATTAAAGTCGCGTAGCTAAAGACCCTAGTGCCAGCCAGTATTACTATAAGGGAAGAGCAGTACGTAGTAGAGCGGCATATATGCGGCATGCGTTAAGTTAATACGGCAGTATCGCGGCTGTTTATTAGGCGTATAACGCTCCGCAAGCATAATATCGCGGAAGCTGGCATTACCGTACTCGTCTGGTATAATAACGGCCACCTTATTACTTGTTGGTAGGTTCTTGCGGCGGCGATCAGCACTAGCCTTTAAGATAAGCCGTATCTATGGGTTTAAGATAATCCATAATAGGGTTATTGTAGGCTAATCCTAAAGCCGTTCCCTTACGGTTTAATAGAGGGCGATAAAAGGGTTCCGTACCTTAGATAGCATAGCAGTAAGGTACCATAGAATAGTAGCATCTAGCTAGGTATTAGGATGTGCCTATAGCTGGATATCTATAGCATAGCTAGGGTTATAAAAGTATAGCTAGGTATACCGCGGAGCAATATTAGTAGGAGGCTCTAGCGGGCCCTATAGATGGTAAAGCTTACCATGTATTTAGAAGCAATTTGGGCCGCCGCGGGCTACACCACAGTTAGTAACGGTATAGTTTACGGACGTAAAAGCCAATGCTGCATTATATGCGCGGAGCCGCTCCCTAAACTGCCTAGTAGAAGTATTACGGGACTCTAAAAGGCCGCGTAGATATTCCAGCGGAGGCTGGAATAGAGGGAGGTTTATATTGCTATGCTTATAGCAGGCTTTAAACCGTGGATTGCTGGGCTTTAATATACTAACACGTTTATTAATCCAATGTAGGGCCGCGCAGAAGTTGTAGGCGATATTTATAGGACCGAGATCTAGCTGCTCCGTAAGGCGGACGGTAGTAGGACCACAATCTAGCTGCTCCGCAATAGGGCGGACTGTAGTAATAGGCCCAGTATCCAACTGGCCCATAATAGGGTTGACTGTAGCAGGTTACGGCTAGATCGATACAGGGGGTCGCGGCTAGATTAATGCGGGCGGTTGCGGCTGGATTAACACGGGCGGTATAAGGGGAGAAGTAGTGGCGGAAGTAGTAGTAGCTGTAGTTTGGTTTATAGACTGCGGAAGGTCCGCTAAAGGTTGCTAGAACCGTTTATTTCGTTTCTCCTATATATATAGAGTTAGAAAGGTAGTAGGTTAAAAAAGAGTAAACAAAGGATTAACCCTATAAGATTTATAGGTTTTATACGGAGCTATATAACGGTTCGTTATAAAGTTAGTAGAAGGGTGATACTGTTTATAGGTAGTACAAAATGCACGATCGGAAGGCATTTAGGTAGTAGGTAGGGAGTAGTATTCAAGTAGTAAGGGGTAGGATTTGAGGTCGCGTTTTTACGGAGCTTTATACAGAGCTTTTATAGAGCTCTATATAGAGCTCCGTGCACCCTAGAGCTCCAAAACTTTATATTAGTATAATATTACTAAACCTTAGGATATTTAAATAAAAGTGGTACCATTTTAAAGCGCTTTGTAA
>Ga0307507_10008356_pt1 | contig 14368 bp, 17 predicted proteins | sample 7_EM_MG_FD_207223 | JGI IMG/M metagenome (GOLD analysis project Ga0307507, IMG submission 207223) | Populus trichocarpa ectomycorrhiza microbial communities from riparian zone in the Pacific Northwest, United States - 7_EM | ecosystem: Host-associated > Plants > Roots > Unclassified | place... | reverse complement strand
GTGCCCGCGTAGACTAATCAGTGGAGGTTTTGTTTGCGTCGCAGTCGAGTACCTAGTCAACTAGTAGAACCGACTTACTCGAGTACGGTACTGTAGACTGCAGACAGAGGGAAGAATAAATTATGTGGTGTGATTCGGATATGGTAATTATTGTGGATTTCATTTCGTTGAGTCTGCACAGTGCCGTACCCTACTGCGCTGCACTATAGAACCGGGAGTACATACTGCACCCAGGCCACCGGATTGAAGTCGGGGCTCTTTTTTTTCTTTCTTCTTTCCTTCTTTCCAAGGAAGAGGTAACGTATTATAGTAAAAAAGGTACCGGGATGGCTTTAACCCAGTTATTTTACATGAGTACTGTGCTGGAGTTAAACGGCGTGTGTGAATTATCCCTAGTGCACTGATGAGGTAGTTGTATTAGTACTGTACGATGTACAATCTTGTATGATACTGTAACTAATAATCTTAGCCAAGCTCCGATTTGTATCATGTCAAGTTATAATGGCTAGTATAATACACTTACGGTGATTGAATTTCAACTGTGGTGATACTTGAAATAGGCTGTAGTGCCGGGGTACCCCAGTAGAGTAGAGTAGAGCAGAGTAGATTCTGCAGTGTTTTTATTATTATTTTTACTCTAATCCGGGGGATATAATTGATGTACCGGTAGGTGGGGAGTGTTGGATGCTGCGGTATTGTGAAAATTTGGTATCTTATATTGGTCGTGTCGTGTGGCTACTGTTACAGTACGCCTAGTCTGGGTTATATATTGATAGTGGAGAGGGTTCTTGATGCGTAGCGTGGCCCTTCGAGCAGGATGAATGAATGAATGAATGATGGAGTTGGCGGAGGTGGTGAACTTCGGGTATTACAGTGTGGGCTGTAATGCTTTGGACAAATGATCGGTTCAGATTTGCGTTTGGGGGTTACGATGTGGTGGGCTGTTATTGTGGAGTTATCTAGAATAGCCTTTGTGGGAATTATACTTGCAGGAGCGTGGAGAGTGGGAGAGGAGAGGAGGTAAAATAATGGTACTAGTATAATGGTTTGGTCGGGGAAAAAGGAGATAATGGGTAGAACTTCAATAGCAAACTTATTACATTAACGCTGACCAGACGAACGGACAGACAGACAGACAGACAGACGGGTAGAAAAATACCCTCCCACCGACACTAGCGCCATCTATTTCCAAACAGGAAGAATCATACAGCAGATAGAACAGAACTAACGCCTTTTCCCCAGAACTCCCTCCATTCTACGAATCTGATTCTTCAGTCCGACTCCCTTCTCGCAATTCGCCTCTAGCCATGTCTCCATCTCCTCCCTGCACTTCCGCACGCTCTTGCTTACGGGCATGCAAGTGCTCTCCTCGTCCATAACGTATTGAAGCGGGTTGAGCAGAACATCAAACACAGAGCTCCAGATCTCTGTTTGCCAGTAACGCTTAAAAGAGCTGGTGATTTTGTACTTCTTGGTTCCACCACCGAGGATGTTGCCGCGGTCTGCTGTGGTCTCAATGTACTTGCCAAAGAGCATGGAGTGGATGATGGCGGCGAGGCCAAAATAGTCCACCTGGTAGGTCCATGGCCGGAGCTCGCGCATTTCTGCGCAGTCCTGATTGTCGGTTTTCCAATCTGCGATGAATTGTATAGTTGGCTGGAAGAGCTTCATGTCTATTCCTCTGCCAAAGTCGATTAGGGTTATTCCCTTTTTGAGCCAGCCATTTGAACCGTCTCGCCGGTATCGTGCAGACCAGGTATTGTCTGGTGTATTTTCGAAGCGAATGAGACAATTGTCGGCCTTGAGGTCGCCATGGAGGAGACCCTTGGAGTGCATTGCTTCGACAGTACGGAGGAGTTCGATGGAGAGGAACATGACGAGCTGCTCGTCCATTACACCAGTATTTGTGCCAGTGCCTACTTCTGCTTTGGCAATGTTTACTAGGTCGAGAATTGTGCCCTGGTCACGATATTCAAGTAAGAGATATCCTTCGTCCGCGAAAAGGTGCATTTCATGGGCCTTTAGAATTGACTCCACTGGCCGTGAGACGCCGAGACGGCGGTGGGCTTGTCGCATTATATAGAACTCCCAAGGTGACGGTGGGTGTTCCATTTTCACAGCTTCGAAGCGCGCTCGTCCAATTATCTTCTTGCTAAGGGAAAGGAGGCCGGCCACGTTTTCATCGTCCGGACCTGCTTCTTCTGCTTCGTCTTCGGCATCGGCTACGATGTTATTCTCCACAAGGTAGACAGGAGCAAAAGCGCCTTTTCCCAGTTCACGCTTAATGGTGTAAGAACTACCTCCATCACCTGTGACGAACTCGACAATTGGAGCTTGCGAAATGTTAGCTGTAGTTTTTTCTCCATCACGTTTTGACATCGCCTTCGTGAACCGTTTGATTTCTGCTCCTCGCCCGAACTTGGTTGTGTGCTCGTAGAAGCCTTCATATGTCTTTAATGGTGGTTGAAGCTTGTCAAAGATATTAGCTCGAAGAGATTCGTCCATGGGATTACATTGTAGATCCTGGATTATGGGGCCCTTCTGGGTGGTTTCTTTCGCTCTCGCCGCTGCCACTGGTTTGGCACTAAATGGTCTCCTCTCCTTGGAAACACGGGCCGGAGCGGCGGATGTAGCAGGCTGGGATGGAACAAGTGGTGGGGGAAAGACAGAGTTGTTGGACTCTTCGAAAGGGCTGCTCATTAAATTGTCGTCCACTATATCAGGCATTCTACTCCTACTAGGGGTTTTGGACACATCTTTTCGCCTAGCAGTAGTAGGTGGTAATGACTCCGTCTTTTCGACAATAGGTGTCATATATGGTAGTCTACTCTGCCCTTGGAATTGAGTTTCCTTTGCAGCGTGGTATGGAAGACGAGGGGGATCGAAATCATCAGGAGGCGATGGGATGAGTATCTTGTGAGGAGCGGGACGGGATGGTAGGTCAGGTTCCTCGTCACTAGGTTCGTCTCTGTGGATCGCCGTTCTGCCTCCAGCTTTGGGCTCATCTTGATGGATAGCGAGCTTCTCAAACCCCGCCTTAGCTGACTCAACCTCTGGACTCCCTTCTACTTCTTCCTCCTCCTCGCTATGGCGCGGCGGAACGTCCCTTCTCAAGGTAAAGTCGGACCATTCACTTTTCACACTTCTGGCGTCCTCATCGTCATCCTCGCCATCGTCACCTTCTGGACCGGATTCCTCTGCCTGCCCAACCTGGGTGCCGGTTGTGTAGTCCTCGCCGTCGCTCTCTTCCCCACCGCTCTCACTTCTATCATCATCGCGATCTTCCCCTGTCATAGAAGTTTTCTTCATAGGTTGGTTGAAAATATCATATATTTCGTCTGTTGCTGCTCTGGTATGAAATGTCATTGTGGGGCTAGCAGGTGCTTGCCCTTTTCGTTTTATTTTTCCTCTATTTGGAGAAGGCGAGAGAACTGTCTTAACTTTAATGGGCGCTCGAGACTCCTCCGCTACCTCTCCTCTGTGAGTATTCTTCCTTCGTCGCTCTCTGGCCTCCTCAGCTTGTTCCTCACGTATCCTATTCCAGTCAATCCCATACTGGCCTCTCTTGATCGCTCTCAATTCATCAAAAGACAGCTCTTCAGTAGGATTTTCCTCGTCTGCATAAATCAATTCAAGGTTTACAGCAACCCGCTCTGGTCGTTTATTTGAAGGTAAACTAGTAGGTAAAACATTTTGCTGTACAGGAGGTACATTTTGCTTCGGTAAAGACTGGCAATTGATCGTAAAAGAACGGATAGACAGGCGGTATTAGTTCTACTTGTGTAAACATAAGGTAAAAAAGATGATTAGATGAAAAATGATGACTCATGGCTTTGTGAGGCTACTTACACTTTCGTCCCTGAAAATCATCATTTTCTCTGCACTTTTCGCTTTGACTCCTTCCTGCTTCAAAACCTCGCCGACCCATGGTCGAGCCTCTATGGCGTTCTCCTTCTTCCTCTGCTCCAGCGTACCGATGTTCTCCCAACCACTAGTTGGTTTTTCGATGGTATTTGGTGCCTTACTTGAGGGAGCTGCGTCTGCATCGGAGAAAATGGCCATCTTCTGCTTCGCCTGTTTTGGTTTTGGTTGTGACGCTTGCGGCTGCTGTTGTGTAGCAGGAGAACTACCAAGTCCTCCGGAACCTAACCCCCCACCAAAAGGTTTTGCAGCTAAAGCTGGCCTGACTGCTGGCAGCGCAGGGGAGCTGGGCTCATCACCCGCGGGGGGATCATGCTCTAACCTCTGCATATACTCTTCGAATTTCCTAAGAAGTCTGTCCGTAGGCCTAGCATTGTTTTCCATCCCAGTCTGGTAAATCTCACCAGCCTGCCTCTTTCTACCCATTTTTTCAAGCAAAGCAGCGTACTCTTCGTAGAATAAGGCGAGCCGCTGACCGATATCGTGTCTAGCAAGGTAGGCAAAGGCTTCCCGAGGAGCATCGGAGAAGTTTTGGATATACTGAATCCATAGGCGGAGGTATCTTGGGTCATTCTTGTAGTGTTGTTCGTGGATGAATGTCTGTGTTGCCCTCTCTAGCAGCTGGAGTAAACCAGAGTCTGTTGAATGACCAGACGGAAAGGTCTCTTGTGTCCAGCTGACATAACGAACCCAGACTTCTAAAGGGTCATCTAGGTCTAAAGATCCCCGTAACTCTTCCTCAAACTCTGCTTGTTTAGCTGCATGTTCGGCACGGGCAAATACTGGGTTCGAACGGGATGAGAGAGAAGCGACAAGGGCGCGAGCCGAGCGCCCGGAAGCAAGGGGCTGAATGTTTTCTTTGTGAAGTTCGATCTGGTCGAAGGAGGTAGTATCGTCGTCAGCCATGATGAGCGCGATTGATGGGTTGAGCAGATAATGTGGTTGTGGGTAAGGAGGGGAGTGTGGAGGGGTAAACAGAGATATGGTGCGTATCAACATCAGATTTACCGACTGTTTTTTTCTTTCTTGTTTTGGCAACCAAGAGCACCGCCACGCGGCTCATAAGTCGTGTTCTAATACCGGCAGTTACGTGTAACAACAACCCCAGAGTGATGAGTGGCTCACCGGCATTCATTAGCCACAATCTCACCCTTGGCTGCTTCACCCTTTTATCTTTTAGTGGAAGCGGGAGAATGAGACTGATCTTCCGGAGGTCCGCGTCTCCACCCCGAAGCAGGGCACAGTCCGCTCCTCCATAAGACTGGATCACTGGCAAGCAGCCAAGATCCAATTCGCGTACCGAACATGACATTTCCAGCCCCAACTATACCCTATCCACTCTCCTCCGACCTCTCAGATGACTCGGAAGTTCCCAACCTTAAGGGGAAGCCCTCATTTGGTAATAAAGTGTGCCCCCCTACTCCGTCGTCGCCTATGTTCCCACTTGTTGTGGACGACGGAACCCTCGAATACCAACAACAGAGCGCGAGAAGAGCAGCAGAAGGACTTAGAAGGCAGACAAAGTCAAAAACTACGTTATCTAACAATATAGAAGGGTTCTCGTCTTCGGAAGAAGGAAACGAGGCAGGCCCGGGTCTAGAGATTGATTCCGAGTCTGAGGATCTTGAAATGAGTGACTATGCGAACGCAGGGGAGGAGGATACATGGCAGGGTGGTGATGAGCAAGGGAGAGTGAAGACGAGGAACCGAAGGGGCTTGAGTTTACAAGGCGGAAATGGCCCTAGTCTTGGTGATCGGTTGATTATGGCAGATGGCGATCGGCCTGTTGTTAGTAAGGAGGAGAAAAGGATTGCAGATATAAAGGTGATCAGGAGTTTGGCCATTAATGTCATACTGATTGGGCTATGGTGGGTTGGAATCTCTGAGTTGGAGTGCAGTTATTGGATCGCTAACGTGTTGTCCGCCCGTTTCTAGGTACCTATTTTCGCTCCTAATATCCATTGTAAGATAGCCTTCTCCACATTCGCTCTTCTATTGTCAGACAGTCTCTAAGTCTTATCTGGATAAAGTACAACAAATGGATGTTCGGTCCTGAGCACCTCGATTTCAAATTTCCGTTATTCACCACCTGCACGCACATGATTGTCCAATTCTCTCTAGCATCTCTTGTGCTCTTCGCGTTCCCGAAACTACGGCCAGTAGGATTTTTCGGGAAGTCCGCTTCCACCGATCCGCAGCCTGAGGACCCCGAGATGGATCACTTTATGGGAGCAGGGAATTCGATCGAGGAGCGAAAGAAGCAACGAGCCGGCATCATGACGAAATGGTTTTATGCAACCCGAGTTGGTCCGTGCGGAGCGGCTACTGGGTTGGATATTGGCCTTGGAAACATGAGCTTGAAATTCATTACCCTTGCGTTTTACAGTATGTTGGGGCCACAATTCAAAATGGGATAATGGGGCAGGGGATGTGCTGACTTTGATAAAGCTATGTGTAAATCCTCAGCTTTGGGATTCGTCTTGATATTCGCCTTTATATTTCGTCTTGAGAAGGTGACATGGAAATTAGTTGCTGTCATAGCTGTGATGACAGTTGGTGTAGTGATGATGGTAGCCGGAGAAGCAACATTCGTACCAATTGGCTTTATTCTTATAATCATGTCCTCCGCTCTGTCTGGACTGCGGTGGTCACTCACGCAAATTCTGCTATTGAGAAACCCAGCCACCTCTAATCCATTCTCCTCTATATTTTTCCTAGCACCCATCATGTTCATTTCAATCCTAACCATCGCTATACCTGTGGAGGGGTTTGGACCACTGGGTGAGAGATTGGCCGAATTAGCAGCTGAAAAAGGTGCTATCAATACTGCTGCCATTCTTCTCTTCCCTGGGGCAATCGCTTTTCTGATGGTCAGCAGCGAATTTGCGTAAGTTCCAATATATCCTTTCATGATTGTAGTTATCTAACAATCCACAGACTCCTCCAGCGCACCTCCGTAGTAACCCTCTCAATTTGCGGTATTTTCAAAGAAGTCGTTACGATCTCCGCGGCAACAATAGTATTTGGCGATCCTCTAACCCCAATCAACATCTCAGGTCTCTGTGTCACAATATTGAGTATCGCAGCATACAATTACATCAAGATCAAGAGGATGCGCCGACAGGCACGAGAGGAGACCATCAGCGTAGCAGCATACGTCCCAGTCGGAGGTGACGACGAAGACGGCGAGGACGAGGGACTAGCAGAGCGGGCGAAAAGTACAAGCATAGACGGCGGTGTCCTCGGAAACACGGAAATACAGGTCGGCGAATCGGCGTTGAGTCCTCGGTTTCCTGGGCCATCTCCCTTACCTCTGAGAGGTAGTGAGCAGGACCGATTACTTTAGATAAATCACTTCTCCGCATCCATACACTCGTTCTGGCTAACTCATTAGACTTGTAACTCTATACCGTTTCCTTTTTTCTTATTGATACCACTATACGTATGTATATACTGTACCAGTGTGTTTGGTGGAGTTCGGCTATTGTCTCTTTTTTCTTCCGCACTTTGCATTGTTTTCCTCTCGCTGCACTCCTATCATATTGAAGTTGTTTGCAGTGCGCTGCCTGTATGGTTACCGTCCCCTCGCAGAGTATCTTCGCTACGCATGGTCCAGAGGTTGCATTCAGTTTAGTTCAGTCTAGTTCAGGTGATTTATGATGTCGAGTGATCATGTGTGCACGTGGTGCGCATTTGTGTGACACAGTGATCCAAATGAGATGGTGTTATTGGAGGGGCAGAAATTGTGCACATAACAGCTTGGGGTTTTGGTGAGTGCAATGGAGGTGCACCGGACGTCACTCGAGCATGTGGAGCTGTGAGGTACAAGGAAGCTTGGATTGATTGTCATAGAATAGATTATTAGCAGTCACCCAGTTTATAGAACTTGTTTCCTTTATACCACTATTATTTGGACTATAGCGGCCTACAGTTTGCTCCAATCGCTGGGTCGTCCCTCAAATCTAGCACCCATTACCTTAATTCACCCCCCTGCTCTACAAAGGACTTCCTCACTCGCAAGAGCTAAACAGTATACCGGTGACTTTAGCTCTAGATGTAAAGTGCTCTGGTGAATCTGCCGCGGGCTGTGGATCCATCCACATAAGCACCTGAAGCTAGCTAGGTTGCGCCGGGCTCTGGAAAGGAACATCTTGGACCCAACCTGGGAATCGCTATCGGTAACTATACAAAAAACTCGCCGATGGCAACCCTACTACCCCACCAACCCCACCATCATCAAATTCCTAAAATAAAATATAAAAAAAATGTAAATACATAGTAGAAATTAATATTTGGTATACCATCCAGCAGCTTTAATAATTGCCTTTATTCTATCCACCATTGACCCTGCCAAAGTATCAAAAACCTTTGGGTCCAAAAGATCCCAACAATCAGTGATTGCCTCCTCTATTCCCTTCTTTACCACATTAACATCACCCCTCATAAGATACAGCTCAGGATAGTGCTTATGAAGCTTATATTTTACCAGAGACCAAACATTTTCAATTGGATTGAGATCTGGTGAATAGGCAGGAATTTCCATAGGAGCAATTTCCTGCCTGCTGAGCCATCTTAGAAAAGACAAGTGAGTCTTAGCATTGTCAATGATAAAAAATATCTCTTCTTCTCTAACCTTTTCCTTGATGTCCTCCCATATCTCTAGAAAATCATAATAATCATAGACATCAATAATTGACTTTCCAGTAAGCCCACTTCCAGCATAAGAAGGATCTGGAAAAATAGGTAAAAAAAAGAGACCATGAGTTTGACCATACAAAAAACCAGTCATCATCTGGCTAATCCCTCTCTCCCCTCTCCTATCAGTAGGTTAAACACAATCCTTATTCCACTTCTCATTTGGGTATCTAAATACCCATTTTCCCCTCTTTCCTCCTCCTCTTTCTACAGTTACCTCATCTCCCCGCATTGCTTTCCTTCTCCACATATCCCTAGTCCAATGCCTATGAGCCAATGCCCATTCCGATCTCTCTTGAGCTAGATCTTCATCTAAGGGAACCCTTTCTTGTGCCAACCACCTTTTCAAATGCTTTTGTTGAAGTTTTCTCCTCACTGTCAGAGCAGAGAGATTGGGGGCAACTTTTTTGGCAATCTCAGAATAGCTAGCATTGCAATTGCAGAGAGCTTCCTCCACCATAGCAGCATCCTGCAACTTGGTAGTTTTAAGATATCTTTGTCTACCTTTTCTCTCCTGGCCCTCCTGATATCTTTCAAGGATAGTGTTTTTAATAGGGTTGAGGGGAATGCCAAGATGGTAAGAGATTGGGCGATAGTGCATTTGAGGCTTGTGTAACCGGAGAATTATCCCCCTGGTAAACTCAGAGAGGTTTTGGGTAGGAATAGGTTTTTAGGCATGACTGTGAAGAATAGGAGGCATAGTTTCTTAAAAAAAAAGAATCAGAAAAAGTGGTTGGGTTTTGGTTGATGTAGAGGAATTTCTTTTGTGGTGTTCAAAGTGAGAGGTCATGGGGAGGGTTGCGTTGCCGCCAATCATTGATGTACAGTTATTTTTTGTTAATTTATAATATTATACCAGTTATAAAAAATATTAAGATATAAGAATAATTTTGCTTGATTGGCCAAAAATCCGAAATGTGTATTAGAAATGGGAATTTAATAAATCAATCTAACTATAGAAAAAGGGCTATTCATTTGGGGACTCAATTGTAATAGAAAAGCCAATCCTGCATATTATAAGAGATTATCTGCAAATAAAATCTTGTAAGAATGCTTTATATGACAGAGAGAATCTTACTCAAGTGCTAAGGCTAAGTATAATCAATATCAGCACCAACATATTACTTCAGGCCAATTGACTAATACATATATGATATTATGTACTCTCATTAAAGATACTATTACTTTCATTTTGAGATAGTGGTACTTTTTTGATAAAAGATTTTTATAAAATATTAACATATCATACTATGATAATTTTAAAATAGAGGGAAATATAACATGTATTAGAAAAAAATATAGCTAATTTATGTAGAAATATGAAAAAAGGAAACTTGGATAAAAGATGATAGATTGATATTGATATATGAAAGATAAGTATTAAATACTACTGTACTTCTTGAATACTAAAAGAGGTTAATTAGAAGTATATATTTAGAGTGTTAATTATAGCTATTATAATTAATAATTACAAGTAATATAGACTAATAACTTTGATTAAATTTCTGGAATAGTATATAACTTGATTAATAATTATAAAGGGTATGGCTAATGTAATACTTTGGAGTTGTTATCTAAGGGTGTGTGTGGTTGCCACCTGAAACCTTTGTTCTGACCCAATTATGAAGGTTTGTCCCAAAACTCTATTTTGATTTTGAGTGGTATGTCTGTTTATCACAAAAACTCAAGAATCAAGATGTGATAATGATGTCAAAATGAAGGTTTCTGAAATATTAGTCAGACCAGTATTTCACAAACCTTCATTTCAGAACAGTATGTACAGGCAACAATGACCCACAACAGCCATCAATTTTCAGAATAAAAAAATTAAAAAATGAGAATTAAAATACAGGTGCTAATGTTTGTCTTATAATAATTATTCTGATTTTTTTGAGTTACTCATTTTAAATTGATTTTCTTAGTGACCAGACACACTTCTTGGAGCTTGAAAATGCCCCATAATGGCAACTTGCGATTATTGCGGTTGCTATCTACAATACTCGTTTTGTGATTATCAAGGTTTGAAAAACTTTGGACCACCAGATACACCCTAAACTTCAACCCATATATCATAATATTATTATAAGTTTTTTTGGTTATCATAATATTATTAAATGAATAATAAAGAAGGGAGTTAGAGTACGGGGACAAAGGGTTTTGTCAGGCACGGCAACGGCAACCCCACTCCCATCATACATTTATTACCTATAATATACGTGGACAAAATTAACCGATCACCCGCGCCGGCATGGCAACCCATCGCTTCCAGACATACTTGCACTACAAACCCCCCTCTACAAAAATAATTCCCACCCAACTGATACTTCATAATATCTTCTCTTTTTTTATTTTAAGAAATAATAGCTCTTATTCTTCACAGTGATCTCAAAAAACTCATTTCTTCTAAGCATCTCAGTGAATAAACTAGAGGTAAAGTATGTGATTTATATAAAAATGGTATCCTCTTAAGACACTTTTCCTACAAACTTAATATTCTTCTTACTACTGTTCATAATTTACTAGTAGGAGGAGATTAAGAGGAATAAAATAAGGAGAGTAGAGGAAGATATCCTGAGACTTTTAAGGCTCAGAATAAAGTTAGAGTTGAGAAAACCCTCAAAGATTGCTATAACAGCTATTAAGAAATTGTCAAGAAAATTGCACCAGATATTTTTAGAAAGACTATATAATGCAGACAACCAGAAAGAAATATTAAAAAGTGAGTGATACAGGAGAAAGGTCATCTTGATTAGATCCTTGTTAAGAAGAGATTAAAATAGAGCTTTACTCTTATATATTGGAAAAAGAAGATATGGAGTAAGAAAGTTTAGATAGCATGGAATTAAACTATTATAAATTCCTACCAATTCACCAGATCTCAATCCAATTAGAAATATCTGGTCTTTGATTAAGGATAAGCCTTTTAGGTACTATCCTGATCTCAATCTCATAAAGGGTTCAGAGGATAGGGTCAAAAAGAAAATTGAGGAGGTGATCACTCATTGTTGGAGAACTTCTTGATTCAAAGGTTTTTGATACTCTGGCAGGATCTCTGGCAGATAGGATAAAAGTAATTATGAAACCTAATGGATGGTATACTAAGTACTGATTACTGCTATGTATTTTTTCAATTTTTCAATTTTCTTTTCGTTGATGTTGAGGTAGTTGAATGTATGGGGGGTTGTCATCACCGGGCAAATTATGTGTTGGCAATCTTTGTCGTTAATCAGTTAATTTTGTCCCCGTACAATACAACCACAACTGCTTAGAATGAATTGAAAATCTATGTACATATCCAGTAGATATAAGAAAACTTCAATCTCAAATTTTAGAGAAAAAAAAGTCAATACTTAGTATACCATTCCTTTGCATCTAGAATAGCAGCCACTCTTCTAAGTATAGACTTCCACAGGCTTTCCAAAAAAGTCCCCTTCAATATCATGAGTCCAAACCACATCAAGAGCTTTTGCTAGAAATCTTCTAACGGTATCAGGCCCCCTCTTAGTCTCGTGAATGTTGGGAAAGCACTGGTGTAGCTTTTCCTTCAACCTCTTCCAACAGTGCTCAATAGGATTGAGGTCTGGGGAAATGAGTGGCTATTCAATAACTTGAATGTTGTTTCCGGCAAGCCAAGCCATAGTATTTCTTGCAGTATGTATCTTTGCACTATCCTGCTGAAAGATAGGATCCCCAACTGTGTCCTCAACCTCCTGCCAGACATCAACTAAGCCATCCTCCAAAACTCCAATATATACAAATCTATTCACACTCTTGTCAAAAATAGGAATCTGAGGACCCTTATTGTTACTCTCAGTACAAGCCCATACCATCAACTTTATCCCAGGTCCTTTTGTAACCCCATGAATGCAGTCTTTATGCCACTTTTTCACAGGTGTTCTGAACAACCGAATAGCCTGTTAAGAGGGTAGTAATATTCTAAGAGGAAGCGAATATACTAAGCCCATTCGTGGGTACTTCAGAGAATACGTCAAGGAAGACGAAGGTCAAAGTAGAAATGTGAAGTAGGTAAAACAATAAATGGTTGTTAACGTGGATATATTGTCAAGGTCTCTTCTCTGTTGCTTGATAATTGATTGCAGCTACAAAGGCACCTCGATATTTATATTCCATGTCTGGGTTTTCGCGGGCTACATAATCTCTTCCAATAACTAAGTATCTGTCTTTTACTAAGCTTGACTTCTTTGAAGTGGGAGCCCGACTTGACCCAGAACATCCGTTATCTTTCTACGATGGTTTGCGCAACTTATTGCCACGTATGTCTCTGTCATGGGAGGGTAAAGTGCCCCTCCACCTAGATGGCTATACAAACATGTATCCGTTGCTAAATAGATTTACAAATAATCTCCATGTGTTCGCATGTCAGACAATTATTCGCTGGGATGGAAGATGGCCAGTCTTTATGTTGGTGGCTCTGTTTTGACTTGGTCTGCAGCGAGCATCCCCCTGTCTTAACAGGCATTACATGACTCTTCTCTATTGATCGAACCAATGGTTACGACTCTAGTTATCGGTCTCTTGCCAACAACCCCTTTGGGAGTTCCCCGACGCCCATTCTGAGCATAGTGCATTCCTGCTGGTTACTTGGCGTCTTTCCAGACCGAGGAAGCCTAACTAAGGTAGATACGTCCCGTGAGTTTGTATCTGCTTTTCGATACCCACTTTGGCAGTGGTTGTAACTCTGTGCGATGTCGTCCGATCGAGATGCTTCCACTTGCATTAGGTGCTCTGAGGTCTCCTCTTCTCATATACTTTGTCAACAGGAACCGGTTGGATGGACGGCCGCGACGTATACGGTGTTGTGAGTAGGGTCTTCTTTACTCATGTCTTTGGTGAGGGGACCCAACTTTCCTGGTGACGTGTGGTAAGCTATGGTCCCAACGTTGGGGCTGGAGGTCGGTGTTGCTTGGTCTTTTTTAGAAGTTTGTGCGCAGAGTTAGGGTAACTTGTTCCCCTTATTCTCCTGGGTGCTCTGTGCCTAACACGAGCTCCCTACACCTAAGTTTCGTCCCGAATACTTTTTATTTAGCTATGATACATTCATAATCCTTTATGAGCTCCGTATGGTAGGGGTAAAAACCAGAAGCGTTTACTTGTTCACTTATGGAAAATCTTTCGGATACTACTCATCCAAGTTCGGCCCCGGCATTCCTGGGTTTTGCCTCTGAAATTTTTGCCCATCTTCTCTAGTGTTTTCCAACGGCTTTGGGGGTTCCCAGCTGTTTTCATCTTTTGAGCATCCTGCCAATCTTACAAAGTATCGGTGCTCCTTCAACTCCTTGTTTACCCTTCTAACCTTTCTCCTATAGGTGATTATCTCACTTTTGACGATTCTTACAACCTCCCATTCCAGGGCACCTTCGACGTCTTCTGATTCTCGTGGGGGTTGTTCTCGGTTGGGTCGGTCAGAAACCTTATAGGGTTTGAGAAGCGAGACTTGAAATACTGGGTAGATTTTCCAGTGAGCCAGGATAGCGAGTTTGAACACCCTACTCCCTTTTTTTTCCAATCCTTTAAAAGGGCCATACAAGCGTGGGGTGAACTTGCTTGTTGGTCGTTTGCACTTAATGCTTTTTGTGTTTAGCATTACCATGTCACCTATTTCGATATCAGGCTGTGGTGTTGCTCACTGGTCGTAGTACTTCTTCATGGCTTCGCTTGTCTGTTTGAGAGTTTTCCTCGCCCTCTTCTGTACTGTTTTCATCAAGTGCGTATACATTGCGACCCCTGCGTT
>Ga0307507_10008355_pt1 | contig 14369 bp, 4 predicted proteins | sample 7_EM_MG_FD_207223 | JGI IMG/M metagenome (GOLD analysis project Ga0307507, IMG submission 207223) | Populus trichocarpa ectomycorrhiza microbial communities from riparian zone in the Pacific Northwest, United States - 7_EM | ecosystem: Host-associated > Plants > Roots > Unclassified | place... | reverse complement strand
TATAAGGCCTACTAGTATTTCTATTTAACTATAATCTTCTAACCCTAATAACTAGTGCTTTTCTTTAGAGCTATAGTAGGTTTTCTATATAGATATAGCGCCTAGTAGTAGTAGAGGCACTTTAGGCTAAAGGAGGATATTTTTAAGGAAGGACCTAACTATAGCACCTCCTAGGTATTATAATAGATTTAAGTAGTAGATATCTATATTTGTCGGGAATTAGGCAAGCGGTCGTCACGTAACGCCGCGGCACTAGCGTAGCGAGGAGTCTTAAGCTCCTCGCCCTTCCTTATTTCAATAAAAAGAAGCTATTAACCAACATCACTATAACCTACTCAAGTAGTCGTTATTGGTGAGTCACCCTGTATAACCAACACTGATTAGTGGTTGAACACACAGTCAACCATAGAGCAGCTAGGTTATTAACAAAAGAGACAGTCTCGTGCAGGGGTTCCCGGCAATACTATACTACCTTAGGCTTACAGAAAACCAGTAACAGAAGTATCACTAAGTACTAGGAGATACCAAGTTGCGTCTATTACGCAGAACAATCGCGTTTACAAAGATTTAGTTAAGTACTTTAGGTCAGAAGTGTTACTAAACCTAGGGTCCCAAGTCAACGTCCGAAACGCGTCAACTACGCCTCAAATTGCCTACCTTTTAACAGCAAACCTACAAGATCCTACAAAGCCGAAAATCCTACCTACCTTCGACGTATAACACCCCGTTAATTCTACTCCTATTATGGCGTTAACCTACCTAAAGAAGTATAAGAACGACATTAACCTAGAGACATAGGACAAAGATATTAACCCTATAAACACTAAGCAATAGGACCTAAACGGATTCTTACTATACTATATAGTATAATACACAGACAGCAAATACAACGATACTGTGCTATAGTATTGCATAAAGGAGGACTTTGTTGGATAGATAAAGAAAACATAGGCCCTTACAAAGAAGAATATTATATAAGACTTCCATAACTTTCTTTAGGAGAACGGAGTATTTATCCCTATAGATAGAGACACTATTAAAGACAATATTCAGGAGCAAGTTATTAACGTAAAAGAAGAGCATAAATGGACTCTATAAGAGATTAAGCACTAACTACATAATATAAAGAAGCTCAACTTATAATAGAATCTAAATAATATACTAATAGAGACACGTTCTAATTCCATTACTCCAGGTATAAGTTCTTACGTGCCGTACCTATCGCTCCCACTAATTCAACCCGTAACTTTAACTACTGCCCCTTAAGAGCAAGCGCAAGACCCCCTTACTTCGCAATTTAATAACCTTTAAACTCTACCATAGGAAGATTAGGTACTACGCTATATTCCATTAAGCTCTGCATCTCCACTATAGCCTATAAAGCAATCCCCACCTTAATCTCTAATATAATTTCAACGTGGCCTAATACCGCTTAGAGGCACCTTAAAAATGCTTATAGAGCTTATAAAACTCTATTTGGACCAGGAGAAGAGGTTTAGCAGGGAACTATATAATATCCTTAATTTAAAGCTGCGTATCTTCTATAACTGTTATTAGAAGGTTGGACTGGAACCTAACTAATATTATAACGCTTATTCTGTTATGCTTAAGGGCCGCGCCAGTACCTTCTATTATAATCGTTTAGTAGGAAAAGGATACAATTTTAACTAAATAATATATAAAACAAGATGCCACTTTAAAACAGAAGAGAATAAGCAGCAGTATATATTAGAGTAGAGAGAAACTACCTTTCTAAGAATTATTGCTATAAACCCAGATGCCTCTTAACTTAACTATCTTTAAAAGCTCTTCAATTAACTTTAAATAATTTAGTGTGGTTTATCTAAATTATATTAAAAGGACTTTAGCCTACGCGATTAAGTTATTAGCGTATGCTAAGGTATTAAAGAATATAACCTTACCCTCTTTAATCCTGCAAATACTTATAAAGGAGTATATGCTTAATTAAGATCCTCTATTAGCACCACTCTGCGCTCTTAAGAAGTATAGTAATTTAACGCCTAACCCTAACCTACTTTGATCAACCTAACCGACTAATATAATTATAACTGGACTGATCAAACATATGGTGGCTAGGGTAAGGGATATAGCAGAGGGTACAATTAACGTTAACTATAAAGCAATTATAGAGGTCCTTATGGAGGTTTATCTTAAAACAATTAATAGAAGAAATGCTATATTTATAAGAAGCTAAATTGCTAGTTAACTAGGCACCCTCTTAATAGATAAAAAGAGGCATATAATAAGTTTCGCCAGAGCGTACGAAATGTTAGAAATTATAAGGTTACTATAGCCTACTTCCAAAGCTTCCTGGTTTAATATAAAGGCGAAAAAGATCTTAAGGGTAAGGTTAATAAGGCCAAACAGCTTCTTATAGATATAGAAATTAAGGACTACTCTTCCAACCAATACTTTACCGAGTATGGTAAGGTAAATGGCATATAAACTGTTGCTGTCCTTAACAACTAATCTACGCTCCATTCTGTTATAAAGTTAGATATCTTTAATAAGCCAAAAGAAAGTTCCGCGTTCTCCTTTAATAATAGATACTCAGCGAACGTCTTCTATAGTATTATGCCAGATACTAGAGCCGCAGGAGTATCTATAGTAGGAAAACCTTAAGTTCGAGCTCTTTAGCAGCTTAATAGCTCTATTTAGATCAACTAATTAATGGCAGGCCAATATACAATTCGCTTTAGTAAGGGTACTATAATCTCTCTTAGCACAATCAAGGTCTAAACTCTGTTAGAATATATTACTTTCTATATTATTCCCGCGAACACCCTATTTCTATTCTGCATCCGAGATATAGATAAATTAGGCGTCAAGCTCAATAACCTTAAGAATATGCTCGTTTAGGGAGAGAATCGGGTACCCGTTATACACAAGTAGGGTCACCCTTAGTTGCTCCTTTAATAGCCAGAAAGGAGCGTTGCTTAGAGCCATTTAACTAAGTTAGAGTTACGTTAACTACACCGTCACTTTAGTTACCTATTAGTTTATAGATTGCTTAGGGTTCTTTAGCAAGTAGGTTATAAAGTCAAGGCTAAGACAATTAAGCATCTTATAAAGTACTGCCATCACTGCCAAATAAACTAGAAGTCCCCTGGCCGATTCAAGTTCACCCTTAAAGATAACTATAACTTCAACTTCTGTATTATTATTGATATTATATATCTTAGCGGTAAGCTAGTACTTTAAGTTATTAACCTCTTAACCTCTTTCTAAGCCGCACGTTTCCTAAAGGATATGTTAGCTAGGAATATATAAAATACTCTTTAATTATACTAGATTAATGTCTACCTAAGACCCCCTAATTAAGTTATTTATAACGTAGGAAGGAACTTCTTATCTACAGAGTTTCAGTAATAGGCGAAGGTAATAGAAATTAAGGTTAAGGAAGTCCCTATTAAGGCATATAATAGTATTGGAAAAGTAGAACGATATTATACGCCATTATAATAAGTATATAAGATTATTTCTTTGGAACTAGAGGGCGCTAGCGAAGAGCTTATCTTATAGATAGCTATTAAGGCTGTTAATAATTCCGCTGGCCCAGATAGGCTTATACCTACATTGCTAGTCTTTGGCGCCTACCCTTAAATAACTAACGATTCTCCACTATCCCTATCCGTTACGCAACGAGCGGAGGCTATTCGCAAAGCAACGAAAGAGGTGCGACGTCTCTACGCCACGCGCCAGGTCAACGACGCACTAGGAATAAGAAATGGCCCAAATACCTTAACTATACTCGATCTGCCACTCCAATCTAAGGTACGCATATAGCGTAAAAAGGGAGGATAGTTAGGCCTATATAAACTTATTATAATTAATAGTTAGACTTGTACTCTTTAGATGCCCTATAGACCTACTTAATTCCGCTTAACTGTTGTTAAGCCTTATTACAGAAACGACAGTTCTGAGCCTTTATAGGATGCCCTAGAGGATACCCTAGAGGAGAACTATAATTAACGTACTCTAGAAGGTGACTATAATCCTAATATAATTATAGCAGATGTGCCGTAACTATAACGCGGTAGAGATCGCCTAAAGGGATTATAAAATCGCTAACACCTTATTAATTTTAAAGAGCAATTTGTTACTGCTATTAAGAGTAAAGACAAGTTATTAATAGCCTTTATAACAGCTAAAGAGAAGGCTGACTTTAAGCTCGCAAAATAGCTCTAAAAGGAAGGCCGTATTATAACTTTAGGAGCTTCTTTCCAAGCATCTAATAAGCAGGAGATCGACGGTCTTATTATAAGAGAAGTCTTTAAATTTAAGAAGTATAACCTTACCAAGTTTAATAGAGTTTGCATCTTTAAGTTAAGAATAGTTAATAAGATTAAGGGCAAAGCTACTAACACCCTATTTAAGAAGTCAAGACTGGTTATTTAAGGTTATAACAATAATAGTAAGGAAGTAATTCTTATGCAATCCCCTATAATTTAACAAGCTAGTTAGCGAGTTATTATTGCGCTAGCTCCCTCCTTAATAAAGAATAGAATAGTGGTTTATTTATAAGATATTACTTAGGCCTATACCCAATTAGAGACGCGCCTTTAGCGCTTAATACTAGCATACCTTTTAGAGCAAATTCGCTACCAATATCCCAAAGATACAATTATGGTTATACTTAAGCCATTATATGGAATTGCAGAGGCAGGAACTTATTGGTAGGCTACTTATAGCAAGTACTACAAAGAGAAGCTCTTAATAACTACTTCTATATTCAATCCCTGCTTCCTTATCACAACTACGGGAACTCTATTTGGAATTATTGGTATGTAAACTAATAATATAATTATCTTAGGAAACAACCAATTTTTAGCTCTTAAAGAAGATAAGCTAGTAAAGGCAAATCTTATAGTAAAGCCAAAGGAAAAGCTTAATTTAATAATACCATTACTTTTTAATAGATGCATCCTCTCCCTAAACAAGGATTCTATTGCTTTGCGCCAGAAAGATCAAGGTAAGAAGATTAACGTTATTAATATTAATTCTCTAAAGTAAGGATATGTAGAGTAACACGCTTATAGAGCTTATATTACTTCTATTTATTAACCTAAGGCTTTATTTAATCTCTCTGTTACCGCTTAACACCAGGAACTAACTAAGGATAACATTCTTACCCTAAATAAGCGTCTTTCCTGGCAAATAAACCATCTTAATTAGGGACTATTCTATATGCCTATTAATCTTCCTACCGCTAAGCTCTTTATATTTGTTAATAAATCATTTATAAATAATAAAGATTTTAGCTCCTAGCTAAGATATAAGATTATTATTACGAATAAATCTACTAGAGAGAATAACTTTATAATCTACAGCAATCTTATCTATTAGAGCTTAACTAAGAGTAAGTATATTACCTAAAGCGTTCTAGCATCAGAGATATATAGAATGGTTAGCGGAGTTAATATAGTAATTACAATTAGAACTACCCTAAAGATAATTATAGATTAACTTAAACTCCCTATTATCCCTATAATTATATGCACCGACTTATATTCCCTCTATAAGTGTTTAGTTAAGCTTGGTACCACAAAAGAGAAGCGTCTTATAATTGATATTATAGCACTTTGGTAATCCTACAAGTATTAAGAACTCTTTAAAATCTAGTAGATTAATAGCTAAGATAACCTAGCAGATGCAATAATAAAGGCAAACCTAAATAAGGCACTAGAGACGTTCGTTAACACAAATACTCTACGTATATAAGTTAAAGGTTGGGTTAAAAGAGAGTAGGAGATATAGCAATTTAAGAGCAGCCAATTAGGATTTTCTATACCTGGCATAGAAAATCGCTATTAGCTCGCTTATAATTAGCGCCTTAGCGGCCCTGATATAATATCCACCCGCGACTCTAAGTAAGAAAGTACCACGTGCTAAAAGGCAAATTTTAGGACAGCGAGACTTATATTATAGTAGTAATAGTAAGTAAGGAGGATTAATATTTGTTACGCTAGTTAAGCAGTATTTATATATAGATGGCAACCATAAAAGAAAAGTTGCTAGTGTCGGGAATTAGGCAAGCGGTTATTACGTGACGCCGCAGCACTAGCGTGGCGAGGAGTCTTAAGCTCCTCGCCCTTCCTCATTCTAATAAAAAGAAGCTATTAACCAACATCACTATAACCTACTCGAGTAGTCGTTATTGGTGAGTCACCCTATGTAACCAACAATATTAGTAGACTATTTAATAAAATATAATATATATTAAATAATTTTAATAATAGGTTTTTTAAATTTAATAAAATTAATATTAGGACTAAGCAATAGCCGTATTATAAAATTTATACTATTTAGAAGCCTTAAGTCTTAAAAATAATATATAAACTTTTGGTAATAATAACGCGTCATATAAATAAATAAATTAGTGTAACGTGTCCCGCCCTCACGTCGCCACATAGGCTAAAAGACATGGAGTGCTTGCGAACTTGTCGCAAGCGCGGCGGGATCCAATATATGTACTCTTATAATTAGATATCCGCAATATCCGCTTAGCGGATTTTAATAATAATTTTAACAAAACACGCTAAATACTCTTAGACGTAATTTTGCAATTTAGAAGACGGCATAGGTTATTCCAATACTAGCTAAAAAATCGCGTCTAAGCTCACTAAGGTAAAGCTAGTCATGCAATTAACTATAACTGCCAGGCTTCTTTTTAAGCCCCTTTCATCTTTTATCTTTTATTTATAACGCGTTGTCCAATCTTTCTAAGACAGCGGCCGCGCTTAACTGGACGTTATCTGCCCCGGGTAAGAGCTATCGGAAAGCCACCGCTAGGGTTACACTGGTGGCTATACATTAATCGTGTGCTCCAGCGAGCTTCAAATCAAGGTTATCACGCGTCGGTTGTCCCAAAATATAGCACACAGTCATAGAACCTCTGTCAGCATTAGGCGTTGCCTCAAACGTCATCCAGTTTGTGGATTTCGCTTCCAAAGTGGTGTCGGAAACAGCCAGAATCTACCATGGGAGGGCGCGTCGGGACGCCAAGGACGAAAGAAATAAACTCAAGAGAGTCACGAATGACCTATAACAATGGTTCTGGAAGAGTCCTCTACATGCGTTTTCCTGCTTACATAAGCAGGTTCCCTTTGCTTCCATTTTGGTCAGTATCCTTAGCAATCACTTTGCCACCATAGATATAGGCCTATATAAGGACCTATATTCGTCATAGATAGAACTAGATAATTATATTTATTTATTTTAATATTATTAAGTTTATTAGGTTATAAGCACTTGTTACTACCAAGCTATAATAGTTTAGAATATTAATACCTTACCATAGGTTGCATTAAGGGTTACTATACCCGTGCTAGGTCATATCGCACTGTTCTACATTTAACGCCTTACCACAGGCCGCATTAAAGGTTACTATATCTGCGTATAAAGTCATTTCTTATTATTAAAATTATGCGTTAAATTCGCTTATTTATGCGTTAAATTTGTATATTTACGCGTTGCTATAGGTAAAGACTATCCAGGAATTTAATGCCTTAAAAACGACGGTTTAAATTGGCATTAATATTGGACGCAGCTCCACACATACCTATATAGTAAGGGCCTTCTATATATCGTTTAAGAAGGACCACCCCTCTACCCAAAGCTCTAGGAAGAAAAGCCCACGATATCTATTAATTAAGAACCAAAAGACGCCGACAAGGAGGAGCGAGATAAGGTCCTTAAGAAGTCCCAAGTTATTGCAGACACTAACAATTTAATTCGCTTAACCAATAAGGTGCTCTACAACGAGTATAATAAGGAGTTCAAACAGTACAATAAGGATAACGGCAAAGCCTATTCAGTTATCCTTGGTACAATTAATAAAGAAATCATTACTGCCCTAGAGCATAAGTAGACGGCAAAGGACTACATTAAACACCTTAAGCAATTATTTAAGGCCTATGGCTTAATTTATAAGGCTAACGTATAGGAGACTTTTATTAAGCTCCGCTTTTAACTAGACTAAGTAATTACTACTTTTTTAAGCCGTTACTAAGAAGCGGTTTAAGGAGTTAAGCAGGTAAAGCTTGCCCTAGATAACAAGATTATTAATTACCAATTTATTAACGCCGTTAATAAACACTTTCCTATATAGGCTTAGATCTAACGTAATAAGATCTACAATAAATATATAATTTTACTACTTTAATTAATTGCTAACCTTACTAATAAGGCTTGGTGGAAGGACTTGGCTAAGAGCTTCGCCTTGTTTAATTAGATACTAGGTAACTTACGCTAAGAACGCGGCAATAGCCGTGGTCGCGGCAATAGTTAAGGCAAAGGTAGAGCTGGCTATAGTACCTTATTAGGCAATTAAGGCTCTGTCAAGGATGCTTTAAATAAGTGCGGATGGTGTAAATAAGGTTATCCAGGTGGTAAGGAAGGCTGCTAGATAAAGCACGCCTACTTAAGACCTAAATGGTGGAGACCTAGAGAGAAACGGCCTCCGCACTTAGGTAACAGAGTAGCCTTAAATACTAATAAGGCCTCTAAGGGGACACCTAATTGCCTCTCTTAAGCTACCAATTCGGTAACCAGATCGATCTTTACTACGTAAGTTATTAGGCCAGCAGCTATGGCTTTAGGAATAAACATTAAGGACTCCTAGATAGCCAATAGTTGCTTAAATATTTATATAAGCAACGACATTAGGAAGTTTGTGCAGTATAAGGAAATTAAGCCTCTCTAAATCCAGACGGGAGGAGGCTTAATAAAGGCTATTAGTATAGGATTAGTTAAGCTTACAGTTACCCAGACCGATTACTTAGCCTATACCATTATATTTACTAATATATATTATTATCCTGACTTCTTTACAAATGTTATCTTGCTTAGTATTCTGCAAAGCAAGGGTGTCTTTTTTAACGATCTCTATAATATAATTAACTTTATTAAAGATTAGGTAGAAATAGCCTACATCCTAAGCATTAACGGACTTAATATATTTATACTGGTAGACAACCCTACGGAGGTTCCTTTCGTAATAGCTCTAGCTACCGCACAATCGCGCCTCTATAAGAAAGGCGTGCTTGCCAAAGCTACTATAGAGACCTAGTATAAGAGACTATAACACCTTTCTCCTGCCTAGATACGTCTCCTTACTAGAAGCATAAAGGGGATTATAGTTATTAAGGACAAGCCATTTTACTGCAAGGACTGTTACCTTGGAAAGGCTAAGAAGCAAATATTAAGACGCCCTTAACGACGCAGCAATCGCATATTTAAAAAGGTGCATATTAATATAGTTAGGCTATTAAAACACAAAGGCCTCCACGGTGAGAAGTACTGGGTACTATTCACTAATAACCAAACACGCTTTAGATAGATCTACTATATATTAAATAGAGGCTCCACGGCCTCTACCTTAAAGTAGTTCGTCTGTATAATCAAGACTTAAACAGGGATAACGATTGGCTGCTTTTAATTAGATAGAGCTGCTAAGTGGTTTAGTAAGGACTTAACCAATTTCTTTAAGAATAAGAGTATACTTACTAAGGCCTCTACCTCGTATACCGCACACCAGAATAGAATTGCGGAGAAGGCCAACCACCTAGTTAAAGAAAGGGTTAGGGTAATGTTAACTAAAACTTAATTGCCACTAAAGCTCTAGCCTAAAGTCGCTAAGGTAGCTGTATACGGACTTAATATATTGCCTATATTAGTTAATAAGCACCAAGCTCCGCCCGCTTAAGCAATGGCTCTCGCCCTAGGTGATACTAATTCTATAATTATATACGCCAACTGGAAGATCTATGGCTGTCCCGCCTACGTTCTTATTAATAAAAAAGACCCTTAGCGGTAATAAGGTAATAAGTTCGTTGCAAGAGCTTAGAAAGGATGATTGGTTAGTTATAAAGGCTTATATATATACCGCGTCTATCTACCTTATAAGAATAAGGTTATTTAATTAAGCAGTATTACCTTTAATAAATTAGGAACCTTTCTTACTACACTAATTAGTAAAGAAGAAGGTGGCAATAACGATATCTACTAGGTACTACTTAAGGAGCTCCCTACCGTAGACACTATACTAGAGGTCTCTTGGTCACTGTAGGAAGGAGGCAAAGCTTCTTGGTTACTGTAGGAGGCAGATAAGGTCTCTCGGGCCTCGCAGTCGGGGGGTGACTCTTAGTCGGGGGGTGTCTCTGGCGATTATAATATCGCACCGCAGCTCAATCAACCTCCCCTTACTAAAGACGAATAGGCAGGCCTTAACCAGCAAGAGCTACCTAATCTAGGAGGACACCTCTATTAGGAAGCAACTTCCCTAAGGGACACCTACTAGGAAGATCTGGAGCAGATTCTGGATAAGTATTTAAATAAGAAGGCTGAACCTATAATAAATACTTATACACAGTTAAAGCCACGGCTTAACTATAGTGTACTCTATAGAACTGGAAGGAAGGAGCTGGCCATAAAGGCTACCTACCTTACCCCGGCCTTCGCCTATACGTTCGCAAGCGCTCTATCGCAGCCTTAGTGGATAAGGATAACTAAAGGACTACCTCCGGAGCCACGCAACTAGAAGGAAGCCATGAATTTAGTATTTAAGAAGGAGTAAAAGGCTACGGCGGATAAGGAATGGGAGTCTTAAATATTAAACGCCTTATTTAAGATTATTAAACTTCTACCTAGAGCTAAGGCTCTACCCGTTAAATGGGTTTTTATATATAAATTTAATAAGAACAACGTCCTATTTAGATAGAAAGTAAGACTGGTATTACGCGGTAATAAGCAGCGCCTAGGAATTAACTATAGAGATATATTTATAGGCGTTATTTAACTAAGTATATTTAAGCTACTAATGGCCCTGGTTGCCGTATATAATCTAGAGTATAAGCACTTAGATGTAATCACGGCCTTCCTTAATAGGAAGCTTAACCGCAAGAACATCTATATTTAGCTACTGGAAGGATATTGTTAGTATCTAAAAGATGGCGTTGCCCTTATGGGCCTACTGCTTAAGGCTCTTTACGGTCTCAAGCAGGCGCCACGCCTTTGGTATAAGGAGCTTAAGGGCTTCCTTACTACCCTTAAATATATACTAATTCTAGCTAACCCATACGTCTTTGTTAGCCAGTAAAGTAGCCAAATTATTATTATCTATGTTAATAATCTTATCTTAATTGGACAAGACGTACGGACGATTAAACTACTTAAAGAAGCACTTAGGAATAAGTATAAAGTGAGAGACTTAGGCCCAATTGCATACTACCTAGACATTTAAATTATCAGGAACCGTTAGGCGCGATTGATTTAACTAGTATAGGACGCCTATATTAGGAAGATCCTGTATACGTTCTATATAGAAGATTGCACACCAGCCTCTACACTAATTTACCCCTCCGCGGTAGACTTTAAGCCGCGCGAGCCTAAGGATCAAGCTCTGCTAGAGCTAGTAAAACGGTATTAATTGCTAATAGGCTCTCTACTTTATCTATATAATTGGACTTAGCCCAATATGGCTTAGGCTGTAGGGAAGCTCTATTAGTTCCTATATAACCCTACCGAGCTGTATATGGAAGCTATGATGCAGATACTCGCCTACTATGTAGGGACGGTTGACTTTAGTATAGAGTTTGGCTTACCCTAAGGGCGGCAGCCCCCTCCAAAGGCCTTCGCCGAGATATTAGCTACAGACCATACTACCCCTAATTATAATAGGGAGTATAGCGGAAGCGCACTAGGTAATATACCTAACCTATAACTACATGGCTACAGCAATACAGCGTTCGCTAATTTAGTTGATAGGAAGTTAACTTCTAGCTATATCTACAAGCTAGTAGGTGGCCTAGTTTTATATAAGTTAAGCAAGCAGTTAATACTTATAACCTTAACTATAGAGGCTGAGTATGTAGCGATGACACATGCGGCTAAGGAAGCCTTATGGCTCCGTTAACTGCTTACTAATTTGGGCTATATTAGAAAGGATCTACTACTAATATATTTATATGGCGATAATTAACTAGCCATCAGCCTTGCTAAAAGCGACGACTACTATACGCGCACTAAGCACTTTAAGCTATACTAGAACCCTATGTCTCAATACCCCGCTCCTTACCTCGTATGTCTCATCGAATGTCTCATCGAGTATCTAAATACCTGTTTCCATTACAGAATGACGACTACGTCGTCATTCTATTTGCAACCTATTTGTTACCTATCTGGTATATATATAGAGGCTCTAGAGCCCTCTTTAATAGACAGAGTTCTCATACCTAATTGTCCGTTCGACAGTTATGAGCCCAAGCTAACTACTGCATAATCTTTAATTCCAAAGCCTTTATTCCAATTAATTATTATCTTAATTATAGACAACCATAATAATAAACTCTTAACAAGAAACCAAACCCGTTATTATATTATCCATTATCCTTATAAGCCCAAACAATTGGGACGAATAGATTAAGGTTATTAAGTTAAAAGCGAATAATAATTGTCTCTAGAAGTATATCGACCCATTAATACCCAAGACCGATCTGCTATAGCTTAAAGAACCTGTCTAAGTCTTACCCAAGGATGCCAATAGCCAGGGGAAGACGAAGCTCGCAGAGCTAGATAAGAAGGAGAAGAAGGAGCTCTAAACGCTTAAAGCCGACTATAGGGACAATATAAAGCTATATAGAAAACAGCTATTAGCTCTTAATATATTGCGCAGCTATATCCTAAGCTCTATCTTACGTACCTACCTTATCTACACGTTTAAATGCAATACCACCTATAACGTCTTGGTGTTACTAAAGCAGAGAATTACTCTAACTAATAACGCCTAAAAGCTTTAAGTAGCTACCCAGTATGCAAGGCTCAAGAAAGCGCCTTGGAACTAGAACTTTAAGGTCTAGTTAGAGGAGTGGGAGAAGGTATATACTAAATGCAAGGAGCTATATCTGCCTAAGGTAAATGGTAACCAATTAGTAAGAGACTTTATATACGCAGTTAATTTAATCACACTAAGCTAGTCCGAATTTTGGAAGAACTAGCTTAAAAAAATAGAGTGAAAGAAGGAGACGCTTTTAAGCTTCTTTAAACTGGTTAAAATCTACTAAAATTACTATTGTACGGAGCTCGCCTAAAAGGGCAAAACCCCATAAGAATCCTTCGCAGCCACCTTTAAGGACAAGCCGAGCGAGTTACTAAATTTAAAGCCTAAATTAAAGCCTAAATCATTAGCAGATAAGTAAAAGAAGGAAAGGCGACCCCCGCCAGAGTGCCTATACGGAAAGCGTCACTACTTTAATAAATGCTGGTACATTATAGAGTTAATTCCTCGCCTATTGTGGTTTAAACTAAGTAACAAAATTTAGAAGAAGATAGATAAGAAGATTGCTAATGCAACGCTAGAAATTAAGGTTTGTATTAAGCAAATTAAAAAGGACGATTAAGTTAACAAATAGCTAAAGGATGGCAACTAGTAGAGCTCTAACGTGTCACAGCGACGGGGCAATTGAGGCATAAGCGCCGTATAGAACGTATGCAAGCCTGTACGATTGGAATGTCTATAGACTCGGATATCAAGATGAGGAGTAGAAGAAGGTCGTGGAAAGAACACGTCTATATACATGGAGCCAAGACGTAAGCGAACCCCCCTGACTAGGCCCTATCCAGGTTACGCGCGTCAGTGCCGTAACACTTATCTCTCTTTATAGATAATACGTCTCCTAATCTATAATTACTAATCAGTGTTTATACCACTTCCGGTAATATGTATTGCTATTATAATAGTATAGGGTAGTAACTAATTTAATTAATGCTTAATTAATTCTCCTATTCTATAGGTGGAATTTGGTAGATTTCCTGAGCTTGCTTAACTTATGTGATTGCGTGCAACTATATTACAAAACCTTGTTTAGACAATTACTTTCCTATAGCGTTTAATCTCTAAAATAAACTATATAGTTAACTATCTTGTTCTATAGATTATATAGTAGATTAGCAGTAATTCTTATTACTTATGCTCTCTTAATAATTATACACCCTAAGTATTCAGTAGTACCATTTTAAGCTTAGGTATATAGCGTTAAAGGCTTAAATATAATCTCTTAAGTATATAGCTATTTAAGGGTTCTTCTTTTTCCTAGCTTGTTGTTTAATCTAATAGTATTAACTTTAAGGTTATACCTTAGATAAATCTATAGGATAAAATCTTTAAGCACTTATAGTATCTCCTTCTTCTTACTGTGTATTATTATAAAGTATAGGAAGGATCTTCCTAAGAAGGTGTTATAGATAAGTATAACTTATATAAATCTAGCATACGCTTCCTTAAGGTTAGTCTAGTTAATATAGAGGTTAAGATAAGATTTATTAATTTTCTATTTTAAGAACCTTTATAA
>Ga0307507_10008354_pt1 | contig 14369 bp, 8 predicted proteins | sample 7_EM_MG_FD_207223 | JGI IMG/M metagenome (GOLD analysis project Ga0307507, IMG submission 207223) | Populus trichocarpa ectomycorrhiza microbial communities from riparian zone in the Pacific Northwest, United States - 7_EM | ecosystem: Host-associated > Plants > Roots > Unclassified | place... | reverse complement strand
CTCCTCCTCCTCCTCCTCCTCCTCCTCCTCCCCACCGGAACTAAGCGGTAGGGGTGGGCAGCGAGCTAGAACGGCACGAAGGCCCGTATGCAAAGGGACAACAGCATTCCGCTTGGTTAATTGAGGAGGCTGCGTAGGTTAACTGGCAGCTCGTTTTCGAAGGCTATCGTGCTTTGCCATCGCGCTTATGACACCAGAAAATCGATATATATAAGCAATGCAATATAATACTTAAGCCTCACAAGTAATTAAAGAGCGGTAAGCGTGGTATGCGTGGTAGGCATTCGATTTGTATGGTAAGATCACCCAAATTCGATGCTGTGTGGGCGAGGCTCGCTTAATTTGATTTTCGCAGCACTTTCGAAAAGAGTAATAACAAAGGCCTGTTAGGAGAAGGCGTACTGGCCGAAAAAATTCCGCCAAGCCCGTACGGTTGCTATTAGGAAGCAAGGAAAAGATAACTACTTGCTACCGAACGCCTGGAGACCTATAGCCCTACTAAGTACAGTAGGTAAAGTTATAGAAGCAGTTACGGCAGAACAGATACGTTGTATAGCGGAAGAGCATAATATACTACCAGCCTACTAGATAGGAGCCTGGGAGAAGCGATCGATAGAGACAGCCCTAGACCTCTTAGTCAACCAAGTACAGACAGTTTGGCAGACAAAAGGCAATATGGCGTTACTACTCTCCCTTAATATTACTGGAGCCTTTGATAGGGTAGTACGAAAGCGCCTATGGCATATACTACGGGCAAAGGGGATCCTAGAGGAGCTAGCTGCCTGGGTAGAAACCTTTATGACGGACAGATCTACAACGCTAGTACTCTTAGATTGGGAAATGGAGGAGTTCCCAATATCCGCAGGCATCCCGTAGGGGTCTCCCCTCTTACCTATCCTGTTCCTCTTCTATACAGCAGAGCTACTAGACCTCTGTAATAACCCGCAGGAGAGACTAAGTGCTAGTGCATTTGTAGATGACACTAACTTACTTGCGTACGGTCCGTCTACGGAGGAAAACTACCAGATCCTAATGCGTGGCCATAACCGCTGCCTTAACTGGGCGCGCCGCTATGGCGCTAGCTTCGCCCCAGAGAAGTATAAGCTTATGCATCTATCCTAGAACCTAAAGCAGTTTAATATTCAGGCCCCTCTCCCCCTATTAGGGGTAGAGACTAAGCCTAAGGCCTTAATGCGCATTTTAGGTATCTGGCTTGACCCACGGCTAAACTAGGGGGCATATATAAAGGAGATACAAAAGAAGATGAAAACGCATATAAACGCCCTACTGCGGACAACAGCCTCAATATGGGGAACTACCTTTGTATGGGCAAGGCAGATCTACAACGCCGTAATCCAGCCCGCTATTGCCTACGGAGCAGCAATCTGGCACACGCCTACCCTAATTAAAGGTCCTAAAAGCACTAAACCCATGGGCCCAGCTATAAAGCTAGCTAGGATTTAAAATAAGTGCCTAAGAGCAATAGTAGGGGCATATAAGGCAACTCCTACCTTAGTTCTCGAAACTGAAACCTCTATACCCCTACTAGATCTCTACCTAAATAAAAGACTTGCAAACTTTAGGTTTAGGCATAAAGAAAAGTTAGTTATGGAGGCTTGCGTATAGATACAGGGGAAACTAGCCTAAAGATAAAGATAAAGACGGGGTTAAAACCAAAACGGAAATATATATATAGAGGGAGAGAAACGGACCCAGTAGGTAGAGGAGTGGAGGCAGTAAAAATAAAGGATAGAGATACCGCTTCTAGTAAGCTGGAAGAGAAGATAGGGAGCTAATTAGCCGAAATGGGACTTATAGGGGTAGGGCCACCGTTAGAAGAACCGCTAAAGATATATAAGGAGCTTAAGAAAGCAGAAAGCTCAGTTTTAACGCAGATACGGACGGGACGGATAGGGCTAGTGGCCTTCCTAAATAAGGCTAGGGTACCAGACTTTCCCTCCCCTATATACCAGTGCGGCCAAGCCGAAGAGACGGCGTTATATATTATAGCCTACTGCCCCCAGTTTGCAGAGCAGAGGTAAGGGCTAGCGGTAGGCCGCCTGGAGGTTAAAAAACTAGCTAGTACGGCCAAGGGAGCGAAACGGCTCGCAAGATGGTTCCTATAACTGCGGGTCCTACCGCAGTTCCACTATGCGGAGGAGCTCCTGTAAGAGGAGGAAGAGAAAGAAAGGGGAGTAAGTAGGCTAGCTAGGTGAGAGGCTTGCCGAATAGAAGAAGTAGGCGTCTGCAGACGCCTTTTCGATACTTATAGGCTGCGAAGTAGACAGCAGAGAGTGTATAACAGGCCGAGGAGGGGGTTTTTTGTCCCGTATCGGGTTTTCCTATTATGTAAAATAGGAGTACCGCATGGCCACAGAGCTAAATCGGTGTAAGATTAATAAATAAATAAATAAATACTTTCTATGTATATACTATGTATATACACCCTATATACTAACGCTATGCTCTTGCGCCTACTTTTTAAGCTCTTCTAGTTCCTTTGCTTTATTATATATATCTTTAGCTTGTTTTAATTTGTTAATTCATTGCTCTATATTTTCTATATATAGTATATATACCTCCTTTTCTAGCTTCTCTATAGATAGGTAAGACCTATACCTCTTACCCATAGTTTGGGGTGTTTAACTTTATAATAGTAGTAGTAGCATCTCTACTATATATATAATAGATATGTGTGACGTATCTAATACTAATATAATATTATTATCTACTGTACTTATCTGCGAGATAACCTAGCTACTAGATATAGTAGGCTTAGAAGTATTAAATAGGTTTTAAAAATTCCAAGGAAGATTTAGTATAGGATTTCTAGCTTACTGCTTAGCTGCTTTCCACTATTTCTATACTACTTAAGCTTAGTATATACTTTGCATATATACTATATATATATATATATTATTTCTATAGCTGTACTGCTATCTGCTTTAAATTGCTATAATTTTTCTATATATTATCTATTCCTCTCTCCTTATATAGCTCTTATAGATTAAACATTTCTTATATATAGAGTTTAAGCCTATACTAAAATATTAGAATATATAGTGTATATACAGAGCATATATACCTACTGTAGTACTATGGTAAGAACGCATAATTTTTAACCGGTAAAGTTATTATCCTAAAAGTAACTACTTTTACTAATTCTAGTATACTTCTGTATATATACCCACTACTTATAAGGAACCTTTAACTTTTCCTTTATAAGTCTAGCTAGTATCTATATTTTCTTTTTATTATTTATCTAGGATATAAGCTCCGGATATAGTATATATATATTTTATATACATGCTATTAGTTTCTACTTTATCTCTACTTTTTATATCTGCTCTATAATATATCTTGCTTTATATATTAGAAAGCGCTTTATAAAGTTTTATTTAATATATACTAGGCAGAATACAAGTATATACTAAAAGTGTTTATCCTATTTATAGGATAGGTTAATTGTATATAGGTAATCTCCAAAGCCTATATATTATAAGCATATAATTAGCGTATATAAAGTATATATTAGAAGTATACCTACCGCTAGCTTGTTTTTTGTATATATTAACTATAGCTATATAAAGTCTAGTTCCGTAAATATATACAAATTATATAGATAATTAAGCAGCATTACCTAAAACCTTAAATACCAGCTAAAACATCTTTATATATATAGCGCGTGTTTCTAGGTTAAGAAAGGCGTATACCTATACCTTAATTCCTATTGTAGGTATTAGCCTATATATAGCATATGCATAGTATAGGGTATATATATGTTTAGAATTCTCGTCCTATCTGTAACGGGACTAGCCTAGTTATAGTAGGAATGTCTTGGTGAAACACTTGATAGATAACTATCTAAGACTGTCTGCAACTGTCTGTGACTGTCTGCAACTGTCTGCAACTATCTGCAACTATCTATAATTGTTCGCTATAATTTACTATTATCTATCTACGCTATAACACCAAAGTCCATTAAAGACTGCGTGCGTATATACGCATGTACTAACCACTAAGACCCCTAACTATTTAATTATACAATTCTCTTATTATCCCTTTCTCTTCTTTATATAATATCTTATTCTCTATAAGAGCTATATACCCTTAGATTTAGATAGAATTTATATTATTCCTTTAAATATTCCCTAAAGCCTTTTTGCGCCTTTATACTATATTACGTTAAAACAACTACTGTTAAAATAGCAAACGAACCCAAATCCCTTTTAATAACTATAAGTATTATGTCCCTAGTTAGGGAACAGTTAACTATAATACAATAATCCTTTACAGATGCCTTAGCTTAGCAGTGGGCTGCACTAGAAGCCTAGTATTAATAATTAATGGAAGCACTCTGTGAAGAACTCCGCAATGTTAAGGCACTTTTATTAGAGACCCTAATAGAAATACCTATAAATAAGATTAAAATAACTGTATTAGAGCCTGGCCCCTTAAACGCGAACCTTAAACTAGTAACTTAACCTATATCTATAATAAATTTAATATCTATTATAAAATCTAAAAAGCTCCCTAACCCTCTAATGTTTAATAGAAATTAAAATAACCTACGCCCCTTTATAACTAAGCTCCGTCTTAAACTTTTAATAAACTATAACTAATACCCTATTAAAGCTAGTAAGGTTAGCTATGGAATGTCTTGTCTAAGTAAGGACGCTGCATAAACTATAAATCTATTTTTCTGTAATGGCACCTTTATTAATTTTAAAACCTTTATCTCTCTGCTAGAACGAACGTATAATAACGCCAGCTAAGAATATATAGCTATTACTAAGCTTAAAACCCTATAATAACGGAACTAAGATTTTACTAGCTTCTTTTTAGAATTTTTAGGCCTTATTAGCGAACTAGATTAGAATAAAGCCACTAGAGTCACTGCCCTTTAATAAGCTATCTTAGATAAAATTAGAGCCTAGTTAGTAGGTAGGGAACTGCCGAAAAACCTGTCTAAATTTGCTATAATATATTAATAAATTAATAAGGACTGTCGGTATACTCACTTTATCAACATGCATGAATATCACTGTATTGCAATACGTATGCGGTGTTAAAGTTGGTAGTTATTGATGTCTAGAAGTAAGGAGTTGCTCTAAGGTCAGGTTAGCTAGCCTTGCTTCATAGTCTTATAACCACGTCACATAACTAACATTCTAACACTAGAGCAACTCTAAAAAGAAGGTTAATCTACACTCTAAAGTCAAGTTTACTTCTAGACTATTTATAGCGTATACACAATAGCTTCCACGCTCCTTTTACAGGTCCGTAATTATATAACCCATATTACAGCTCGTATAAATGTCTCTAAACCAAAGCCTATAAAATACTGTATTACGGAGATACTACGCTAAGGAAGAGAAGAAGAAAAAAAGTTATTAGGGGTAGCAGGTTAACATATTACAAGGGCCACTAAGGCGCTAATAGTAAGCAAGCCAATAGCGATTTTCCATACCGGGCATAGAAAATCCTAATTAGTTGGTTAAATTCAGGGTCCGCACTATTATAATTAGTTACCTAACGCTAAGCTAAATCTAAGTTTGTTTATTTAACCCATCCTACAACTTATAGGTCGATTCGGTTTGTATTAATAAGCCATTAAAGAGCTATGTAAGGTTTTCCCTTCATTATAGCATTAGTAGGGTTGGCCTCTCTATTAATCCATTTTACCTCCGTAATCTGTCTCCGTTTATAGGCTTACCGGAGGCACATTACATTAATTATTAGGCGTTTTTCTTGGGTAGTTCCAAGTCGTACTAGACAGTCATATAAGGACTTAAAGTCAGTGTAAAGCATAAGTAAAAGGTTAATTTATAGGATCTTATCTACTATAGACTTAATCGCAACGCCAATATTAAAGCCGTAGGCTGTGCTGTAGAGTTTAGAAGCTAGTACGCTCTAAGTAACTCTTTTGCACTTAACTAAGCTCCAATAAACAATATTAGCCTTCTTTATAGCATTAGATAGTACGAGGACGTAGCCAATCTGTAAAGAAAGGTCCTTATTATTAGCAAACAACGCGTCCATAAATACCAGTAGCTATAGGGTTTTAATATCTAACTTAACAAACTTAAGACCTCTATTAGCGTTCTCAATTTACCAGTTTAGACACTTATTTAACTGTTTTACGTCTTCCTCGTTGGGGTTAATTACCTAGGCGGCAAAGGATAAATCAAATAAGGCTTCTGGCTGGTACACTAAAGCAATATATACACCTCTAGCACGTTAAGCGATATACTAGTCCTTTAGAGTTAAGGTTCTTATGGCTCCTCTTAATCCTATACTTATAGCAAGCTTAGTGCTAATTGTACTAAGGTTTATATATTGTCGTTCCTAAGTAAGCGTAATACTCCCATCAGTTAGTAGCTAAATAACTTCACTATTAAACTTAATAGGCGTATCAATAGTAAGTTATTCCCGTTCCTTAGCCATAAACTTGGCCTTATACAGCTCGTTTTGCTCTACGTTTATAAAGGTCTCATCTACTAAGAATAGAGTATTGTTGGTTTATAGGCCTATAATACCAAAGGGTTTATTACTCTATAGGAGGCAGGGGTCGTACATAGACTAGTCCATATGCAACTATTAGATGTAATATAAGTAATATATCTTAAACCAGTAGTTACCAGCTTCTAGTACTCTATAAAGTAGTTTTACAACCTTTAGAACGGAGGCCTCATTAATCCCAAGTTGCTCAATTAGCTTATGCGGAGGTCGTACATAGAACTCTCAATTTAGTATAGTGGTTGATTATACATAGGCCTATAAAATATCTTAGAGGTAAAGTCGTGCCTATAGAAGCTTCATAGCGGCAATATAGAGAATTAGTCGTTGGCTAACTTATTAAATGGTTAGTAATTAGGTAAGAACCAGTTCCTTTTCTAAGTTATTATAAGCTTATATGACTAGTTGGGATTTCTTAAAGGCTTTATTAGTTCCCTTATTCTTAATCTTATTAACAAATCGCGAGTTAAAGAGTTGTACGCCTTATAGTATATCCATAAGTCTTACAATCTCAAAAACTCCCTTTTTAAGTAGACTAGTAAGCTCCTTCTATTAGGAGGCGCTAAATTGGGTACTAAATTAACTGTCATCCTATAGGTAGATGGTGATATTAGTCATAGCCATAAGTAGAGGGTATTTACAAGGGCGTCCTCTGCCTCGTTTTAGGGGTTATTGCTAAGCTTTAGTAGGTCTCTCTAAGACAGTCTCAGAAAGGGCTAACCCAAGTAGAGGTTTAGGTGGCAATTCTAGTCCAACAATTTACTCCTACAATTTAATTGCTTAAAGGTAGGGTTTTACAACCATAAATCAGAAGGCTATAGGTCCGCTAAATAGCTTAAAAGTACATATTTCACCCTTAATAGTAAGTAAGGTAAATAGCCTATCCTAATAGCCGCTTTAGCCAGTGTTTCCTTCTCTCTAGACCAAAACGGGCGAGTTTAGTAGGGGATTATAAATCATATTAGCATTGGGTCCGTTTCGCATATTTAGCGCGTTAGTGATCTATTGTTCAGCTTATAGCTTCTATATCTCTACTATAGCCTTTTTAATTGCGGCAGCGGGTTATATATCAGTAGGGGATAGTGCATTAGATTTAACTATTTGGGGGTAGGCTCTAAAGACTAGAAGTATAGGAACTAGTCCTTTAGGGCCAGCTAAATCATTAATTACTTTAAACGCCATTTAGAGTCCCATCTCCTTATCAATATCAGGGATTTCAGTTATAATAATCTGGTAGGCTTGCTGTAATAAACTATAGTAGCGCTCTACCATTCCAATAGAGTTATATACTTTAACCGGTACTCCCTTTATACTAATTCCTATAATGGTAGCGTATTGCTTAAATTCCTTACTAACAAAGTTCTTTTTAGTATCGTAGGTAATTAGGTCTAGTGGCCCTAGGTAGATATTAATCTAGCACATCCATAGAACATCCTATATGTATTTAGCGCTAATGTCTTATAGCCATCTACCAGCTTAGAATCGCGTTCCTTTATTAATAATATATAGGAGGGGTAATCCGCTAATGTATATAATATCAACGATAATATTATAGTTAAAATTAACGTCGTCTTATAGGGTAAAGCGGAATCTGCCTAGTAATTTGCTAAACTTTTAACAGTAGTAGCAGAACTTGGTTAGTTGCTTAATGGCCATTCTATCAGTTTCATAGCCAGCATAGTAGAGTAGCTTTTGTAATTTCTTAACTAAGGGATATCCAAATTGGCAATATAGGCGCCGTAGCTCTATATCTATTAAGTAGCAAGGGTTCGCGTTAAAGGATTCAGATAAATATAACTGTAGTAATAAGCTCTATAGGAGAAATAGGTGGCCAAACCGTCGCACTACTGGCACTTTTTTAGTATAAGTAATAACAACGTTTCTAAGGTTGTTATAGTAGATTTAGAGTCTATCCATATCCGCTAAACAGAGCAAGAAGGGGGTATCCGTATAGACAATATAAAACTATATCTTGCCTATAGGGGTGACAACATCCGCAGTTTTAATAGAGGTAGCAATTCCAATGCCGAACTACACATTAACTTGTCCTTTAGTTGAGGTGTTAAGTCTTACAGATTAGTCCGCGTTCTGTAATACCTAGAATTATCTATAACTGGCCATAAACTTCTTTAACGCACTAATATCAATCATAATTCCTATAAATACTATAGAAGTATAGCGTAAAGCAGCGGTTGTTGTGTTATAGTTAAACGGGTTAGTTTCCATAGTAGGTTCTATAGAGGTTACAGTAAATAAGTAAGCGTAAGCCTTATTAGCTAGTTCTACACTTATAGAGGTTGCTTCGTTTATAGTAAGAGTTCCAAATAATATAAGGTAGTAGCTGTTAGGGTCTTCTAATTCTTCCTTACTGTTATTATTATTAGTATTTTTATCAGCGTCTATATCTTACACAAGAGCTTCAAAAGTCTCATTACACTTATTATTGTTGTCTCCTTTACAGTAGATAGTATATTGTCTAAAACATTCTTTAAAGTTACTATTACGGCCCTTATTATTATTAAAACGTCTTTTATACTTATTTCTAGAACGGTTCCGCTCCTCCTCTATATGTTTCTATAAGCGGCAGCTCTCCTTTTAGCAAACGTAGCACTTGGCCTTTAGGGATCTAACGGTGTTTTGTCTATAGGAGCGGGTTCGGTCACGGTTATTACAGATATTACGGCGGTATATACAATCCATAAAATAGGCTCCTTAAAACGGTCTTATTAGGGCCTAGGAAGGGTGTTCCTTCTCCTATATAACTATAGAAGATTATAACTTACTAATCAACTAGGAGAGGTCTTCAGAAGGGTCAAAAATAGCGATATGGCATACTAGTACTTCTTGGCAAGTGGTAACTAGCTTATTTATAAGGAAGAGGTCTATACAAAACTCTAAGTATAATCCGTGGCAATGTTTTAAGAGCTTATTAAAGAGTAGTTAAAAACTCTAATAGATTTGCTTATTAGGGTTCTCATTAATAATTCCTTAGAAGTTAGTGGCGTTCCATTTAGTAAGGTTTCTCCAATAGTACTCTAGTCCTTCAAAGAAGTAACGCATATGGTTACATGCCTTAGTAAATAATCTAGTTAAAAGGCTGCTATTATAGTAGTAATCCTAAGCAAGTCCCTTTAGCATAGTTAGGAATACAGTTATATAGCCTTTAGGAGGTAGACTAGCTCTCTTACAGATATCATAGAAGATAGTTAACTTAAAGTTAAAGCTATTACTCACTCCATCATACTTCTGGTCGTCCGTATAGATCTTAGCGATAGTAGCTGCCTCTTTGCTATACATAGGCAGGTGCATAGTAGGGTCGGTATTAGCAGTACCAGGGTAAAGATACTGGGCAGGAGGGGCACCAGGTAGAGTAGGAGCGGTTACTAGAGGAAGGGTAGAGGCAGTTGCCATAGGCAATAATTACTAATTCTACGTCTATAGGAGTTAAGTAAGGAGGGTAAGTAGTTAATCCTAGGTAGAGGTAGGTACAGCTTGCTATTAGGTGGCAGTTAGTGCAGTTTACTAGGGTATAGATGCAACAGCTAGTTGGGGTGTTATAGGGGTAGGTATTTATATTCTAGGTGTTGTAGCTATAGCTATAGGCTAGATTATAGGCGTCGGAGGTAGTAGAGGTAGTTAATAGTTTATAGGCGTCGGCACCGTGTGGGAAGGTAGTAGGCTATAGGGGGGGGTTATAGGAACTAAAGAGGCTATAACTAACAAGGTTATAGCTTAATTTAATATTAAAGCTATTTATATCAAGTTAAGTTATTCTCATAGTGCCACTATAATCATAGGGCTAACTTCCTTAAGAGCTCCTATAATTTCCTTATCTATCCATTTATGAGGTTCCTCTTCTGTAAAGACATTATATAGAACCTTATAAAGTGGGTATCTGTTGCTGTATATAGCGACATATACTCCTCTTTAGAGTAGGTAAGTATGGAGCTTTACTCTAGTAACAAAGCGTATCTTTCTAAAGTCCTCAATAGTAAAGCCTTCAAATTCTTCTTGGAATAGCGACCATAGTATATAATCCATAAAGTTCTTATATATATACTTATAGATTTTCGTTTCCATATATTCTTCCAAGTCTTCCTCTAAGGCAGTTGCTATATCAATCCTATAACCATGTCTGGCGATTCTCTCCTTCCATTTAGAATCTATCTTGTTGTTCAAAGCAGTGTACTAGTCCTTATATATGTTATAGTTTAAGGTTAAGGTTGAGGTCAAGGTCAAGGTTAAGGTCGTTAAGGTAAAGGTATCGAGGTAAGGGTGTTTAGGTGTATACGTCCTTTGCAGCCATTAGGCCTATAAAGTATTCTTAGCAAGACTACGATTCTCTTAGCGATCTATTATATTGGCTATAAGGCCAGTACAAATTCTCTTAAGCTTAAGGGAGGTCGTAATCTTCTTTAAGTAAAGATATAATTCTCTAGGCGATCTAACGCGTCAGCAGTTAAGCTAATACGTGGTCTTAAGCTTTAAGGGTAATATAGCTTTCTCCTTCAACTAAAATAGACAAGGCTAGGCGATCTATATTATTATTATTCATTGCTTAACGTCCGATTCGGATCCCTGTTGGGCCCACGCGGACTACTCCTTATATACATGTGGGGAGAAAACTCTATTTGAGAAAACCCCGTGATCCGTCTCCCCGCCTTTTGGGGCTCGCTTGCGAGTCGCCTGCGAGTCACCAGTGGTGCTCTACTACCTTACTTTTTGACCTTCTTGGGAACCACTGCTGCCGTAACAAACCTACGGACGCGCTAGTATTACACACTGTACTCTACTCCTGTAGAGTTATTAGGGGGCGCCTGTTACTCGCCCCTTTACCTTTTATTGCTATTTCCTTTGCAACCCGGAACTGGTCTAGCACATTTTAGCCAATGAGCCACCGGGTAGCCGCCTTGAGGCCTTTCTGTGTTAAGAGCAGTGTATTATAGTTTTCTGTGCCAGCTGCTAAGAGCATTACTTCTCAGCCGGTGCGTAAGGGCAGGTAGTTATATATTAGCTATAATATAGTAGAGTTTAACATACCTGCTTATCCAGGCCTCTACCCCAGTTTTCAGTAGCTTATTCCCACCTTTGGGCGTCACTACCTCTACGGTCAAGGCCGGGCCAGAACCTCTCCCGCCTAAGTAACTTCTGTTTGCTTCTTAAGTATATCTTACCAGCGTACCGCCCTAGAGGCGAACAGTTCCGTCTATTAATATACTGACACGCGCATCTGTTCTCTTAAGCTACGTAGTAGTCTCTCTAGCTAGGGTATGATTCTGCCTGCCTACTAGGTGCACTAAGGGTCAGAGCCTAGCTAAGGGGTAAGGTCCTTAGAGTTAGCAGTAGCTGCTATATACTACGCCCCGCAGGAGGCTAGTAGTAGTGTAGGGGCGTAATACCCTATACTACTGCCAGTTCCCGTTTTGTGTTGCCTGTAGGAGTCTCCTTATAACAGGCCGACCGTGTCTTGTAGGAGGGGGCTATAGAGACAGGTCCTGTGCTAGGCGACCTACTTCCCCCTCTCCTACTAACTAAGCTTGTGTCCCCCCTTCCTATAAGCTGGCCTGTGTCTCTAACTATCAAGTCCTTATCCGACTGGCCTGTGTTTCCCCTGTAGCCTCCCCTATATGTATGTATTAGGTTGCGTGCACCACGCCTATTAAGACCCTCCTGTGAGTTGCCTTATACATATACGCATCAGGTTGCGTGCACTATACCTATTAAGACCCTCCTGTGAGTCGCCTGTAAGTTAACTATAGGTTAACTGTGAGTTGACTAAGTTGAACGCTATGGGGCCGTTGAAGCTGGCCTGTGTTTCCGCTGCCTAGAGCTTTGCCTGTGTTTCCACCTCGTTAAGCTGTCTGGTCGCCGTCGCGTCGCTATCGCGTCGCTGTCGCTGTTGACTAGGTCGCGCGTACTACGCCTATTAAGACCCTCTTTTAAGTCACCTGGGTGTACTGGATACTAGATAGGCCCTTGGAGGGGTCTTAACAAGTTCTCTAGGTAGGGCCTTAACAAGTTCTTCGCGGTGGCCTTAGGGCCTTAATAAGTTTCGTATAAGGTGCCTGCGACGCGTTAACCTTAATAAGTTCTTATAAAAAGAGGATCCCTATGCCCTCGTCGCGTTCCCTTTGCGATCTCAGAGCTAGTGTAAGCCCAAGGGTGTCCTGTTATACGTCTAGGACACATCTATATCGACTAGCTGGATAAGGCCAGTTTCGGGCCTGGCTGCGAACCAGGTAGTCGTATATTGGGTGGTTTTCGTATCCCAGTTTCCCTTGGTAGGCCTCCCTAGATGGTAGAACAGGAGCTCCAAGCGGAGGCAGTGAGGCTCCTGGTGTTGTTAAGGGCGATACTTTGTACGATGCTTCGTACGCGTCGCGGGCTCAACACCACAGAGTCGCCACGACAGCGCTGCACGCGCTGCGACGGCTCTCTACCATCGCCTCTGCACTTGGCCATCAAGAGGAACGGATTCCAGATGATGTTTCCACCCACGGCGACGTGGACGCGTGCAGTAGGGCTTCGCGGGCGCTAGGCGATCTATATACTATTTCCAGTACGGTTTTTAAGCTCTAGCTTATTACGTATTTCCTAATCTATACGTCTACTAATTAGTGTCGGTATACTCACTTTATTAACGTGCACAAATATCACTGTATTGCGATACGTATGCGGTGTTGAAGTTGGTAGTTATTAATATCTAGAAGTAAGGGGTTGCTCTAAGGTCAGGTTAGCTAGCCTCGCTTCGTGGTTTTATAACCACGTTACATAACTAACATTCCGACAAGGACCTTTAATATAACAAATAGACTTATTCTCTAAAGTTAACCACACTTTACATTTAAAATACTATAAAACTAGTATATACCCTAACACGCAATCTATCTCTAAAACCTAAAAGCCCTATATATAACCCTATAGACCTTAATACTGCTTAATTCTATACACCCTTAGGAACCAATATATAAAAAACTTAAGCCATAAATGGAGAATGCTTTAGATGTGGTAAAAAAGGATATATTTAAAAGCACTACCAAACTTACCCTTTTAAAAAGATCCGCTATAGTTCCTCCTGCTCCTTAAGCCATACCCAATCCTCAAATTATACCCATTCTTCGAGTTATACTTATTCCTTAAATTATACCCAGTTTATAAATTATACTTAGATGCCACAAAGCATCTTACCTTTGGTTAACTTAAAAAACAAATTATCTTAAGGCTAAGTCGCGCCTTAGGATAAAAAGTGGAAGAGTATACATCGGGAAAATATTCGCAGGATGAGATTTAAGTAGACTTTGGTTTTCGCGTTTCGCGTAATTGACATGCAATTTGACCAACTTGACACGCAATTAACCAACTTGACACGCAATTGACCAACTTGACATGCAATTTAACCAACTTAACACGCAATTGACTAACTTGACATGCAATTTAATTAACTTAACACGCAATTGACCAACTTAATATATTCAAAAGTTAAATAACATGCAGTTGACCTACTTGACAACTTTAAAAGCTAACTGCATATTTCTTAACACGCAGTTAACCTACTTAGCAACTTTAAAAGCTAACTGCATATTTCTTGACATGCAGTTGACCTACTCAAAAGTTAAATAACACGCAGTTGACCTACTTGACAACTTTAAAAGCTAACTGCATATTTCTTGACACGCAGTTAACCTACTTAGCAACTTTAAAAGCTAACTGCATATTTCTTGACATGCAGTTGACCTACTCAAAAGTTAAATAACACGCAGTTGACCTACTTGACAACTTTAAAAGCTAACTGCATATTCCTTAACACGCAGTTAACCTACTTAGCAACTTTAAAAGGTAACTGCATATTT
>Ga0307507_10008353_pt1 | contig 14370 bp, 9 predicted proteins | sample 7_EM_MG_FD_207223 | JGI IMG/M metagenome (GOLD analysis project Ga0307507, IMG submission 207223) | Populus trichocarpa ectomycorrhiza microbial communities from riparian zone in the Pacific Northwest, United States - 7_EM | ecosystem: Host-associated > Plants > Roots > Unclassified | place... | reverse complement strand
GTAATTGAAAGAGAGAGAGAGACCTGGACTTGAGAAGATCTTTTAGTCTTGAGAGTCAAACAGTCGACCAAATCACTCCATTTCTGAGAACAGTTATCAAAAAGTCCAAGCCTGTAATATTGCTGCATTTGATGCACTGGAGCTGCCCCAAAATTATTAATTAATGATGAATAATTCCCATGATTTTCGTTATTTAATCAAATATTTATTCAAGAAATAACTATACTGTGATTTTGCAGCAAGTACTTACAGTAGCAGAACCAGAGAGCGTCGAAGCAGGTAGTGCAAGATAAGCGCCGTTTGGCTGTTGAAGACAAGGAAGAGGCTGCTTCCCGCTCTGGATCCGTTGCCATCTCTAAATATATGGATCCGCCACCCAAAGTCCACAGCTTCCTTCCTGTATTTTGAGGGGAGAGAGTGATTCTGAATTTCTGATAATTTTTCTGGTCGGGTTCGGGTTGAGAAGCTCGTTAACAAGAACCCGCGCCGTTAATAATCCTGTCGGGTTTTATTTTATTTTTGGAACCAAAAGCCCATTTGTTTTAATTTTTTTTTGTTACAAAAGCCCACTAATGAGCATGCCTCACTCTATCAGGCCCAATTTCCTTTCTTATGATGCCTAGGAAGATACAAATGTACCTTCCCCTTAATTCCTTTGCCCTAAAAATAGGAGGAATTTGAATAGGCAGGGTATAATTTTGGGATTTGCAAACTCACGAACACCTTCAAATCTAACAAGAGAGATGGCATGAAAAACAAACTTGCTTACCACCCAAACCAAATTGCCAAAGGTTTTACCATAATTCTAACATTAGAATACAATTTTTTGCATTTTCTAGAAGACATGATAATACAGTCGTGATGCAGGATAGTGCAGAGTTAAACCTATCAACTAACAAGAAGTTACATTTGGGGGGGTGATCTTTTCCCTCTACATCCCACCTGTCCAAAATCGTCTTCCTATATACAACGGGCTGTTTAAGAATCTGCCCTTGAATGTAAATGGATTCCAAATCCACAAGTTCAGTTTTGGACTTTGATAAATAATTTTTTTTAAAAAAAATGATCGGAAATATTGGCCCTGTCTCCCTTCCATGTCCAGCAGCTCTATTTCATTTCAGCCTCGAAAGGACCACCCTTCTACTAGATGAGCAAGCTTCAAGTAAGACAAGATTGCAACCCATATGGAATTTTGCCTCAGAGATCAAATCTTGTTGCCTTAAGCAAAGGTATACCCGGCCTCCTTCAAGGTCCTGGTTGCTATATGAAAGGCATATAACTTTGTTGGGCTCTAATCATCTTGGTATTGGAAGCTCATGATCACCTGAGAGTAATGGTGCCAAGATAAGCGCAAAAGAGCTCCATACACATCACTAATCTATGTAAACAGCATCTTCAGCTCTTCAATACGCGCAGTTCGAACTTCTTGATCAGTTAAGGCACCTGAAATCATTAGCTGCTTGCGCGCTTGCACTGCTTCCATTCTTTCCTCAACTGTTCCCTGCCATCCAGATATATTCAAAAGAGTGCAAACAGTCATGTTAGTGAAAGGTCAGAAACAGATCAGTGCCCCTGGATGACTCAAATAGTGGAAAACAATGACGCTGATCAAGTGACCTTCAAACTTAAAATTCCCAGAACAGGTACAAAACAAGCTACTAGTGTCTGTCTTTATTTTCTTTCATGGAAAAAAAAAGTTTAGTGGTTGAGCCATTCAGGTACTTGAAAAGGCTTTACTGCCAGAGTCAATAACATAGCAGACAAAAAAATTGATAAGCTCCAATTGCATGGGTTACAAAACAAAGAAAAAATGTACCTTCACAATGAACCGCCTGATCATCACTCTTTTAGTTTGTCCAATGCGATGAATACGCATGACAGCTTGCTCCTCTACAGCTGGATTCCACCATGGATCCTATGAAAAAACTTGAACATTAATGTTTCTTGCATAACGTCCCAGTTACAGAACCAAAAGCATAGTGAAGATGGAAGAGGAACAACCGGAGGGAAGTTCATGTGGTGTAGGTTGAACCAAATAAACAAACAGCCAAAAGAAAAAAGGTAGTCTGAACCTGAACAAAGAATTTTGGTGTGGAAAATAAAGAAATCTACCTAACAGAATACACCTTGTAAATGCAGTTATCCACAGCTACTAGTTAGCTTAGTTAACAAAGTCACTTCTCCTAATGCATGGACGAGTGGGATGACAGGATCTAATCCCCAGGAATCAAGGGAAAAGAGGGTTGACCCATTGTGTAAACCATTGGAATGAAAAAATACAGGTGGTTATATAAAATGTTCAGGTAAATAATCAGCAAAAGATCACTCGGCAAACCAACAAAACATAAAGTGTTAGGCAAATGTTTATCAAACAAACATTGCGCGCACCAAAAAAAAAATCATATCACAAGTGACCTAGAGTCATTTTACAAGCCCCTAATTAAAATAAAAGCATTAATGTAACAATATGCTACTTCTTTTAACTCTAATCCAAGACATAATGGTAAGGTTTTCAGTTCTGAGTAAGGCTGTACATGGGCATATGAAAATGCAAATTTAAGGAAAAATCTTGCCACAATTTAGATAACAGGAAGTTCAACATTGTGCATACCATAACAAAGGCATTGGACGCTGCTGTTAAATTTATCCCTACCCCTCCAGCCTTCAGTGACATCAGCAATACCTAATTGCACAAATGCACAAAATAATCAAGTCCAAGCTGTCTACAAAACTACCAAATACAATACCCAGCTTCCATCACAAAAGGAAAAAGGAAAGAGCAGAAAACAAAAGAAAGCTTCACAAACCAGGATGCTGTCATCTTCTGAAAACTGTTTTATAACTCTTTCACGCTGCTGCTGGTTTAGAGTCCCATCAAGACGAACAAATGAAATGTTACTCCTGGCAAGAATTACAATGATAACTCCATTAGTACTGAATGCATGAAATACAGTGACTCAAGGCACCATTTCATAAAGAACAATATACACATGACAGGACAAAATTATTGAATTTTTCATGAGCATAATAAAATAGATGCGCAAGATAAGAAGGTCCCTCTAAAATAGTGAAGCCAGTGCCAGCAGGATCCCATGTACACCATGTTAGTCTCTTTCCCCAGTGTAAACACCAACCGACACACACAGTGGAAACGTCCATCACTGAAATGCTCACAACTAAAAACATCCTATGAGTTCTTCAAGCAGCTCAGAACTGGTACCTGGAAAGAGGGATTTGTAAAAGATCCAGAAATGCAGTCCACTGACTGAAGAGAATGCTTTTAGATCCTGACAAACGAAGAATTTCTAGTTCTTGCAAGAGAGCCACAATTTTGGAAGATTCAACCCAATTTTTCTCAATATCTATCTGGAATCTACTGTCAGTCGGAGCTGTAATAAGCTCTTGCCTTGTGATGGCTTTCCTGTAAAAGGACAAATGAACAACTCTTAAATTCTAGGACCGGCAAATATAGGACTTCAAGACCAGTAAATTTAAAACTTAAAAAACAACTGTGGTTGCAAAACAAAGATTGAAAAATACCTACAAACAGGACATAAACCGGAACTAGCATTTCGCCAACTTGCCAGGAGACACTCTCGACACAATCGATGAGCACAAGGAGTCAATACTGCATCTTCACATGCCTCGAGACAGATTGGACACTCTCCCTGCTCTCCCTTACTTAGCTCCTCCACAACCTCTTTAATGTATGCCCTTGAAGGCACATTTATTGCTTCTCCTTCAAGGACAATCTGGTCACCTTTAAGGAAACGTTTAGCTAGCTTGTTCAGATCAGAATATTCTTGCGTATCACCTCGACTGGACACACGAAGCCATCCATTACAAAGAATTTAACAAATTCTCTCACGTCAAAAAAGAGCAATATCAAAACTAATGTACAGAATATTCAGTGTAAGAAAAACTCTGCACCAGATGGTTTCCAACCACGCTGTGGCAAGTCTACAAACATGCACAATACTTAATCTACATGCCACCAATCTCCTTCGCGGAGAGTTTTTCCACAATGTAATAACAACAGGGAAGTGATTGCAAAAGGAAAAAAAATCAAATTGATAATGGCATGCATTTTAAAAAAAAAAAAACCATCAAGAGAAATGAGATAGGATTATGGAAGAAAATTATCAAGTTTCACTGATTACTAATTCATTTATGTGAAAACAATAAAATATTCATTCAGAGATAGCAGTACAACTGTGATCCTTTCTCTTAATACAAATAAAAAAATTGTGGAAAAGTTTCTTTTCCTGTATCAGATATGTTCAATGAACATTGATTGAAGCATACGCCAATATATACACCAGAACCCTTGAATTCTGTTGAACCACCATTCTATCATTCAAAATGAATTCATTAGTATGCAGGGAAGATAATAGGGAGTAAGCTAAGGACAGTAAAGTCCACACCTCATCACAAGAAAAGGATGATCACAGCATTGACGAAGACGTAAAAGTAATTCCAAAATAGAAGCATAATTATGAAGAACCCGCCCTTGCTCAACAAATTGATCAAACTTAACCTGGAAAGATGCCCAACAGTATGTTATATAAAAGACATGAAAGAAAAGCTATAATCAAATAATCACATGAAACACAATAATAGAAATTCAGTAAAATATGTATACCTTGGATTTTTTAAACAAAGCCTCGTAGAAATCTTTTTCAGCTTCTGTTAGTTGGCAGTAAATCACCTGAACATCAGCTGGAGGGAGAACTAGAATTGGCCTGTGACAGTCAAAAAGTTTAAGAGAAGAAATATAGAAGGCAGAGAAGGGACAAAGTAATATGCCATTAGCTGCACCTGCCCTCTCGATCTCGACTGGTCTTTGTTCTCCTTAACATAATAGGTTTTAAGATGGACTTGACCAACTTTAGCCCTCTCTCATCACCCTCCTCAAATGGTTTTTGGACAAGTTTATTCCACCTACATTACACATAGGAACAATTTAATGAACATAATTGTCATGCCACAAAACTCTAAAAGATAATAACAGTAAGAATGCTACATCCCCAGAACTTTAACAAATGATTAACCTACCAAGAGAAGTGCATGTATAATCCATGCACATGTTTAACAATGATGAGATTAAACACATGCATGCATATGATCGGGGTGACATTTTCTAGAAATTAAATGCATAGACATCAAGTTCATAAGACATGATTTTCCTATCTTCTTTATGCAAGAATGCTTCAAGCAACAAAAAAAATATATTCTTTCATATGCCTCAGCAGTTGTCTACATGAATATTATAAAACTGTAAAAGTGATGTTCCTAAATGAAAGAAGCAAGTATTTCTGGAGAAGAAATTAGAATTTAAACCTCAACCAGAGATCTGGTTGAGATTCTCCTTAAGTTTTACGCCATAGCAGTACATGTCCATGGGACTATTTGGATAAAAAGTCACCTTTGAATTCAAAACTATTATCCAATTAACTGTAACCAATTCTATAGTTTTTGCAACCAAAAACAGATAAATGACCTACCATGCCCAATTTCCCCAAGGTTCCACCTTCAAAAACCGAAGAAGGCTGTAAATGTCCTCCACATTGTTCTGAGATGACAAAATTACATGTCAGGATGCATAAAAATTACAAGTTAGAGACCCCACCCAAAAAAAAAGATGGAATGGAAATTAAATTTTTCATCTATAGGAAAAGAAAAGTCCTATCAGCTGCAGATAGCTGAAAAAATCAAACTACACAAATTTTCAAAGTGCATTGACATCATATTGATGCTTATGAGTCCAAAAACTGCTCCATGCACCAGCTCGAGGTATCACCTATCTAACCAATTTAGTAAAGGAGCGTTCATATGTAACTCCAAATTAAAACAAAGTGATTGAGAGGGCATTGCTCATAGATAATGCATGACACGTGTCAAAAAGCTACACTCACAATATAACCTTGTGGCTCAAACATTAAAAACTGAACACATGCAATATCTAGCAGTTGGCACACCATCAAGTATTTGAGCTCATCCACCAATCCAGAATTCAGAACTTCAAAGACTCCAAATAAGAGAAGTTAACAAAGATATGCACCATCTAATAAAAAAATGTAACAAAGGCATTTTGACCCCATAGTTACAGATACATCCCCATAAAATAATCAGAATTAAGTTTATTGTACTTTGGCTGATTAACATGATGTCTATGGTAGTGGTTCATCCCATAGAATACCTTATGGATGAACTCAAGCAATCAAATTTCTCTATAATATAAAATGATACTCCTATTAGAAAAGATCTAACATTTTATCATTTTTTTTATAATGAGACAAACACCCTTAATCTGCTGACTATTTGAAAAAGGGAGGGGATGTTGGGATCCATTAAATCAGGGTTGGGATTTATAAAATAAGAGCATACCTGAATGGGAGTCCCAGTAAGACACCAACGACGATCAGCAACCAGAGCAGCAGCAGCCATCGAAATTTGACTTTTTGAGGATTTTATGGTATGGGCCTCATCAAGAACCACTCTAAACCAATGGACTGAATAGAGTCCCCCATTCCCTACAGCATCCTGCAAAGCAGACAGTTAAGCAGAAGGTTCTCCACACAATATGTCAAGAAAAAAATCCCATTAACACAATGAGCCTTTAAAACTACCTCTGCTGAAAAATCTGAGGCTAACACTCCATATGTAGTTATTACAACATTACTCTGGGCAAGAAAATTTGCATCCTTCACTCTGCTTTGTCCGTAATGAACATAAACAGACAAAGAACCAGGTTGGGCATGAATTTCTAACTCCGCCTGACAAAGCACTCAAATGATCATTTTCATAAACAAAAGAGTGCATAACAAGATAACACGGACATGTGAAAAGGAGTACCAAAATGCTACAATGCAAGTGAAAAAGGAAAAGGCTATGTACCAAAATGCAATACAAATACCTTCCACTGGCCCAGAAGAGTCACTGGACATATTATTAGATTGCCACCATTTACAAGCATCTTCTTTTGCTTCAACTTATCAAAGCCTGAAAATTTTGTTGCCTTGTTCAATTGATTTGGATGTTGGTCTGAGCTATCACTTGAACCACCTCCAGTGCAAAGCTGATTCCCAGATTGACTATTTGATAACCCACCCTTGTCTGAATGAGTGAGTAGGAGGGATATGGTCATGATGGTCTTCCCAAGTCCCATAGCATCTGCCAGAATCTTCAAAATCATAATCTGGTCAAGACACTGCACACAGCAAAATAGGTACATATTCAAGTTTCAATAGAAGCTGATGTACAGATACATACTCCTCCTCTGGCCATTTGAAGTGTGCTTGGAAATTCTATTGTAGCATCACCTGAAAAAACATTCAGATAGACAACAAGCTCCCTCCTGTTTAAAACAGATACCTTATTAATACCCATCTCAGAGTGACTGTAACATATTGAATGCTACAAGAATCTGACGTACTTGTCTGCTAAATGATAAGCCTCCCAACATGGATGAAGAGTTGTTGCTGCCTCATCCATACATTTTCCCTTCTCCAGATGAATCATCCAATGTAAGGCCTGCTTTTGGTAGGGACGAAGCTCACATTGGAGTGTACTTGGAGGATCCATTTCCTAAATCAGAACCATTTTCAAGTAAGTCACCTGTTATGTGCATTCAGAAGCTCCACACACACAATATTCCCATGCACATGAGTACCTCTAACTCAGAGCTGTCTCCACCACCAACAATATTCTCAAGATCTGCATCTGAAATGGACTCCTCATTCTCAATTTCATTTCCATTTCCAGATTGATTCTTAGACTTGTTGGCGTTTAACAATGACACGGGAAGACCAGAACCATCCTGTTCATTTAAAAAGTGGTGACAAAAAAAATCCAATGACAGGAGAAAGGTGTTTGGAAAGGACAAGTCCTTGCTTTTTTACCTTTGAGTTCAGAGGTCGCTTCCTTGTGTTCAAATCAGCAGGTGTAAATTCTGCCTAATTATGAAAAAAAAATCATTATCATATTTGAGAGACAAAACCCTTATCTTATTTGTAAAAAGAAAAAACCATCCTGTAGCAAAATTCACAAGTTCCATATTCAGCTTTAAAGAAACAATAACAGAGCGGAGTCAAGTGACAGACTATCAACCTTCTTAAAAGGGGTCAGGCCAAGCAAGCAGAAAAGGATTGAAAGAGGATGACCGACTGTTTCTTCAGTGGAATTGGCAGTTGCTTTAAGTGAGGTCTGGTGGTGCTTGTGGAACATTACACTATTCAAGTATACACTGGGACAAGGTTCGGATTTATCAGAAACTGTAAGTGAACAAAGTATCATAGCATAAAAAAGCAACCAACCATCATTGATATTTTGTAATTTCACAAATATGATGAAGCAGACTATGAATTGTTAAATTTAGCTTGCACACTCAGTGATAAAAGATGACAAAAACAAAAGGCACAACTTCGTGAAATAAATTAAACCCCGACATTTGCAAGTTTACCTCACCTTATTGATAATTGAATTGTATCCATTATGCCTAGAACGTTAGGAGCAGATTTACAACATCCCATAATCCTGACCTTTCCATCTCTAACAAGCGGCAAAAGACACCGTGCCCAATCATTAGGTATTCGACCAAGCTGCCAAAAAATCACAACACGGCACATAAAACTCACGTTTATGCATCATCTAAACACCACCCCCAGCATTACTCACATTTCTTTACAGTGCATTAAACAGTGTGAAGTATCACATAATTTTCATTCTAAAAGTAATTACTTTTGGATTAACCATAAATCACCCAATTGAGTCAAAACAAATGATGTAACATACCTCTCCACTATCTTTCGTAGAAAACCTAACAATCTCTGAGCACGCTGTCGCAGTCTGCCTTCTCCTCCCAGAACCCTTACCCGGCGAAGGCGAAGGCGAAATCGAACTTTTACTCTTCAAAGGAAATGTGAAATCCACTTCATCACCAGCCTTCACTCTCCTCCCTTTACACGTCGACAACCCCGCAACTTCACCGCAACCAACAAACCACCATTCACTCCCGACCAAACCCGAAACACTCCCATTATCACCAACAGTGCTGTCACTCGCGTCGTTTTCAACGCAATTGACTTCTAAATTCTGGCTCGAGTTACGGTTTCCGTTATCTTTAACGACAAGATTTGGTGGCTTGTAGGGTACGGTTTTAGATTTTGGATTTGGGGTTTTGGGGGTTAGGTTTTTTTGTTTGGAAATAAAATTCGGGGTATCAAGGATGATGTTGATTGCAGCGGTGGGGTCGTTTTTTGCCAAGTGGAGAGCTCTGATTATGTCCATATCGGAGAAATCACAGCCAACGATTGATCGGACGGTGGAGACTAGCTCTTCGGTTACCTTGGTTCCCATCTTCTGTTTCTTCTAATTATACTGACCCTGATTCTTGGAATTGAGCGTTTATGGAGGAATTGTGGGAAACCAGGAGAGAGATGAGGGTCCTGGCGCTAAAATGCGCTTGCGGTGCAGGTTAGGAGAGGTTTGAAAAGAATGGAGTGATTGTCTGGGTAGAAAAGGCGGGGGCGGTGTGTGAATATTATAGGGGAGGAGGCGGACGAAAGACGCTTTACACATCATGTTTCCCGCCCCACCGCTTTTATAAGAAGTTCTTATTAAGAACTAGTTTTCTTTAAGGGTGAGTGCGTGCTTTCCTCTTTCAGGGCTTACGACCCTATTCGCCCCCTCACTTCTACAAAATGTTCAATTAAGTCCCTTTACCAGATAAAAGGCTGATCCAATCCCTGTCTGAGATTATGTTAGTTTTTTGGTTAATGTTAACCGTCCTTCAAACCAAGTTCTGGCGACTCCAACTTCTTTTCGTTGACCAAGAAACTCGTAATTTTGACTTCTTGTATATTCAGCATTATTTTTGTATTTCAAAAAAAAAAAACCATTACACGCATAATAACAAATAAAGTAAAAAAACAAAAAGTGAATTGATCGCATTGATCTCATTTTAACTTGAAATTAATAATTATTCTAAAAATTACTGTAAACTAAAATTTTCTCAGCAAAAAAGTTTCCACCTCTCGCCGGCTTCTTGAGATACTAGTTTTCTCATTAAATTATGTGTTTTTCATTTTTTATATTATAAATTAGAGGTTTTAATGAGGGATTTTTTTTTAGAAAAAAAAAAGAGTAACATTGATACCAATTGCATGGTGACTTGTTCGTTTTAAAAAAGGAAGTTTAATCAAGTGATAGCATTAAAAGTGTATTTGGCATTGTGGTGTGTGATATTTTTTAAAAAATATTTTTTATTTAAAAATACATTATTTATTGTAACAATATAATTATAAGATTGTTATTGAACAGAAAAATTATTGAACTAGATTTTAAAGGTAAATTAAGTGATCTTTTCAATGTGACACGATTGTCTTAAATAAATTATATAAAGTTAGACTAATCATTTTTTTAATGCATGGTAGAGTTACTATTTTAACCTTAAAGTAAAAAAAATACAATTCTCTTCCCTTAATGGCATTTTGGTTTTTTTATTCTTTAAAATAATGCAATTACTTTGATAGACTTGGAGATAAAATCAATATAACTCTTTTGCAATGGCTTTTTGGTAATTTTATGTTGGTTTTATTATGATTTTTTATGTTGCTTGAAGGTATTATTGTAATTGATGTATATTAAATATTATTGAAAAAAACTTTTAGTACGTGCGTAACACGCGCCGGTATGTGGACAACCCTCTTGTTGTTCAGGTGACGCGTGTGGGGTTGTCCAACCTCCAAACACTGCGTTTGAATAGTTTTTGCGCCTCTAGCACGATGGGTGGCGCGTGGCCCAAACACTCCTCGAGCATAGTGTCGACGACCGTTTCTTTTTTTTTCTCTCTCTCCACCTTGGATTTTTCATCAGTTCCTTCAAAAATCTAGACCAACCCCTACAATTTATTTTTCATTCATATTTAGTCCATGTCATTTTAATTACTATTTTTTTATTTTGAATTGTCCATGACATTACAATTTTTTTTTTAAAATTTCACCCTCTACCACTTTTTAAACTATAAACAATTTATCACATTGCAAATGTTTTTTCAATTCCACTCCTTGTGATTTTTATTATTTCAAATTCAGTTATCGTTCTCTTGATTGCTATTTTTTCATTTGGGACCATTTTTATTTTAAAAAAAATTCATCATCTTTATGTTTTTTTCTATAAAACTTTATTTTTATTTTTATTTTTGCTATTTGTTTTTGCTTTTGCAAGTTTTTTTAATATAAATATTTTTCCACGGTTACATCCCTCAAGGTTAAATTGGCTAGGAGTTAAGCTTTTTTATTGAACCCGAGTCAAGGATTTCACGGGTTGCAAGTTTTAGAAGTTAGATCATGTTTAACAAGTTCGCCTCGGTTTGCTTGGTTTTTCTCTTTTTTTAAAAAAAAGTTGATGTTCTCTTATTTTTTATCATTGTTTTTTTTAGTTTTGCTTTGTTGTTTTTTACAATTTTCCTTCTATGAGTTTAGCCCCGGGTTCTTGATCAAAATCATCGGTTTCAAAAGTTATCACGGGTTCGTTCTTTTTTGTCATTTTTTAAATTGGTTTATTTCAACTTCATCCTTCAAACATTTTTTGTTGTTTTTATTTTCATTAGATTATCTCAATCTTATGCCCATAGTCACGGGGTCTACGAGCTCAATCAGTTTAATAGGGTTTTTTTAATTGTTTTTTTTATAGTCTCACCCTTTAACACCGGGTTGTTTGATGAACCAGGTTGGCTAAGGTCTTGTTCTTCTTTACTTTTTTTGTTGCTATTTTTCTATCAATTTATTTATTGATGTTGTATTATTTTTGTTCATGTTATTTAGATTACTAGTTGAACCAATGACTTGAGTATTAGATTTTTTCTTCACCTTGTCATTTTCTTTCATCTCAAAAAAAATAATTGTTTGGTCTACGACAAAGTGCGTGTAACAAATCTAGATAGAGTCTAAAGTCACAATGGCCCTGATTCAACCTCTATCCTTAACATTTCCTTTTTATTAAGAGTTGTTTGGTGGTATGATGAGGTGTGATTGAAACTGTGTTTTATTCATATCACAATTTTGAAAGTGTTTGATTAGTCAATACACACCATGATTTTGTATAAGCCCTGTTGAAAACTCTCTCTTTAAATACTGGTTACAAAAAAGTTATAGTTTGTAACTTTTTTAAACAACGGCTACAAAAATTATTACAATATTAAATATACACTATATGCTCGCTAGAGGTTGCAGTTCAACCTGTTTTTCATGAAAAATTGATTTTTTTCCTTCAAATTATTCTTTTAGTGTTTTTGTATATTTTTTATGTGTTGATGTTAATAATAAATTAAAAAATATATTATTTTGATGTATTTTTGAGCAAAAAAAATTTTAAAAATAATTTACACCACAGTTCCAGACAACCCGTAAATCTTTCATCCAATCGGTATATCGGAGTTTCATAATTTTATTTTAGAGTCTGTTTGGGATTGTGGTAACGGTTACGGTTCAAAATGTTTTTTACTTAGAAATGTATCAAAATGATGTATTTTTATTTTTTTAAAATTATTTTTGATATCAACGCATCAAAAAGTCAAAACGATTAAAAAGCACTAAAAACTATTAATTTTAAACAAAAAAATTTATTTTTTTTAAAATACGGGTTGGACCACGTTTCCAAACGAGTCCTTAATTGTGCCCTTTACGTGAAATATCAAGGCGAGAGACGCAACTTGAACAAAATTAATTTATTTTTTATGTTTATCCTAGCTTAAATGTTGGAAAGTTACTTATACTGCACAAAAAACTTGTTCTGTAAAAGTTCGTGAACTATTAATCAATCTTTTAAATAATCAACTGCGAAAGGTCCCCAAAATCTCTTATACTTACTTCATACTTAAATTTTTTTTGGTAATTCTCATATAATACATTTCTTATCGTTTTTATGAGTCGACCCACATATTTCCGAGTTCAATGCTCAAGTGGGTTTGAAAAATTCATAGTTGATATGATGATTTAAATTCCATTTGCTCGGCCTATTCTAGTTGGATCGACACCCGAAACAAAAATCAAAGGAAAATCATCTGCGTGAAAGCTTTCAAGGGATTAAAAGAAGTTGTTATTCTTCAAAAATACCTACGACGTGTCAAACCAAAGACTTTAGGTGGATCATATCAACAACGGCCACAGTTAGCTACGAACCCTTTCCAATTACACGCACATCCACTTATTTTCCAATTATATTTGAAAATCTTGGCGGGTAATTCCATTAAGTGGAAGTTGTTCCCGCCATTTCGCCCACTTTTATGTCCCGTTTTAGCCCTTTAAAGTGGTGAATAGAAACAAAAACGTGTCTACACTAACTTTTTAACTCGATTAGTGCGCACGTAACCGGAAACGGGCTAAACTCCGAGTCAACTCGTTGTCCTGGCGGATTTTAATTCTCACATATTTGTAATTTACAATAAAATATTTATAAAATGATGTGATAATTGTTTGAATTTTGACTGAGGCGCTGGCCAAGGCACCAAGCAACTCGAAGGCGAGATTATGCTGTCTGCGGGCACGCATAAGCATTTCTGTGCGATTGTTTCGGCTCTTGCTATGTTGCAATGGGCCCCCACCCGTGGTGAGAAAGCTATTAAACTTGGCAAGGATTGGGCCAAACGTGGAGTGGGCAGTAATTAGTTAATTTAAAATAATGTTGTTTTAATATATTAAAAAAAATGATATTATTTTGATTTTAAAAAAATATTAAATTAGATTTTAATTAGATTTCGAGTTGACTTACCAAGTGAGCCGGTTATAATAAAGTCAACTCTCATTCATTTTAATTTGAAACTGGACTCGAGGTAGATCTTGAATTAATGAATTGCCGGGTTAACTCATTATGTTAGTTTAATAACAATGATAAAAAGTTGTTCAATCTTAATAATCATGGATTGAGAAATGGTTACGATGAGAAGGAAAGAAATCAACACTCCATGAATAAGATCATGCTAGGATAACAATGATTGTGTGGTAAAATGTCATCTTCTATGTTTCTATTGTTACAGGATGCCTGACTCGCGAGTTATATGTTTTTTCAACAAAAAAATTGTACAGTCAAGGTTTTTCATCATGTTTTTATTGTTAAATAAAATACAAGTGAAAATTAAAAAGTTTGTACATACACGTAATCAAATAAATCAAGCATTGCGTGTGTTAATAGATAAAAAAACGATAACAACAATAAAAATGAAAAAATTAAGAAATATGTGTGGATTAAGATATTTAATCCCGCAATACGAGACACTTATCCTGTTGTATTTGTCACATTTGTTTATTGAAATAATTTTTTTATTTAATCAAATGGTAATAGAAATAAACATATATTAATTGATTGAAAAAA
>Ga0307507_10008352_pt1 | contig 14373 bp, 16 predicted proteins | sample 7_EM_MG_FD_207223 | JGI IMG/M metagenome (GOLD analysis project Ga0307507, IMG submission 207223) | Populus trichocarpa ectomycorrhiza microbial communities from riparian zone in the Pacific Northwest, United States - 7_EM | ecosystem: Host-associated > Plants > Roots > Unclassified | place... | reverse complement strand
AGATCCGCGAACTCCAGCGAGCCTCCGTTGTTCACCAGCAGCGTGACGTCGCCGGCGGCGGCCGCCGCCGCGGCAACGTCCTCGGCGTCGACCATGTCCAGCCGCATCGGCACCACGCGCGGGTCGGCCGCGAGGCCGGCCACCGTCTCCAGATGGCGGGCTGTCGCGTACACCTTCCGCACGTCACGGGCGAGAAGCGCCTTGACGATCGCCCGCCCGATGCCACGGTTGGCGCCGGTCACCAGCGCCGTCGCGCCCTTTGTCTCCATCACGATCGTTCTCCCGTTCGCACTCGATCAGCTCTTGCGCCTCAGACTCCGCTGGTCCGCGAGGGTTGCCCAGAGCACCGATCGACCGTGGGCGGCGCGAGCCTAGGTCTGGCAGAACCAGGCTCGCCCGGTGGCGGGACGCCATACTGGCTCCTATGGAACGGCATACCTCGTTGGGTGAGTTCCTGCGCTCCCGGCGGGCGCGGCTGCGTCCCGAGGACGTGGGACTGCAACCGATGCCCACCCGGCGCAGGGTGCCCGGCCTGCGCCGGGAAGAGCTCGCCCAATTGGCCGGCGTCAGCGTCGACTACTACGTTCGCCTCGAACAGGGCCGCGGCGCCCACGTCTCCGACGCCGTCCTCGACGCCGTCGCCACCGCCCTTCAGCTCGCCGGCGACGAGCGGGCCCATCTTCGCGACCTCGCCCGCCCGAACCGATCTCGCCGCCGTCCGGTCCGCCCGCAACAAGTGCGTCCCCAACTGCGTCAACTGTTGGACGCCATGACCGACGTCCCCGCGTTCGTCGTCGGCCGGCGCACCGACGTGCTGGCCTGGAACCCGCTCGGCGCCGCCCTCATCGCGGATTTCCGGGCATTGCCGCCACGACAGCGCAACTTCGCCCGCCTGATCTTCCTCGACGAGCACATCGGGGCGATGTTCACCGACCGGCGGCGCAAGGCACGCGACATCGTGGCGTTCCTGCACCTCGACGCCGGCCGGCACCCCGACGACCCGCTCCTCGCGGAACTCGTCGGCGAGTTGTCCCTGCACAGCCAACTCTTCCGGCAGCTGTGGCCGGAGCATCCGGTCGGCGACAAGAGCCACGCCGCCTATGAAGTCCAGCATCCCGTCGCCGGTCCCCTGCTCCTGGCGCAGGAGGCGCTACGAGCGCCCGACCCCGATCAGACGCTCGTCACCTACACCGCCGAGCCCGGATCACCGTCCCAGGAAAGCCTCCGTATGCTCGCGTCCTGGCACATCCCGGTGGCTGTTGATCCGTCATGAGGCGGACGTGAGCACGGCGCGGTTGTAGAGCAGGTCGAAACCGCGACGCTGGGCGTTCTGCTGCGACTTGGACCCCGGCTGCACAGTGATGACCGCGACGTCACAACCGGCCGCGGTGGCGTCGGTGAGGCGGGCGGCCAGCAGGGCGCTCTGGATGCCGCGGCGGCGGAAGGCCGGCGCCGTAGCGGCCCCGGTGAGCTGGGCGATGCCGTCGGTGACGCGCATGCTGCCGCCGCCGGCCGGGATCCCGTCCGCCGTGGCCAGGTACCGCTGGACGAGGCCGGCGGTGTCCCGCTCGGCGTTCTCGAGGATCTCTCGTGGGAACTCCTCCTGCCACGGGATGCCCTGTGTGTCCGGATGCAGCGTCGCTTCGACCACGACCTCCACCCACGCGTCGAACTGGTCGTCGCCGCACGGATGAACCTCGATCCCCGGCGGCGCGATCGGTTCGGCGGCGCCGCCGAGGGCCCGGCCGAGCACGTTCTCGAACGACACCAGCCGGTAGCCGCGCGCGGCCAGCACTTCCAGGAGGGCGGGGTCGGCGAGACTGGCGACTTCCGCCTGGACCGGCGTGCCACGCTCGGCGTACGCCTGCTCGATCTTTTCGAAATCGGAAGCCTGAGGGCGGCCGGCGAAGCCGAGACCGGCGACCTTGTTGATCGGCGAGTCGGGTTCGGCGTAGCTGGCCACGCCGCCCGCGATGGGTACCGCGAAGCTCGCCGGCGCGTCTCGCCGGCGCCGGATTGCCTCGATCCATACGGCGTTGAGCTCTGCCTCGGCCCGTTCGATGCGCGCGGCGAGTGAGATGTCGCAGAACAGCGGGGCCCGGGCGGTCTGGTCGATCATCGGTACTCCTCGACAAGCGCGGATTGGTGTGTGCTCGGTGACGGCGGGCCGGCCGCTCGCGAGAAACGTTCAGCCGGCGGGCCAGTCGCGGAAGGCGGCCAGTAGCCGGTCGCGGGCCTCGGGGGCCAGTCGCTGCACGGGCAGGCGGCCGAGGGCGTCCACGGTGGCGCGGATCTGATCCAGGTAGCGGTCACATCCGTCGCACTCGGCGAGGTGCTCGACGAACCGCTGCTCGGTCTCCGCCGACAGCGCGCCCTCCAGGTAGGCGGTGACCAGCTCCACGAACTCGTCGCAGTTCACGCCATCGCCTCCTTGACCCAGTGCCGCTCCAAGGTCGCACGCAGCGCCGCCCGGCCGCGGTGCAGCAGGACACGCTGGTTGGCCGCGCTGATCGACAACAGCTCGCACACCTCCTCGCTGGTATGCCCGGCTACGTCGCGCAGAGTGACAACCACACGCTGCCGGGCCGGCAGGACGGCCAACGCCGCGGCCACCTGGCGACGCGTCTCCGCGGCCAAGGCGCCGTCCTCCGGTGACGGCCAGGCGGGTGGCGAGCTACGCCAATGCCCGGGGTACGGGTCGTCCGCACCCCGGAACCGGGCGGGATCCACGGTCGGGCCGTGGTCGTCGTCGACGCCGAGGCCCGGGACGGTGCGCGCGTCCCGTACACCCCGGGTCTTGGCCTTGTTCATAACGATCTGGTAGACCCAGGTGCGCAGCGAGGAGATCCCCTGGAAGCCGCCGATGCCGCGCAGCACGCCGAGCCAGGCCTCCTGAACGACGTCCTGCGCCGCGTGGTCGTCGGCCACAAAGGCCCGGGCGGCGCGCAACATGCCCGGCGACCACGCGTCGATCAGGGCGGCGAACATGGTCTCGTCCCGGGCGCGGAGCCGGGCCACGACGACCGCGTCGGCGGGCAGCGCGGTATCGGCCATGCAGCGCACGTTACCGGTCGGTCAGCGGTATTCGGGGTTGGGGAAGTCGAAGCGGCAGCCGGCGTCCCATTCGCTGCGCTGGTTGCCGTACGCGGGGATGCCGCCGGCGTCCTTGAGCATCCGGGCCAGGTGCAGCAGGTTCCAGGTCATGAAGGTGGTGTTGCGGTTGGTGAAGTCGTTCTGCGGCCCGCCGGAGCCGGGGTCGAGGTAGGAGGGGCCGGGGCCGGCCTCGCCGATCCAGCCGGCGTCGGCCTGCGGCGGGATCGTGTAGCCCAGGTGTTGCAGGCTGTAGAGGATGTTCTGGGCGCAGTGCTTGACGCCGTCCTCGTTGCCGGTGATCAGGCAGCCGCCGACCCGGCCGTAGTAGGCGTACTGACCGGCCTCGTTGAGCAGGTGGGAGCAGGCGTAGAGCCGCTCGATGACCTGCTTGGTGACCGACGAGTTGTCGCCCAGCCAGATCGGGCCCGCGACGATCAGGATGTCGGCCGGCAGCACCTTGTCCCGGTAGATCTCCGGCCACGCGTCGGTGGCCCAGCCGTGCTCGGTCATGTCCGGCCAGACCCCGGTGGCGATGTCGTGGTCGACGGCCCGCAGGACCTCGACCCGTACCCCCTGCTTCTCCATGATCGCCCGGCTCAGGTCGATCAGCCCGCCGGTGTTGCTCACCTCCGGGGAGCGCTTCAGCGTGCAGTTGATGACCAGGGCGCGTAGATCGTCATATCGGGTTTCGGGCATCGGTTCCTCCTCGGTCGATGCCCTGTAGTCCCGGCAACCCCCTCCGGCGTTACACCTTGTTTTCGCGGCGGGTCAACCAGCCCGGTCAGATCGTCCGGTCGTCGGCCGACCCGCCGCGCGCTTGCCGTCAGCCGGCCGCGGCCAGGCAGAGGAGATGCCCCTCGGGGTCGGCGAGCACGACCCACTCGTCGCCGCCCGGCTGGAACTCGGGCCGGGTCGCGCCGAGCTGGACCAGCTCCTTGGCTGCCTGTTCGACGTCGGAGACTTTGAAGTCGAGGTGGGCCTGTTTCGCGGGGCCGGGCCAGCTCGCCGGCTGGTAGCCCTCGACCCGCTGGAATGCCAGCTGGATCGGTCCGCCGTCGCTCAGGTAGACGAAGTCCGCGTCGCTGTCGGTCACCTCCCACCCGGTCAGGGCACGGTAGAACTCGGCGAGCGGGCCGGGCGCGCCGCAGTCGATGACGATCGTGGCGAGCTGGGCGGATACGGACATGATGTCGACTCCTTCACATCGGGTGTGTCGACACCGAGCCTGCCCCGGCTTGTCCGACCGGTCTTGAAGATCCTTGCCGAAACTGTCAGACCCTCCGCCTACCGTTGGCCCGTGCTCTCGTTCGCCGATCTCGCGACCCGCCCGCAGTTCACGGTCGCCGCCGTGACCTGCCGCAACGATCACACCGACTGGTCAGCCGTGGAGTCACACCGGCACGCGCAGGTCGTGCTCGTGCGGCGCGGCCGGTTCCGCCGGCGAGTCCGCGGCGTCAGCACCGACGTCGACCCGACGGTCGGTTACGTCGGCGTGCCCGGCGTCGAGGAAGACTTCGCCCACCCCGCCGGCGGCGATCTGTGCACGTCGATCAGCCTCTCTCCGGCACTGTGGCGATCCCTCGCCGGCGACGACCCGCGCCTGACCACGTCGGCGATCTACGTCGACGCGCGGCTCGACCTCGCCCACCGGCGGCTTCTCGCCGCCGCCCACGCACCCGACGTCGACTACGCCGGGGCCGAGCGGCTGACCGTCCTGTTCCGCCACGTCGTCGACCAGGTCATCGCCGCGCCGACCCCGGCCGGCGCATCGACCCGGCCCAGCGATCGGGCGCTCGCCGCCCGGGCCCGTGACCTGATCCGCGACACCCACCCCGCGGCGACCGGCCTGCTCCCGCTCGCCGCCCACCTCGACGTGTCGCCGTTCCGGCTGAGCCGGGCCTTCACCCGGGAACTCGGTGTTTCCCTGACCCGATATCGCAACCGGCTCCGCGTGACCCGCGCAGTCGATCGGCTGGAGGCCGGCGAGACCCACCTCGGCCGGCTCGCCGCCGACCTCGGCTTCGCCGACCAGGCACATCTCACCCGCACCGTGCGCGACCACCTCGGCCACACCCCCACAGCCCTGCGCCGGCTGCTCGCCTGACCCACCGTGTTCCCCGCGTGAGCCGTCTGGTCTACCGCCGGGCGGCAGCTCGGCGAGCCCGGGTCACGCCGCATCGGATCGAGTGCGCTGATCGGGTCGTGACGTCGTCCGAACTGCTGTGACGGGGCCGCGGGTCCTCGACAGCTCCAAGTGCTCGTCGTCGCGCTCGCTCTCACCGGTCGGGTTCTGACGGTGCCGCGCGGGGCACCAGGGCGACGACCGGAAGGCTGAGGGCGGTGACGGCCAGAACGACGATGTCCACGGGCCTCCGTCGCGTCTCCTGACGGCGTCGGTGCGTTGTCAGGAGACGCGGGGAGTTCGCGGATTCAGCGCAGGGGCATGAGCCGGCGGTAGACCGCGACGGCCACGGTGGCGACGGCGAGGTGCATGAGCATGAGGGCGGAGACGGCACCCCAGCTGACTCCCGGGCTGCTGCCGGCGGCGCCGACGGCGATGTCGGGGATCAGCGAGAGGGCGACCACGGCGGGGACGAGCCACCGGAGGACGGCCGCGGGCCGGGAGGCTCGCCGGCGGATGATCTGCCAGCCGATCGCGCCGGCGAGCACACCCAGCACGGTCAGCGGAAGGTAGCTGCCGGGCGACAGCGGCTGGAAGTCGTGTGAGGCGCCCGCGGCACGGGCGATCAGGGCGATGGCGGCGGCCGTCAAGCCGGCTGCGGCAGCGGCGACCAGAGCGGACAGGGCTACGGCGCCGACGGCGCGGCCCGCCGAGGTGCGGGTGGAGTGAGAGGTGACGGTCATAGCGGTCTCCTGGGGGTGATGGGGCAGTTGCTGAGGATGGCGGTGCGGTGGATCCATTTATTTGAACGCTCATGCAAACATAGCCTACTTACATGAGAGTTCAAGTACTCGGGTAGGGTGAGGTCATGCCGGAACCGCAATGGCTCAACGGTCGGGAGGCGCGCGCCTGGGCGGCGCTGCTGTGGATGTCGCGCGCGGTAGACCTGGCGCTGGACCGTCAGCTCCAGCGTGATTCGCAGATCCCGCACGCCTCGTACGGGATCTTGGTCGCCCTTTCCCAGCGGGACGGGCAGACGATGGCCATGGGCGTCCTGGCCGAGGCGCTGGGGTGGTCACAGAGCCGGCTGTCGCACGCGATGGCGCGGATGGAGGAGGCGGGCTGGGTTCGCCGCATCCCCTCCCCCACCGACAAACGCAGCAACCTCGCGCAGCTGACCGAGGCCGGCCGCCGAAAGCTGGTCGAGGCCGCCCCGGGCCATGTCGCGGCGGTCCGTCACCTCGTCATCGACGCGCTCTCGCCCGAGCAACTCGAGGCCTTGACGCAGATCGGCGAGACCGTCGTGCACCGCGCGGCCGACATTCTGGGCGACGCCATGCCTTTCAAGCGCATCTCGGAGTAGGCGGCGGGACCGGCCTGGCCGTGGCCCGCTTCTCGGCCTCAGCGTCGGGCGGCACGGGGCCCGTCCACGCCGCCGACCAGCACCGCGGCCACCAGCGCATCCCTCGGGGCGAGCGAGAACGCGGTTGGATCAGCCGAGTCGGACCCGGTCGCACCGCGGGGTGGCGGACGCCGCCTCGGCGGTGTGGGTCAGGACAGAACTCCGATCAGACCGTACGGCGGGGGCGGCACCGGGCGAGGCGCCGCCCCCGCGTACGCGGTCAGCGGGTGTTGTTCTTGGTGAACGGAATGATCTTGTCGATGTTCGTCTTGTCGACGAAGGACGGGCCGGTCAGCACGGCCTTGCCGCCGCCGATGTCGTTGCCGTTCTTGAGGTAGAGGAAGAGCGACGTGACGGCCATGTAGCCCTGGACGTACGGCTGCTGGTCGATCGAGAATTCGATCTTGCCGTCCTTGATGTCCTGGGCCGCCTCCTGGTTGAGGTCGAAGGTGATCAGCTTCGCGGTGCTGCTGGCCTGGTCCATGGCCTTGAGCGCGTCGACGGCGATCGGGGCGCCGAGCGTGACGATGTAGTCGATCGCCTTGTCCTGGGCCAGCTTCGCCTGGAGCGTCGACACCACGGCGGCGTCGTCAGCGCCGTTGACGTTGATGTTCTCCGTACCGGAGATCACGCTTTTGACGCCGGCGCAGCGGGCCTCCAGCGCGACGGAGCCCTGGGCCTGGATGACGCAGAGCGGGTGCGTGGCGCCGGCCGCCTGGATCCGCTTGCCGGCGGTGGTGCCGGCCAGGTTCTCGTCGGAGCCGAAGTACATCAGCGCGCCGAGCTTCTGGTACTGGTCGATGCCGGAGTTGAAGCCGACCAGCGGGATGCCGGCGTCGGTGGCGGCCTTGACCGAGCCGGCCAGGGCGTCCGGGGTGACCAGCGTGGTGGCGATGCCGCTGACCTTGGAGTCGATGGCGTTCTGGATGAGCACGGCCTGCTTGGTCGCGTCGGGGTCGTTGGAGTATTTGAGCGTGATGCCCTCGTCCTTGGCGGCCTGCTGGGCGCCGGCTTTGATCTTGTCCCAGAAGGTGTCGCCGGGGGTCTCGTGGGTGATCATCGCGATCGTGTAACCGGAGCTGCCGGCCGCGTTGGCGCCGCCGCTGGTGTCGGCGGTGGTCTTGTCCCGGCCGCCGTTGCTGCAGGCGGTCGCGGCAAGGGTGACTACGGCGGCCAACGCGACGAGGCGAGCGCCGCGCGATCTATTTGTCGTCATCGGACTTCCTTCCTGGGAGGGAATGGCGAAGGTACAGGTCGACGCCGATACGTACCATCGTCTTTACCTTGTAGGCGGACATGGTGGCCTCGACGGCGGTGAGGGGTTGCTCCGGCGTGCGACTTGGCGCGGAGTCGTGGCGAAGGAAGGACTGCGGCCTTGCCGCGTTGCCGTGCGGATACGGCGCCTGCCGAACTCGTGTTGCCGATCACATGTAACTGGCACGTGCTAGTTGCTGTCAAGAGTTTGTTAAGACAAAGCGGCGCTCCGCCCACCTGGGGATAGTCTGTTGATCTGCCCGACGGAGCGGAGGTGCCCCATGCCCGGCGGCCCCGCCGATCGCCCGCCCACCATGGCCGACATAGCCGCGCACCTCGGCGTTTCCCGGCAGCTCGTCTCGCTCGTCTTCCGGGACGCGCCGGGAGCCAGCGAGGAGACCCGGCGGCGGGTCCGCAAGGCCGCCGAGGAGCTCGGTTTCAGCCCGCACGTCGGCGCCCGATCATTGCGGCGCACCCGCAGCACCGATCTCGGGGTCGTCTTCGCGCCGGCCCACTCCACCGAGTTCGAGATCATCGAGCACATCTACTCGGCCGCGTCCACCCACGGGTACGACGTGATCCTCAGCGCCCAGACCGCCACGCGATCCACCGGCGACGCAGTCGAAGAGCTGCTGGGTCACCGGTGCGCCGGCCTCATCGTCATCGGCTCACATCTCGACCACGCCGGACTGCGGGCGGTCAGCCGGCGGGCCGTCGTGCCGGTCGTCGACGTCGGATACGGCCGCCGCAACGCGCATTACGACGTCGTGCGCTCCTCGGGCGACCGCGGGATCGACGACATGGTGACCTATCTGGCCGGCCTGGGGCATCGGGAGATCACCTACATCGATCCCGTGGCGATGCCCGCCGCCGCCCTCCGGCGCCGCGGCTATGACCGGGCGGCCGACCGGCTGGGGCTGCCCGCCGACGTACTGCCCGTACCCGGGAAGTATCGCCGGGGCGACTACTTCGAGGAAGCCGGGTCGGCCGCGGCGCACCGCCTGCTGGAGCGGGAAGAGCTGCCGACGGCCGTGGTCTCGCCGAACGATCACGCCGCCGTCGGTCTCCTCCAGACACTCGCGCGAGCCGGGATCCGGGTCCCCGAAGACCTGTCGATAACGGGATTCGACGACTCGCCCATCGCCCGGCTGTCCTCGGTGGACCTCACGACCGTCCGGCAGGATCCGGCACTCATGGGGACCGCCGCGGTGAAGGCCGCGGTCCGGCGAATCCAGGACAGCGCCCTCGAACCCGCCGAGACCGTCGTGGACACCTACCTGGTCGAGCGACGCAGTGTCGGCCGGCCTCGGGCGAGCGGATGACAAGCCTCATCCGAGGGGTCCTCGACGGCGCGCTCAAGGGGTGAGCAGCTGCTCGGCCTCGGCGCTCGTGCGGAGCAGCACCTCGCGACTCTCGCCCGGCGAGCCCGACAGCGCGACCGCGACCGCCCCGATCTGGTCGGCACTGATCCAGCCGGGCTCGCCGGGCACGACTCGGGTGCGCACCGGGCCGAGCACGAAGGCGTTGACGCGCAGTCGTTCGACGGCCTCGGCCGCGAGCACCCTGCGCATCATGAACACGGCGGCCTGCTCCATGCTGACCAGGCCGCTGCCGGGAACCGGATACGACGCCGACTCGCCGACGACGACCGTGAACACGCCGCGACCACCCACCTCGGGCAACTGCTGGCGCTGGCGACCGAGGTGCAGGACGAACTGCTCGCCGCCCTGGACGCCACCGACCGCGAACACCTGCGGGCGCTGCTCGGGAAGGTCCTCGCCAGCCATCCGGCCCAACCCGCCTGATCCCGGGTGCCGCTCGGGAAGGGCTCTTACCAGCGCTCCCGTGCCCGATCCGTCCGTCAGAATCGGGCGGCGATGTTCTTTCCGAGCGTTATGGCGTCTTCTTTCCAGGTCTCCCGTGTGCTGTAGATGCCGGCCTGGAGGAAGAGCGGGCCTTCGGCAATGACGATCATCGTCGGGGCCCCGGTGGTGTTACCGGCGACATAGCCCTCGTCGCCCATTCCCGCGACTTTTGTGCATTTCGGCTCTCCGCAGCTGAACGCCTCGGCCGGGGGCTTGTCGGCGAAGCGGATGATCCGGATAAGCGCCGACACGGTGTTCGCGCCGTAGACGCAGCCGCCGCCGTCGGTGCCGCCGGGTGGAATTTGGAAGTCGGCGTCGGCGAAGTGGGCGGAGAACTTTCCCGGGCCGGGGTCAATGCCGAGGGCGACCGTGACGGCGTCCTCGGTGAGCAGGTCGCACGCGTTGTCCTTGGTGGGGTCCCACTTCTTCACGGCGGCGGCGGCGGTCGCGGCGGACGGCGGGGCGGCGGACGGGGTCGAGGCAGCCTCGTCGGCGCTGGAAGGCTGGGAGGCGGGCGCGGCCGAGCCGCTCGACTTGCTCGCGGGGCCGCAGCCGCCGACGGTCAACGCCGCCACAGTCAGCGCGGCGGCGGCCATGACGGAGCCCGAGCGCCGGACTTTCGACACCATTGTTTCACATTCCTCTCGCCGGCGTTCCCGTCGGCATTCCGGCGCAGCGCGAAATGGGCGGCAGCCAGCGAGAAATGGCGTTGCCGGACCGCGGGCACAGCTTAGGCATGAAATGCGACGGGAAACCTTCGTCCGGTCGGGTCGACTTGATGGTGACTTTGGTTGCGCGTTCCGGCCCGTCCGGGCGCGAACCTCGGACCCGCAGAGTGATGAGGTCGCGGAACGGCGGCGAGGCTCAGAAGGCGAGGTAGTCGCGGCGCCGTACGGTTCGACGCAACTTCGGGGGGATGGTGTCGGAGCGCCCGCGGCTCATCACGGCGGGTACAGCGGCAAGTTCGGGAGGGTTGACGCACAGACTGGTGTTGCCCTCCTTGATGAAGTTCGCGAACTTCGTGGCGACGAAGGCGCCGATGGCGGACTGAGCCTCCTCGGTGGAGCCGCCGATGTGCGGGGTGAGGATCACGTTCGGCAGCCCGCGCAGTTCGGAGCGGAACTCCTCGCCGCGGCCCTTGGGTTCCCTCGGGAAGACGTCGACGGCGGCGCCAGCCAGGTGGCCGCTGGTCAGGGCATCACGCAGGGCGAGGTGGTCGACGCAGATTCCGCGGGAAAGGTTGAGGAACCGCGAGCCCGGGCGCATTCGCTTGAACTGCTCGGCGCCGAAGAAGGCCGTGTTGCTGGCCCGGCCGTCGACGTGCAGGGTCACGAAGTCGCTGGTCTCGAGCAGTTCCTCGAGCGTGGCGCAGCGATGGGCGTTGCCGAGCGTCAGCTTGTCGGCGGTGTCGTAGTAGGAGACGTGCATCCCGAGGTTCTCGGCGATGATCGAAAGCTGGCGGCCGATGTTGCCGTAGCCGACGATTCCGAGCCGGCGGCCGCGGATCTCGTGGGAGCCCTCGGCGCATTTGTCCCAGAACCCGGCGTGCACGAGGGTGTTCTTCTCGATCAGCCGCCGGGACATCATGATGATCTCGGCGATCGCCAGCTCGGCCACCGAGCGAGTGTTGGAGAACGGCGCGTTGAAGACCGTGACCCCGGCCCGGCAGGACGCGTGCAGGTCGATCTGATCGGTGCCGATGCAAAACGCCCCGATCGCGACCAGACTGTCCGCGGCCGCGAGGACGTCGGCGGTGACCCGCGTCTTGGACCGGATGCCGAGCAGGTGGACGCCCGGGATCCGGTCGATCAGCTCGGCCTCGTCCAGCGCGTCCCGGACGGACTCGACGCGATATCCCTCGGCCTCGAGCCGGGCGACGGCGTCGGGATGGACGCTCTCCAGCAACAGGACTCTCACCGTGATCTGGTCGGTCATCATGATCCGTTCCACGTCGTCGACGGGTTTCGCACAGCGGTGGCCGTAGCCACGGAGCGGCGATGGTTCGGCGGCGTCCCTCCATGCTGTGGATGTACTGATAGCTACCTGTACGGATCGAGACCGGCGCCGGATCGATCGGACCCGCTCCAAGTCAGAGATCGCGCTCCGTCAAGGCCGGAATCGGTAGCCCATGCCGGGTTCGGTGAGCAGGTACTTGGGGTGCGCCGGGTCGGATTCGAGCTTGCGGCGCAGCCTGGCCATGTACTGCCGTAGGTAGTTCGTCTCGGTGAGGTATTGCGGCCCCCAGACGTCGTGCAGCAGCGCGCGTTGGCTGAGCAGCTTGCCGGGGTGGCGCAGCAGGTACTCCAGCAGCCGCCACTCGGTGGGACTGAGCCGGACGTCGGCGCCGTCGCGGGTGACGACACGGGCGCCCAGATCGACGGTGATGTCGCCGATCGTGATCGCCGCGCCGGTCTCGGCCGCCGCCTGTCCGCGCCGGGTGACGGCCCGGATCCGGGCGAGGAGCTCGTCGATGGCGAACGGTTTGGTGATGTAGTCGTCGGCTCCGGCGTCGAGGGCGTCGACCTTGTCGCGGCTGTCGGCGCGGCCGGAGAGCACGATGATCGGGATGACGGTCCAGCCGCGCAGGCCGCGGATGACCTCGGTGCCGTCCATGTCGGGCAGGCCGAGGTCGAGCACCACCAGGTCGGGGTGTTGCCGGGCGGCCGCGTACAGCGCGGATGCCCCGTCCGGGGCGGTGTCGACGTCGTAGTGGCGGGCGCGCAGGTTGATGCGCAGGGCCCGGACGATCTGCGGTTCGTCGTCGACGACCAGGATGCGGGTCATCCGCCGTGCCCGGCGGGCAGGGTGAGGACCATCGTGAGGCCTCCTCCGGGGGTGTGGTCGGGGATCAGGGTGCCGGCCATGGCTTCGGCGAGACCGCGGGACAGGGCCAGGCCGAGGCCGACGCCGGTGTGGTTGTCGCGGTCGCCGAGGCGTTGGAACGGCAGGAACACGTCGTCCCAGCGGCCCTCGGGGATGCCGTCGCCGTGGTCGATGACCCGCAGCTCGATGGTGTCGCTGAGGGTGCTGGCGGTCACCACGGGCGGCCGGTCCGCGGGGCTGTAACGCAGGGCGTTGGCGATCAGGTTGACCAGGATCTGTTGGAGCAGGCCCGGGTCGGCGTGGACCGGGGGCAGGTCGTCGGGGATGTGCACGGCGACCTTGCGGCCGTCGGGTCCGAGGTCGTCGAGGGCGCGCGGGACGACGTCCTCGGCGCCGACGTCGATGGCATTGACGCCGAGCGCGCCGGCCTGCAGCCGGCTCATGTCGAGCAGATTGGTGACCAGCCGGACGAGACGGTCGAGGGATTCGTCGGCGGTGGCCAGCAGTTCGCGACGGTCTTCCTCGCCGAAGTGGACGTCCTCGCTGCGCAGGCTGGCCACGGCGGCCTTCGCCGAGGCGAGCGGCGTGCGCAGGTCGTGGCTGACCGCGGCGAGCAGGGCGGTACGCATCTTGTCGGACTCGGCCAGCGGCTTGGCGGCGGCGGCCTCGGCGGTGAGTCGTTCCTGGCGCAGGGCGACGGTGGCCTGGGCGGCGAACGCCTCGACGATGCGCCGGTCGGAGGCTTCGAGGGGATGGCCGCACAGCAGCATGGTCATGGTGTCGTCGACCTTGACCTCGACCTCGGCATCCCGGGCGACCATGCAGGGCTCCCCGACATGGGCGACGACCGCGCCGGCGTCCAGCAGGGTCACCGAGTCGAGGGTGAACGTTTCCCGCAGGCGTTCCAGCAGGGCCATCAGCGGGCGTTCGCCACGCAGCACGCTGCCGGCCACGGTGGCCAGGGTCTGCGCGTCGGCGCTGGCCTCCGTCGCCTGGCGGGTCTTGCGGGCGGCGGTGTCGACCACCCAGCTGACGGCGATCGCGACCACCACGAAGATCGCGAGGGCGAGCAGGTTGTCGCCCTCGGCGATGGTGAACTTGCCGATCGGCGGGGTGAAGAAGTAGTTGAGCAGCAGGGATCCGAAGACCGCGGCGAGCAGCGCCGGCCACAGTCCACCGATCAGCGATACCCCGACAACCGCGGCCAGGAACAGCAGGATGTCGTTGGTGAGCGACAGCGACGGACCCGCGTCCAGCAGAACGGTCAGGATCGGCAGACCGGCCAGCGTGGCGACGAAACCCGCGATCCGCCGGCGCCGGGACAGGGCCGCCGGAAGCCGGCGCCGCCGGCGGCCCTGAGCGGCGCGTTCATGGGTCACCAGATGCACGTCGATCGAGCCGGACAGGGCGGTGGTGGTGACGCCGACGCCGGCCGAGAACAGCTGGGCGAGTTTGCCACGGCTGGACGCGCCGAGCACGATCTGGGTGGCGTTGACCGCGCGCGCGAAATCGAGCAGCGCCCGCGGGATGTCGGCACCAACAACCTGGTGGTACGAGCCGCCGAGGCTCTCCACCAGCACCCGCTGCTTGGCCAGCGCGGCCGGGTCGGCGCCGGCCAGCCCGTCGTTGCGGGCCACGTGCACGGCCATCAGGTCCGCGCCGGAGCGGGGAGCGGCGGACCGGGCGGCGATGCGGGCGGCCCTGCGGATCAGCGTGCCGCCCTCGGGACCACCGGTGACGGCGACGACGACCCGTTCGCGGGTCTCCCAGGTGGCGTCGATCCGGTTGTCGGCCCGGTATTGGTCGAGTTGGTC
>Ga0307507_10008351_pt1 | contig 14373 bp, 16 predicted proteins | sample 7_EM_MG_FD_207223 | JGI IMG/M metagenome (GOLD analysis project Ga0307507, IMG submission 207223) | Populus trichocarpa ectomycorrhiza microbial communities from riparian zone in the Pacific Northwest, United States - 7_EM | ecosystem: Host-associated > Plants > Roots > Unclassified | place... | reverse complement strand
GAATTAAAAGGTGTTCCATATACCGTTGGAAAGGTATGGAAGTCTAGTTTCCATTTGAACTGGAATCACATCAAAAGTTGATCTGTAGCTCCAGTTATGATCAAAAGAGTAACGAAAGGTCAAACTATCCGAATCTAGTCTTCTTCGCCCAATCCTTGTGTATTGGTCTTGGTTCCACCAACAAGCCCCTCTTGATGATGAATCAGATTAATCAAGGCTTGCTCTTTATTATTACAAATCCTCTTGAAGTCCACCTTAGCCCATGTATCTTGAAGAAGTCCATTGAAAGCTTCTTTGAACTTCTTAGCCCTAAGCCTAGTAACTAGACCAACTGGAACCTCCAATGGATCCTTTGATGGTTGGATGGCATCATGTTGGGTTCTAAGAACAAAGGTAATTCTGGAACTGAAATGCATGTGTTCATGCTGAAATTGTGTTGTCTGCAACGAACCAGTGTCCGTTGCTGAAATTGTGTTGTCCGTAATGAACTAGCTTTCGCTCCTAAATTCTGGTGTCTACAGCGAATTAGCTTTCATTGCCGAAGTGTGTTGTCTGCAATGAATCAGTGTTCGCTGACGAATTTATATTATCAGTCGCGAATCAGTTTTCATTGATGATTCTTGGTCATTAACGAACTAGTTTTCGCTAACTAAATTCTGCAGCAGATTTACCGATCTAAAATGGCCCGGTGATTAAGATGATTGCTTTATGTGATGGTAATATGTGGAACAATGAAACATGAACTTGTGTATGCCTGAGACATACGTGGTGACGAGTTGTGTGTGATTACTGAATACGAATGTACTGATTTGTGGCCATTGATGTTTTAGGTGGTGCGTTTGGGGTCGGACCTTCGTTAGGACAAGGACACCCCGCGGGTGGAACAAGTAAGTGGTTTTCACCTTCCTCTTTCATAATGTTAATTTATGAAATGTTCTATCATGAATGTCACCATATTGTGTTAGTACAAATACCAAGATGTCAAAGGAGTAATTGTTGATGAATAAATGATTAGCTTCGACTAATGGCATCCTAAGTGGATGGTCGAGATGAATAAATGATTAGCTTCGGCTAATGGCATCTGAATGGATGGCCGGGATGAATAAATGATTAGCTTCTGCTAATGGTATCCTGAGTGGATGACTGAGATGGATGAACAGTTAACCTCGGCTAATGGTGCCCTAAGAGGATAGCCGGATTTGAAAGTTATGAGTAGTTGCAAGAATTGATGTGTTCATATGTATTACGAGTTGTATATACCAAGTATATGAAGGAACCACGAATGTTGTGCTTTAAACAGATAATAATGTTAATGCTTCATTAAACTACTTTACTGCTTATTATTAATTAACTTTATTCTTATAAATATGTGTACTGTAGCAAGGACATCACACCAACAAGGTGCCTAGGAACCCCAATACACGAGAACCTACTTTTGCAATGAATCATGTGGTTGCATTTTAAATCATGATGTATTTTGTATGAACAAAATGTACTGAATGTATAACTGTTATTAGATGCTTTTGTTTAAATTTGTGATGAATGTATAACTGTTATTAGATGCTTTTGTTTAAATTTGTGATGACTACTAGTAGGATAGGAATGCAAACTCATGTTTATGCATGTATATTATAATGCAAACTTGTAATTATGCAAACATAATATTATGTGTATATGTAAGAATTACTTTTAATGAAATGTTGATTGATGTTGGTGTAAGGATTGTACCTTGATAATGAGGGGAGACAGGTTCATTGATTCCCGATATGATGTTGTATCAAATATATATATATATAGACACACACACACACACACACCGTTGTTTTGGCTTGAAAAGTCGGGTCGTTACAAGAAGTTATATGGCGTGGAATTGGTTCAGGTCACCATGGGAAAAGTGAGAGCCATCAAAGATAGAAAAAAAGTCGTGCAGGACAGACAAAAGAAGTATGCGGATGTGAGGAGGAGGAACCTGAAGTTCAATGTGGGGGGACCAAGTATTCTTGAAGGTAGCCCCGTGGAAAAACATGTTATGATTCAGATTGAAAGGGAAGCTAGCTTCTCACTTCATCGGACCTTTCAAAATCCTGCAGCGAATTGGGCCAGTAGCCTATAGAGTAGACTTGCTCCCACTGTTAACCAAGGTTCATGATGTGTTTCATGTCTCTTTGTTATGAAAGGCCGACATGGATCCCACCTGAGTTCTACCCCAAGTTCCGGTAGAAATCAAAGAAGACTTAACGCTCGAGGTGAGGCCTGTAAAAATTCTAGATCAAGGAGTGAAAGAACTACAGAATAAGAGTATTCCCATCGTTAGAATTTTATGGCGAAACATCCAAATAAAAGAAGAAACTTGGGAGAGGGAGTTTGAAATGAACAAAAAGTACCCCGAACTATTTGAACTACAAGGTATGGAATACAAAACTTCTTAAATTTTGAGGATGAAATTCATATTAAAGGGGGAGAATGTAAAACCTGACAAATTAGTTTTTGGTCGACCAATTTTAGGAAGAATTGAAGGATATAAACCGGCTAGCTTTAGAGATAATCCTGGAGAAGGAGGACCAGCCTATCCTAGGGTAGAATTGAAATAGAAATTAGCCCGAAATAACCCAAAAGAAGGATAGGAACAACCTTGTTTAGCACCCAAACACCCCACCTCATTTCAGAAGAGGGGTATAAATGCAAGGGAGAGAGGGAAAGTGACCCTTCCTCTTCCCAAAAACGGCAACAACAGCTACATGTGTCCAATTGCATGCACTTACTCCTCTTCCTCTTTTCCAAACAAAGCTGAACCAAACCCCAGCTGCATATGCCTCCCTTAGGCGTGAGAGAGAAGGGAGAGCTAGAGAGAAGGCTGAACCGCTGCAAACAAGGAAGGAGAAGGGGTGTAGAACCGGTGGGAAGCTAACATAAGGAGGAGAAACCAAAAGGGGAAAAGAAGAAGAAGAAAACCAAGAGAAAAAGGGAAGAAATACTGTCAAACCCTTTCCCAAAACTACTTGAATTTGTGAGGTATGAACCATACCACTTCTCCACCTGTTCTTGGGACCTTGGGACTGAAAAGGAAGAAGAAAACCCTAAGTAAATGGCCTAAGATTCTTACACCAACTGTTAAGGAAAACTAGACTAAAAAAAGGGACGAAAATGGGGTTGAATGGGGGATCTAATTCCAGAACATTTAACAAAGGAAATGAACAATTTTGAGTGCAAAAAACTTGGAAAGATAGCCGACCATAGTAAGGGCTGGATAGTATATGAATTAAAGGGATAAAATGCAAAAATGATGACTTTGTTAGAGTTGTTTGATCATGTGAAACAGAAACAAAAATTGTACATATGTTAATGGCATGAATTCTACATATGTGGTTGAAGAACTTGTATGAAAATGTGTTGGTCTGATATCAAGTGCAAAATTGTGTGTTTGTGACCCTTAGATACATGCTGGAGCTGAAATGAGAATTTCATTATGATTAATACTTTGGTTTTGTGTATGATGAATGAACATGTATGATTGTTAATCATGAGAATCAATGTGTAATTGTGATTATGCTAGTGAGGAACATGATGATTTGCGTGTGTAGCTAAAGGAAATGGATAGTAATGTCGACCATAAGAATTGAGGAAATTAATGAGTCGATTAAGAGCTGAGCTTTGTAGTTTTTTCAATTTACTTTATATGAGATAATCTCATTCTCATGATCCACATTGCAAGTTTAGCAGGTTGAATTAAACTGTTTTTTCCCTGTCCTTCAACATTTGACTTACTGGGGATCAAACTTTCTAATTTGTTTTGATTTGCTTTATACGAAGATGTTATCATAGTTTCATTACTCGAGTTATAAGTTAATTGGAGTTGAACTAATATGTTATTATTTCAAAATTTTAAAAAATAATATCATTTCAATATTTAAAAGAATGACACTCAATATATATATATATATATGTAGAGTTCATAATTGATTAATTATAATAAAGTTTTGTTAGATTATGGTCTAATCTTAAAGAATAAAAATCTTTATTCAAGTATGGTAGGTGATGCATTTTAAAAAAGATTGTCTAAAAATATATATTAAAATAATACATTTTTATTTTAGATATTATTATGATAAAAATAATAAAAATATATAAAAATTAATTTAAAATTAAAAATATTTTTTTTAAAACTCGCAGTAACAAACGAAAATTAAATAATAATAACAAACCACTCCTCCTATTATACAAGACCCTTTTCATTTTGCGAACGCTATAAATCCCACTCTATCCCTTCGCTCCCAGTAATAAAAAAAAAAAGAATTTTTTTTTCCAGTACACTCTTCTCCTTCTACGATCCCCAAATTGAAAAAAGAAAATAAAAATTTAGGGTTTTCAAATTACCATCAATCAACCATGTCTTTGAGACCAAGCACGAGAACCGATGTTCGCCGGAACCGATACAAAGTCGCCGTCGACGCCGATGAAGGTCGGCGGAGAAGAGAGGACAATATGGTTGAGATCCGAAAGAACAAGCGTGAAGAGAGTTTACAAAAGAAGCGACGCGAAGGTCTCCTGGCACAACAGTTCCCTGCCGCTGTTCTCTCTTCTTCTAATATGGAAAAGAAGGTAAATTCACTATACTCGCATGTCAATGCATATGTTGTGTTTGAACAGTGGATCTTGTCAATCGTTGGGTGTTTTATGTGATCGGATTTTGTGATTAGGGTTTCGTTGGTTTTTTCTTTTTTCTGTTTGTAAATTTTTGCAGTTAGAGAGTTTGCCTTCGATGGTGTCTGGTGTTTGGTCTGATGATAGTAATTTGCAGCTGGAAGCAACTACTCAGTTTCGAAAACTACTTTCCATTGGTATTTTTTTTCTGGGTTCCTTTTGTTTTGTTAAAGTTTGCGTTTCTATAAGTAAAGATTGTTTCTTTATTGAGTAATTGCGTTGTTATTGGCAGAGAGGAGCCCTCCCATAGAGGAAGTTATACAAGCTGGGGTTGTTCCAAGATTTGTCGAGCTTCTTGTTAGGGAGGATTTCCCTCAGCTTCAGGTGTGTGTTTCTGTGATAACGCGATAATGTGTTTGTTTATTTGTTTGAAGTGGAAGGGAGTCTTAACCTGTTGTTTGAGTCATGTTTTTGTGCTTGTATAGTTTGAGGCTGCTTGGGCTCTCACAAATATTGCCTCTGGAACTTCAGAGAACACAAAGGTGGTAATTGATCATGGTGCAGTTCCGATATTTGTCAAGCTTCTAGGTTCTCCCAGTGATGATGTTAGGGAGCAGGTGTGTCTTTGAATTTTAGTTACCTAGTTTGCGGGAATTGTAGTAGTATAATGTGCTAGGTATGTACCAAAAAGAGAAGGATTTGAATACAGTTGTTGGTGAAATTTTAGGCTGTGTGGGCATTGGGAAATGTTGCTGGTGACTCCCCTAAGTGCCGTGATCTTGTGCTCAGCCATGGAGCGTTGATTCCTCTCCTGGCACAGTTGAATGAGCACGCAAAGCTTTCAATGCTGAGGAATGCTACATGGACACTGTCAAACTTCTGCAGGGGCAAGCCACAGCCTCTGTTTGAGAAGGTGTTTGTCAGATTTCATAGGTTTTTGTCTATGGATGTTGTGAAAGTTGAAGATTTTTTAACTTATGAAATTTGTTGGGCAGGTGAGACCAGCCCTTCCTGCACTTGAACGTCTTGTTCATTCAACTGATGAAGAAGTCCTAACTGATGCTTGTTGGGCACTCTCTTATCTTTCTGATGGTACAAATGACAAAATCCAAGCTGTTATTGAGGCAGGGGTCTGTCCTCGACTTGTGGAGCTCCTCCTGTGAGTAGTGATTGGTCTGTTTAATATTTTCTTCTAGCTCACAATCTGCATGCAATACATATAAAAAATCTGATTATTCTTACATGAATTGTCTCAGCCATCCTTCTCCTTCAGTGCTTGTTCCCGCCCTTCGTACAGTTGGAAATATTGTGACTGGGGATGATATGCAGACCCAGGTAAAGGCACTTCTGACTTTTTGTTTGTTCCATCCTTCATGCAACAGAAGTGCCTTTCATGTCTGTGTATACTGATATTTTTTTTTCTATGCGTTACTGATTTGGAACACTGTAATAACATAATTTACATGAATTCTTTTTTCAATTAATAATATCAATATAGATGCTTCTGTATGATGATGGCAACCAAGATGGAAAATAAGGCCATGTTAGAGGTTTACTGTAAAGACAGAAGAAGCTAAATACAGGATGAACAAATTACACAGCTATGAAAAACAAGATTTGAAATATAACCTCGATAAAGGTTTTAATAAGATTCCATGGGCATTGCTGATGTTAAACTTTGTCCTATTGCCCAAGTTGTTTGTGCCAGCTATTCCTGGATATGAGGGTTTAAAGGGAGAAAATGGAGGAGGGAAATGGCCCTTGAAACTTCTTGGGAACTTTTTTGTTAATGGAGGGAAAAGGAATTTGGGCTGCAAGACCCTGTCCCTCCAAATATTAAAATTTTTTAACCTCCTCTTCAATACTACTTTTCAACCCCTACATCTTTTAGAAAATAATAGATACAATTCTACTTGTATAGGTAATCCATACACCTTATCTTCTGTCTGGGTAATTAAGGCAAGATGCACTTTTCACCAACCAGTCTCCCCTTAGTCTACCCCTACTCTATCCCTCTGCTTGGCTCTATCACTGTTGTTTTTCTTCTCACCACCTTCATATAAAAGGTCGATGACCTGACCCTTATTTAGCTCCCCCCTTCATTTCTTTGAAAGTTCTTCACAGCCCTACTGTCTTTTACTCCGATCCATAAATAGTGTTAGAATACATGTTATAGGTGTTTCTGCACGGTCAATACTGTCATTTAAATCATAAATTTGCTTCAAATACCCACATTTGCTCCAAATACCTAAGCTGCACAGACACTGAGCCACAAAATTAGTCCCATAACAACACATGATTTATGCTAAGCAGATGCATCATCAACTATTGTTGTACTTGACCAGCATAGTTGAAAATGAAGCAGACCTGAGAAATATGATTCTCTCAATAGGAAAATGAAAAGGCAAGGCATGTAACAAGAAATACTTTTGTAGTAACAGCTCCCCCCTTGTGTTATTTTGCAACTATACTGATGATCTTGTTCTTCTTCTGCATGATTACATCTTTTTATTGCTTGAAATGTAGGTTTTCTTATATCTTACATTAACACCTCTCCTTCACAGTGCATAATTAATACTGGTGCACTTCCATGCCTCCTAAGCCTGTTGACTCATAACCATAAAAAGAGCATCAAGAAAGAAGCTTGCTGGACTATCTCAAACATTACCGCAGGAAACAAGGAACAGATTCAGGTGAGCATGCATGCCTTGGAGGTTCATGTTTTAAGCTTTGTTAGGTTATTTCTTGTTTGAGTTTGTCAATCCTCTTAGAAGTATTCTGGACTCGTCTAGTTGAGGTTCTACATTTATTTGCTGGATTTGTCTGTAATGGTATCTTTTTTAGCACTTGTGATCTGAATTCCTTGTGTCTTGAGATTGAAAGCTCCATGCCCTTCTGAATTTTTACCCTCTTATATAAATTATGTAGGCAGTTATTGAGGCTGGTTTAATTGGCCCGCTTGTTAATTTACTTCAAAATGCGGAGTTTGACATAAAGAAAGAAGCCGCTTGGGCAGTTTCTAATGCTACTTCTGGTGGTACTCATGAGCAAATTAAGTATGTTTTATTCTTCTTTTTGTAAGCTTCTGTTATTACTTGCTTGGTGTTTGTTCTCTGGTTGTGTTGGCAGAGAAGTGATTGGCTGTTTTTGGATGACAGGTTTTTGGTCAGTCAGGGATGTATTAAACCATTGTGTGATCTTCTTGTATGCCCTGATCCGAGGATTGTAACAGTATGTCTAGAAGGATTAGAGAATATTCTGAAGGTTGGGGAAGCTGAAAAGAATTTGGGGAACAGTGGAGATGTTAATTTCTATGCCCAGATGATAGATGATGCTGAGGGACTAGAAAAGATTGAAAATCTACAGAGTCATGACAACAATGAGATCTATGAGAAGGCAGTCAAGATTCTCGAGACGTATTGGTTGGAAGAAGATGATGAGGCTTTGCCTTCAGGTGATGGTGCCCAGCAAGGATTTCACTTTGGTGAGAACAATGTTCAAGTTCCATCTGGTGGATTCAACTTTTAGCTGAAGGTATGTAAAATAATTCTAAGTATATTTCAATTTGTAAGGTTAGGAAGCTTGAATTGCCAATGAATTTCGAAGCTCTTGAGTATAATTCCTCTCATAGTTTGGCCTGGAAAACTTATGATGTTATTGATGCACGAAGTAATATTTATTTTGTTTGGAAGTCTGAATTTTGCATAATTGGTTAACCTCAGGATCTGTAGTTTGGAATGGTGAACCCAATTCATGATTTGGGTGACAAATATTTTGAGGTCAAGTTGGGTCCCGTCGCAGCACCTTGTGTCTGTTTACAGTCTGCTCTAGAGTCTGGTCAAAGAGGTGCATAGCAACAGGTCAGTCTATACTACAGCGTCCAATAAGAGCAGGGTTGGGAAGGTACAGTAGCAACAATGTTACCTGGTCAGCCATGCTTGATATTTTTGCCTTCAACTATGGAGCAGCATGGAGAGTGTTACGAAGTCCATTGTTGCATGAGCAAGCGTCCCTGATCACTGAATGGGTGCGCGATGGTGGGGGTTTTCTTTCACGAGGATTGAAGTCCTTTTTTATGCTCGAGTCATATTGTACTTATATTTTTTATAGTCTATTTGTTTCTTTGAGTGGGTGAATATGGTATTTTGATAAAACCTCATTTTCCTTGTGTATTTGAAGGAAAAAATGAATTAGCAGTTTTTTTTTTTTTGTGATCTTATCATGGCTATATTTTGATTCAAATGGCACTTTATTTTTCTTTTCATTTCTAGGTTATAAAACGGGTACATCTATGCTCGCTAACGTTTTAGTAAATTTTCTAGCTATTTACCTGTTCTAGGCTTCAAATGATATTATTGTGAAGAGATGATTTAAGAACATTGTATTCATATCAAATACGAAATGCTTCTGTAGATAGGCTATTCATATAGACACAGAATGTTATTATTTACACTATAAAAAGTAAAACTCATTTTAGATCCTATTTCTTTATACTATTTAAGCAAGTCTAGAAACAAACCCTAGAAATGGCTTTCACCTATGCAAGGTGCATGCTAAAATATATATAGAAAAACTAAGCAGGCAAAAAACCTTTTCACTAGAAAATTAATCAAGCAAACTTTTTTTCGACATAAAGTCTTGCTATATTAGACTATTCTTTTCTTTATACAATGCAACAATATTGAATATCATTGGAAAAAATTGAAGTTGCAAGTCGTCAAGGAGTAAGTGGTCAAAGAAACATACTGACAACCCAAGGGCAATGGCAGTCTGTTATGAACAATGTCCACGTGGATAAGAAGTTGGCTAACGTAGATAAGAAGTTGGCTCAAGGAAAATGTATCAGAGGCGTGGCTGGTGTGGTTGCTGAAGATTAGGAGTTGTGGCTGCTAAAAACACTGGAAGTTGAAGCTAAGATGGTCATTATTGCATTATGCTCCAGATGGTAGATTTCATGCAGATTTCATTTTATTCAATTGTTATTTCAATTTTTATGTTAATGGTTTAGATAGTACAGTAGTGGTGCCAACTTTTTAGGAGTTGGTTATTGAACAATTTGTTTAAATTGTAAGAAAAGACATGGAGTAAAGGGAGAAGAAATTTAAATTTTATTTGCGTTGAGATCGCTGGGTTCTCTTTTAAACGAGCCCTTCATATATTTTTCAAAATAGGTCATAAGGGAAGAAGGTCGGGTAAACACCATTCTTTATAGGTGGATTTCACTGTTAATCGCCCTGTAACTCGATCGCAATCTTGGGACCATAACAAATTGGTATCAGAGCCGGAAGTTATGGGTGATTCTTCGAACAATCTACAGGTTCAATTTGAGACCTTCATGAAGATGTATCAGGAGAACTGCCAACACGATCGAAATGAAAGGGAGCATCTTTCTGCTCGTATCGAAGAACTTTCTCGGGACTTAGCGGCCACCAGATTAGAGGCTCAACATGGAGATGATGGAAGTGTGAATCGGGGACCAAGAGGACATCCTCAGACGGGTAATCGTTTGGAGGGGCGTGTACAACTACCAAGATATAGCCGGTTGGAATTTCCTCTTTATGATGGGAAAATTGACCCGTTTGCGTGGCTTAGTCGTTGTGATCATTTCTTCCGCCACCAATATATTCCAGAGGAAGAAAAGGTAGAAATTGCTTCGTATCACTTAGATGAGGATGCACAAGTTTGGTTCCTCAAATTGGATAGGGATCGTCCTGGAATCTCTTGGGAAGACTTTAAACGACAGTGTCATCTTCGTTTGGTCCATCCATTCAAAGCAATAAACTGGGGGAACTTTCCAAGCTAAGACAAGGAGGCACCGTGGAGGAATATCAACGTAAGTTTGAGCAATTGGCAGCCCGAGCTGGTCCTCTCACAACAGAGCAAGAAGTGGAGATTTTCATCAGTGGGTTACAGGAATACATCGCAATTGAGGTAGAATTGCACAGACCTAGAGATTTAATTAGTGCCATGAGTCTCGCACGTTTATATGAGAGGCGAGGTGGAGCCAAGCGGTTCATACCACCTGCTTATAAACCATCATCAAATACATCATCCAGTTCTTCCAACCAAAAAACTTTCAAACGACTTAGCCGGACTGAGATGGATGAAAGACGAGCCAAAGGTTTATGCTTCAACTGTGATGAGGTTTACAATCAGGGACATCAATGCAAGCGTTTGTCCTGGCTAGATGGTGTGGATGAATCCGTCCAGGGAGATAACGAGGACCAGGAAATTGAAGAAGATCTTCCACCAGAAATATCCTTGCATGCTATCATGGGAGAGAATTTTGGAGGCAAAACGATGAGAATTCAAGGCATCATTGGGCAACATCACTTACTGATTTTAATTGATTTAGGAAGCACTCATAGCTTCCTGGGCTCTTGGTGGGTGACAAAACTAGGACTGACGTGTGAACCAAAGGAAGGATTGCAGGTTGTGGTTGCAAATGGCAGCAAAATTAGAAGTCCAGGTCAGTGTCAGAATGTTCCTATTACGATGGGAAATCAATTAATTCATATTGACTTATATATTTTAAAGTTAAATGGGGTTGATGCTGGTTTTGGGAGTGAATTGGCTACAGAAAATGGGTCCCATCCTATAAGATTTCAAAGCCAAATCCATGGTTTTTAAACAGAATGGCATAGTTATGGAACTTCAGGGAACTGATAGCCCACATTCTACTCCAACCAACTTCAAGCTGCAGAAATGGGGTCACCTTTCGATACGGACCTTGACAATCTTTTGACTGAATTTGATGCTATATTTCAAGAACCACAGGGCCTTCCACCTGCAAGATCCTATGATCATCGCATCAATTTGGAGCCAGGAACACATCCTGTCGTGGTGCGTCCATACAGATATCCTCATGCACAGAAAGATGAAATTGAACGACAGTGCAAAGATATGTTAGAGCGGAGTATCATCAGACCTAGTCAATCTCCTTATGTTAGAGCGGGGTATCATCAGACCTAGTCAATCTCCTTATTCCTCACCAGTCCTTCTGGTCACTAAAGCAGATAACACATGGCGATTCTGTATAGATTACAGAGCCCTGAATTCTAAGACCATCAAGGATAAATTTCCTATACCGGTGATTGATGAGTTATTGGAAGAATTACTCGGTGCAAAATATTTCACAAAACTGGATTTGCGCTCAGGGTATCATCAAATCAGAATGTATACGACAAACATAGAAAAGACAACATTTCGCACTCATCACGACCACTTTGAGTTCTTGGTGATGCCTTTCGGCCTTACCAATGCACCTAGCACATTCCAAGCTTTGATGAATGAGGTTTTCCAGCTATACCTATGTAAGTTCATTCTTGTGTTTTTTGATGATATTCTTGTCTATAGTCACTCCTGGACAGATCATTTAGCACACTTGCGGCTTGTCTTTGATATCCTTGCTACTTACCAATTATTTCCCAAGCGATCCAAGTGCTGCATTGCTCAACGCCAAGTCTCCTATCTTGGCCATATTATCTTAGGAGAAGGGGTTGCTGTAGACAAAAGCAAAATTGCAGCCATGATTGACTGGCCAAAGCTGACCACTGTGAAAGGCTTAAGAGGTTTTTTAGGCCTCACAGGCTATTATCGGAAATTTGTTCAGAATTATGGCACTATTGCCGGTCCCCTTACGGCTATGTTACGCAGAGATTCATTCAACTGGACAGAAGATGCAACTCAAGCATTTGAGCATTTAAAAACTACAATGACCTGTACTCCTGTTTTGACGCTACCCGACTTCACCACCCTGTTCATTTTAGAATGTGATGCATCCAATACAGGAATGAGAGCTATGTTACAACAAAATGGCCAGCCAATTGCATACTTCAGCAGACCTCTGGCGATTCATTATAAAAGTCTTCCTGCTTATGAAAAAGAGCTCATTGGCTTAGCTAAAGCCGTTCGACATTGGAGAGCTTATTTGTGGGGGCGTCACTTTCTCATTCGGACAAATCATTACAGTCTCAAATTCTTACTGGACCAACACATCATCACTTCACCCCAGCAACACTGGTTAAGTAAACTTATGGGTTTTGATTTTGCCGTAGAATATCGTGCAGGTAAACATAATACAGTGGCTGATGCTTTATCTCGATGCTTGGAGGACCAACCAAGTCTTACTTCCATTTCCATGCCACTCCTACCTCTTTTCAATTTGATTATCATGGAGATTCAGAATTCAGAGCAGTTGCAATTGTTGCTGTGTAATATCCAACAAGACGAAGCTGTGGGACCGTGGGAATACAAGGATGGTCTGATTTTCTTTAAACGACGAGTTTATTTGCTGGACACTTCTCCCCTAGTTCCATCCATTATTTCAGCTCTCCACGATAGTGGTCATAAGGGTTATCAGAAGACACTCCATCGTGTGGCACAAGATTTCTATTGGCAAGGGATGAAGACTTCCATTTAGACTTTTGTGCGTCCATGTATTGTCTGCCAAAAACACAAAACTGAACATTTGCATCCTGCAGGACTTCTCCAGCCTTCCCAAGATTACGATAGAGTTACAGGGCGATTGACAGTGAAATCCACCTGTAAAAAATGGTGTTTACCCGACCTTCTTCCTTCATGACCTATTTTGAAAAATATGTGAAAGGCTCATTTAAGAGAGAACCCAGCGATCTTAACGCAAATAAAATTTAAATTTCTTCTCCCTTTACTCCATGTCTTTGCTTACAATTTAAACAAATTGTTCAATAACCAACTCCTAAAAAGTTGGCACGACTACTGCACTATCTAAACCATTAACATAAAAATAGAAATAACAATGGAATAAAATGAAATCTGTATGAAATCTACCATTTGGAGCATAATGCAATACTGGCCATCGTAGCTTCAACTTCCAGTGTTTTTAGCAGCCACAACTCCTAATCTTCAGCAACCACACCAGCCACGCCTCTGATACATTTCCCTTGAGCCAACTTCTTATCCACGTTAGCCAACTTCTTATCCACGTGGACGTTTTTCATAACATTACTGCCTCCATTAATATGGCACTTGTCCACAAGTGCAAAAGAAGGAAAACGGCTACTAAAAGAGGACACATCCTACCAAGAAGAATCTGCAGGTGACAAACCGTCCTAATGGACCAAAACTTGGTGTGTATTGTGAATAAAACGAGAATCCAGAATAGCTTTGGGTAGAGGTTGAAGTTCACCTTGTGTGAGAACAGGTAAGGAAGGTTCAATGGAAACGGATGTGCTATGGAAAGGTTTTAGACAGGAAACATGAAAAACAGGATGCAGTTTGCTCGTTTGTTCTTTAACAATATTTTCAAACTTTATGGTTTGCCTGAAACTATTGTGAGTGATCGTGACGTCACATTCACCAGTTTGTTTTGGACTGAATTGTTTCGCTTGAGTGGAACCAAATTGGCTTTTAGTACAGCTTATCATCCCCAGAGTGATGGTCAGACCGAGGTTATCAATCGCACTATCGAGATGTATCTGCGTTGCTTTACCAGTGACCGTCCTCACCGCTGGTTTCAATGGCTGCCTTGGGTAGAGTACTGCTACAACACTAGCTACCACTCTTCTCTTAAAGCCACTCCTTTTGAGGTGGTTTATGGTCGGTCTCCTCCAACTATGTTGTCTTATTGTCCTGGCTTAGCTAAACTCGAAGCAGTGGATCAAGAATTATTCAATCGCGACTTGGTTCTTCAAGACCTTCGCAACCGTTTACTTCAAGCTCAAAATTCCATGAAGGCTCGGTATGATGCTA